>Ga0079303_10000001_pt1 | contig 120216 bp, 211 predicted proteins | sample Methanogen_OWC_FD_77073 | JGI IMG/M metagenome (GOLD analysis project Ga0079303, IMG submission 77073) | Enriched soil microbial communities from Old Woman Creek wetland in Ohio, USA - Methanogen_OWC | ecosystem: Environmental > Terrestrial > Soil > Wetlands | place: USA: Ohio | collected...
CTGCTACATTAAAATCTACATCAGCTGTATTATTTTTATTTTCTAATAATCTAGGAGTACTTAAAAAACGTTCATAATATAAAGGTATTTTTGCTCGTATTCTATCTAATTCTGTAATGCCTATTAATCTATTTATATAATATGCTCCTGCACTACCTCTTCCTGTTGGAGTAAGAATGCCATTATATTCATTAACTGCTATATCAACCATTCTTTCATTTAATAAAAAATAATCCATAGTATTCAAAGATATAGTATCTTGCAAAACTTTAAATTCTTCTAATATGGCTTTTTTATATTTAGGCAATTCTTCTTTTGTTATATTATCTTGTATTTTTATTTTTTTAAAATTATTATTTATTATCTTTTTTAATTTATCCATTCTTTGAGTGGGATTTAATTCTTTATTTATATTTGGTATTTTTAAATCTTTATTTATTTTTATATTGTTAATATCTTTAAACAATAATGTATTATTCAATGCTTCTTTTGCTTGTGATTTATTTAATATTCCTTGTTGTTTATATCTTTCTAGAATAGTATCGTAATCAGCATAATCTAAAATAAAACTATCTTCATCTCCATAATTAATATTTTTACCATTCAAGAGTATTTGTCTATCTTTTGCATCTTCTGGTAAAATATAATGACTGTCTGAACCATGTATTATTTTAATATTTAATTTTTTAGATATATCTAATATTTTTTTATTTAATTCTTTTTGTTTTTCATGCATGTGATTTTGCACTTCTAAAAAAATATTCTCTTTAAAATGATTATATAAAGGTAGAAATATATCATCATAACCGTTATCATCTCTTATTATACCTGCTAAACAAGCTGTTGTAATATAAAAATCATCTTTATCACACTTTAATAAATCTTCTAAAAATATTCTAGGCTTATAATAATAACCTTCTCTATTTGCTCGTGAATTAATTTTATTTAGCTTTTTTCTTGCTTTGTCATTTTTAGGAATAATTATTATATGATAATTAGAATTATCTTTTTCTAAAGGATTTTTAACAATATATCCTTCTATTCCAAAAATACATTTTAAACCATATTTTTCACTCAAATCTAAATATTTAAATATATCAGAACCAAATCCATGTTCAATCGTGAAAAGTGTAGAATGACCTAATTCTATAATTCTTTTACAATAGTCTTCTACTTTAGTATGAGTATCAGGAGAAAAACAATTTGAATAGTGACTATGCTTGTGAAAATTACAATATTCCATTTATTTATCCTCCTTTTCTTTAAAATCTTTTTCTAAATTTATTAAATCTAATTCATTTATACTAAAAATATTATTTTTTAAAAGATATTTTCTAAATTGCATATAATAATTTCTTGAAACATTTTTCTTTTTATAATAAGTTGAAATTCCAATTTTTTTATTATCTTTTATTACATAAACATAATTAGCTAATTTGCGAATTTTAGAATTTTTTAATATTTTATATATTATTATATCTAACTCATTGGGAATATTTTTTAAAATTAAATCATCTATTTCTTTACTACTATAAGAATCAAATAAGATATATCTATTATCTTTTTGTATATGACAATTTAGTAAAAATTTATCTCTACAAATTTCAATTAATTTATATTTTTCATTTAAATCAAAAGAAGCTACACAAACACTCCAATTAGAATCTCCTCTATATCCATCATCTAACATAAAAACACAAAAAGATAATTCATTTAATAAATTTATAGTTTCAATTTTATTTAAATTTTTATAATATTCTAATTCAGCTATAATTTTAGTAGTAAATCTATATAAAGGTTGGCATTTGTAATCTCCTATTTTAAATTTTCTAATATATGATTCTTTTCTTGTAGGTTCTTTATTGCATAAATTACTAAATATATTATATTTCCAATAAAGATAGTCTTTTTGGTTTTCTGCGTGAGATACTATAAAAATAGGTTGATTTTTTACTTTATTTATATGTCCATCTCCTAATAAAGAACCAATTATTATATCTTTTTGAATATCATTTAATTTATAGATATATCTATCAGGAATTCTTTTTAGTTTAAATTTTTCATGTATCCATTTTTGCAAAACTCTCATAGAATATCCTTCTTGTTTTGAAATTTCTTTTATTTCTAGTCTTTTTTTTATATATCTTTCATAACACCATTCATATTCTTGATAAGGTGCTTTAAAATACATGCTTTTTGAACTATCTATAAAACAACCACAAGATTTTACATTTCCGTTCTGTTACTTGCCTTGTAAATAATGTAATTTCTTTGCCGCACTCACATTTGCAAAGTATTCTTGTTCTTCTATTTTTACTTTCTGCTCTCTCAACTACTGTCAATCTGCCAAACTTTTGTCCAGTCAAATCTTTATACTTAGCCAAACCCAATCACCTACTTCCCTAAATAACGCCCATACGCCTCAAAGAACTCATCACATGTTAACTATATCTTTCATTAAAATCATCATCAGATAATTCAGTCTCAACTATTTCAACATTATTCTTATCAAATAACTCTAACCATATGTATTGTGGTATTTCATCTCCAGCATAATACTCTTCATCATTATATTTAAAAACAAAATAATCCATATCTGGCGGCGTTATTATTTCTATCTTATTCATATCATCACTCTCCTTTATAATATACATTATAACATAAATCTTACGATTTGTCAAGTCTTTTATTTATATTCTGTTAATAAATTATCAAATATAGCTTCTATTACATTAACAACAACACTATTTCCGTGCTTGTTTTTCTAACATAGATTTTTTATTATTAACTTCTTTAGCTCTTTCAAAATCACTATTATCAAAACCCATTAATAACCATTGTTCTCTTGGTGTTAGGAATCTATAATAGTCCTCAAAATCAATTATACCAGCGTTCGGCCATCTATCTTGTTTTGTTGTAATAGTACTACAACACTTTTCGTTAGTGATGTTTTTACACTTTTCTTTCATCTTTTCTCTTGATGGTGTTTTATTTGGTTTTGCTTTTAATAATTCATCATAATTTTTATTTTCAAAATCTTTCCAACTTTTAATAAGTTGTTTTGTATTTGGAAAAATATACTTTTCATCATTTAATATAGATACTACAAATAATCTTTCTCTATTTTGCGGTAATCCATAATCAGATGCTTTTAATATTTTCCAAGAACTATTATAACCTAATTCGTCTAGTTTTTGAATATAATCTTCTAACACATGTTTATGTTTTTTAGTTGTTAATCCTTTTACGTTTTCCCATACAATATATTTAGGTGTAAATTCTTTTGCTATTCTAATAACCTCATAAACTAAACTACTTCTTGTCCCAGAACCCTCATTACCACTTTTATTAGAACCTGCTAAAGAAAAATCTTGACATGGTGAGCTATTCCATAATAAATCTATTTCTCCTATATCTTGTTTAGTTTTATTCCATTGTGAAATATCTTGAGGAATTATATTATCACTATATATTGCATTATATGACTTTATAGGGTTAGGGTCTATTTCTATACTATCTACAATTTTAAAGTTGTACCCCCCCCTCATAAGTGCTTTACGAGGTGCTCCTATACCACTAAATGTTTCTAATACTCTTAATTCTTTTCTCATATATTATTCTCCTTCTTTCTTTTATTAATTAAAATAAGGATTTCCATCTTTATCTCTAAAAACAGGTGTTCTTCCAATAGATATCCATTCACCATTTCTTTTAACATAAATTAGTGCTGTTTCGTGATTACCAGAAACTCCTTTATATGGAATTTTTTCTTTTGGTTTTTCTTCTAGAAATTTAATATATCCTTTTCTCATATAATTCTCCTTATTTTATTTATTTATTTAATTTCATATACATATCCATTATTTTGCGAAAATCAAATTCTTTATCTTCCAAAGGTGTTTCAAGTAATTTTTTTGTCGGAATTTGAGGTGGTGGTATATCTTCTATTCTTACACCAGTAAAATAACCATCAAAATCACTAAACACAATATCTCCAGGTTTGGAATCTTTAAATTCACTTAATGATTTTTTAACTCCTAAAAACGAACAACTTTTATCTTTACACTCTTCTTCCTCTTTATTTTTTTTAAATTCTTCAGGAAAATCCCATATAGCGCGCATACCTCTTGTATTTTTTATATTATCAAAATTAATACCATTAGTACCATGCTCTTTTAAAAAATTTATAAAACCTTGTCTCATAATTTATTCACCTATCCTATAATCTCTCTACTTATAATTTCATAATCTATTCCAATATTATCTTCTACTTGTTTCATAAAACAAGGTTGGCTTTTTTCTAATTCTTCTAAAGTTAAAATTAATATAAAATCGCCCATTTTCTTATGTCTTATAACCCATTTTATTTTTGTATCTTTATTAATATTCATAACATCACCTATCCTAACAAATCATCTAAATCGATTTCATCTTCATCTTTTGCCTTGTATTTACTTCTTAACTCTTCTTGTTCTTCGTTATACTTCTTTAAATACTCACATTTATCTCTGTGATTGCAAAGATTACTACAAAAGAAATGACTACCATAATTAATTTCCATAGGTTGCCAAAGCAACTCATCGTTTACATTACTTTCGATTTCCTTAACTTTCTCTCTAATATATTGTTTGCATTCTTCTTTGTTTTCTTCACTGTAATCATAATACAAAACATAATCTGTAACAGTATATTTATCTTGTATTTCTTGAGGTAATAAAGTTATATCATTAGTTGATTTAGCACTATCCATAAGTAATTCTATATCAAAACTATCATAACCTAATACTTTAAGTTCTTTTATAATATCATTCTCACATTCTTCAACCCAGAATCCACGTTGACATATCTTATCTTTTGTTTTGCCATTCTTTAAAGTCCAAGATATAGTACAATATTTAAGCATATTCCATGCTATTGAATTAATTTTATAACCTAGTTGTTCAAGAGCTAAACCATAAATAACTAATTGTCTACCATATTTTTCTAAATCTTTCTTAGTGAATTTAGAACTTGTTTTCCAATCAAGGATATTAACATAACCATCTTCAAGAAATTCTACAATGTCTATAAATCCTTGAATGAATATGTTATCTAATTTATATAAGAATTGGACTTCACTTTCAGCTCTATCAAACCATTTAGGTTTTGAAAAGTTAGCAACAAAACTTCTCATGTTTTTAACCCATTTATCTTTAATAGAATCACTAGGGAAATAAACGTTCATCATTTTACAATCATCAAGTATTATCTCTAATTCTTCTTCTGGATTTATTTTATGACCATCACACACGTTCTGTATAACTTGATGTATGTGACTTCCGTGTTAATCCGATATATATTCTCGATACCCTTTTCTTTTTTTACATAAGTACTATAATAGCCATAAGCACATGAACTATACGAATTTATTTTACTTATAGAATATACAGGAATATTTTTATCTCTTAATTCTTTAACTTGTTCAGCTATTTCATTATTATTTATCATATTATAATGTCACCTCGCTGTTAAAATCTTTTTCATCTACTTTGTAATTTAAATGTTTCTTATACGCATCTACATATATTTCTTTTTTGTCACCATTATAAGTTATCTCGTAATAAAACCCATCAAATAACTTTGTACTTAATAAAGCTTTATTATTTTGTAATGTTTTACAACTCCAAACAACAAAAACATCCTTTATATTTAAATCTATAGAATTTGGTTGATACAAAGTATCGCGATAACAATCTATTATTATATTTTTACATATTATTTCAAATTTATAAGTTTCCATAAACTCCTCCTAATTATATTTTTCAATCAATTCTTCTACTTTCTCTTTAAATTTATCCGAATTCAGTCTCATTATAGTTATTACCAAACCAACTATAAAACCTCTAAATAGAGTCCATGTGTAATTAATAGCAAATATTTTTACTGCTAAAACTCCTAATCCCCAAAACAATAGTGTATTTACTAATAACCCTAGGATTACACCTAATAAAATACTAAGTATTATTTTTATTCTTTTATTCATCTCTTTTTTCTCTCCTTTTCTCTTTTGGTATGTGTTTATAACAAGCGCCATCACTATCACAAACCGTTATATCTATATTTTTTAATATACTTACATCTGTATTTGTTTTGCTATCTATATAAGTATTTCTTTCACAATCAACTTTTATATCACAATTGTATTTCTTTGATATATTTTGAACTAATATATATAATTTGTCAAAATCAGAAATCACATCTGATACTTTGTATTCAAACATTTTAATCACTTCCCTCTTTGTATATCTAAAGCTAAATCATCTAATTCAGCCCTGGGATTATATATAAAACTATGCTCATCTATATAATTCTCTATGTAATCATCGATACATTCCTCGCATAGTATTTCATTTTCAAATTTATAATATTCATCATTTTCTACGAATTCATATTCACATTCTATACAAAACATGTTAATCATCTCCTTTTTTGTTAGGAAAGAGTATATTAATACTCTCTCCTTTTTCTTTATCTACTAAGAGTTTTTTGCTATATATTCATTATAATAATCATATCTCTTAGCAATATTTTGTTGAATCTCTAATGGAACATTTTTAAATATTATCTCATACATGTGACAAGTTTCATATTCCGGACAACCACCGCATCTTATACATTCTGGTGACATAGCCCATGCTATTTCAGGTTCTATTTTTGCAATCTCATTTTTTAATGAATTCCAATACTTATATGTAGTTGCATCTGCACACATACATAATCTTTTCCTAGATATATCTAATAAAGATTGTATATTAGCTTCCATTTCCATTTTTACAGGTTCCATTTGACCTATATTTGCTCTATCTACACCAGTCCTGTCATTTCTTTGTGTTTGAACCCATTTTTCTACTCCGCCTACGTGATGCCTTACGAAATGGGAACTTATACAGTATGGTATTGAATTCCACTTCCAAGCAATCCTAATCTTTCTAATCGGCGAATGTTGACAAAGTATTATTCTTTTCTTCCATTCACTACTAGGTTCACCATCTCCTGCATCTTTACCAATTGTTGTCATACATAATCTTTTAACCTGTTTCCATGTTCCGAGTACTTCCATTATTTCTGTTTCAACGTTTTTCATTTTGTTTCTCCTTTTAAATTATTAATTAGATTATTAAATATAACCCTGGAATTGTGGTCAAATCCAACTTGACATTTTTATATTTCTATAATAGTTTAATTAACTTACACAATTCACTTTATTCTTTTAGAAAGCAATAATCTTTCATTAATTTTTCGAAATTTTCTTTACCACAGTCACTTGGTGATTGCTTTTTACCTTTTTCTAATACCTCGTTTTCACTATCAAAAATTACAAAAATTTCTTTCTGGTTAAACAACCCACCTTTTAATTTTTCCGCCTGATTTAACACATGATTGATATCTAATCCGTTCGTCTAGAGATAATATAACTTTTTCAACAGGTAACGATTTTATTATCTGTACTTGTGTACTATTAATAATACATCCTCCTAAAGCAACTCCAATCTTATATCCGGTAACTATTAAGTTGCATCACCGATTTCTCAGATTCGCATATTACAACATAACCTTGTTCTTTTATTGACTCATAATTTTCATACAAACCATATAAATTATTGCTTTTATTAAACTTAACTACCTGTAACCATTTAGCCTGTTCGCCTATCTCATTAAAATTCAATCTTCCAGTCAGACCTAATAATTTACCTTCTTGGTTAAACCAAGGGACAGTAATCCTATTGCTGCTAGTATCGAATCCTACTCTAAACTTATATTGAGTTTCTAAACTAATATTATCATTTAAAAACCTTTCATTTGGTATATCTAAAAACTCATCTAATACTTCTATAGGATAATAACTCTCTTCTTCTTTTTCTCTTGTATAAGTCCTGTCTAAGCCTTTGTACCATCCACCAAAGATATTATGAGTGTAACTATTTTCAAAAGATATTCCTAATATCTCTTTTATATTAGATAAAGTTGTTCTATAATCCCAACCATTATGCTCTTGAATTAATCTTACTACATCACCAGACAAATCATTAGTAAAACTAATACAACTAAGTGTTTCACAATTAATTCTTACAGCGGTACGATTACCATCTTCATGGTTAGCACAACGTATTTCGTTGCGGTTATGATTAAAGGAGATATGATAAAAATCGCATTGTTCTAATAATTTAATAATATCATCTTGATTATTACTTAAATGATTTTTTATAGAACTCACACTCATTTTCATACCTCCTTATTTATTTATTACATCCTATTTTTTTGTCCTGGATTACAATATCCAATCTCTTTCCATTTATTCCAAACGCCTTGAAATTCATATAAAATACATACTCCATTTTCATCATTTCTTGTTTTATGTAAAAAGAATATTTTATATCTTTTACCATCATCTTTACGTATTTCAATTGGTTCTCTTACATTAGTATATTTACCATCATCATCTTTTTTTAACTTATAAGCATGAATATCATTAGGTTCTCCAGTAAATTCATCTTCCCAAACATCTCTAAATGAAATCATTTCTGAAAATACTTCTGCTACTTGTTTCCCATTTGCTAAAACAGATTCATCTAGCCATCTAATTTTATTTCTAGCACTTAAAGCTAATTGAAATGTAACAACGCCAGCAATATGATTTTGACTACATACTTGAAATAAATCTTTTGAATCTTGTAATAAAGACATCCAAGTTGTTTCGCCTTCCCCATTATATTTCATTGTATCATAAACAACACAAGTAAAACCTTGTTTTGATAATTTTTTAATTGTTTTTTTAACACTTTTCATATCATAGTCATATACACGTTGAAATTTAATACAAGGTGAATATCTTTCTTTAATTATTTCTCTTGCCTTATTTACCATTTCTAGCTCTTCAGGTGTATATTTGCCATTCTTAGTTTTCTTTCTTGTTAACTTATAATATTTTAAATCCTCTGTTAAGACATATGATAATAATAAAAGTTTATATGTTATAACATTAGATTCATTAGCTATAATAAAAGTTTTATTTTGTTGTTCTGCTAAAGGAATAATTATATTTGCCATTATATAACTTGATTTTCCACCACCTGTAAAAGAAGCAAACATTGTTAAATCTCCTAAAGGAAGTCCGTTTGTAAGATAATTAAGCATTGGACTGTGTTTTCCATAGTTTAATCCCATATTTTCTCCGCTCATGATACCTTCTAACTCATTATCTGTAATATCTAATGTTTCAAGATTTAACTCATGCGTTGAATTCAATGATATTGTACTAAGTTTAGCGTCATAAAAATTATATATATCATCGGCAGAATTAAGTTTTTTTAATATTTCTAAATCTTCTAATATACTAAATCCTTTTTCATATAAAGTTAACATCATATTATTTTTACTTAATTCATTATAATAAACATCTATATTATTTTCATGTATAATATCCATATAATCTTTTATATTCTTATATCCACCTTTAGAATTATATTGTTTTTCAATATCAGGATAGTCTTTTAAATAAGTAGTAATGGCAATAGCATCAAAGTTTTTTATCTTTTTCTTTACCATTTCTCTACCTAAGGTATAATAAAAAACACCGTCTTCTGTTATAAAATCTATACTAGGGTCTATTTTATAATCATCATATAACTCTAGAGGATTCTTCCAAAGAGACATTACAAAATTACCTTCTATTGATTCTCGGTTAAATCTTAATTCAATTGGCATTTCTTTTTTTTTAGTCATATAAACCTCCTTTAATTATTCTTTATTAAATATTATTGTATTAATCATTATAATCAAACTAATAATTAAATATTCTTTCCAATGCTCAACAAAAAGCCTTGTGTCTGTCATATCAATATTTGAAAATTGTAAATATATAATATAAATAATACATAATAAAATTAAACTAAAAGATATTATTTTTTTTAAATTCATTATATAATCACCTCTTTAAAATTATTTTATTGTGAGAGAAGCGAGACTTTAACTCGCACGATACTCCATATGTATCAGGTTTACGCAACCATATGTCTAATTTCCATCATTCTCTCGTATGCAAGATATGAGTTAATCCAAAAACTCACTCATATCCATTCTTTTAGGTTGTTTTATAACTCTCTCTGTGTTTATTATACTTAATTCTGTATCTAATATATTATTCTCTTTTATCTCTTGAGTCTTATTAATTTCTTTTAATTCTTTATAATATTTATTTATATTATTTTGAATAATAGCCATTAAATAAGTTATTTTATTATAATCTGTTTTGAATTCTTTATTATTAACAGCCCATAATAAATTATCATGTAGCTTCAATATGGTATAATTAATTTCAACATAAGTATAACTTTGTTTTAACTCTGTTAGTTTTTTTGTAAAAGATGTAGGAAATTTAGCATCTGGCTTAAAATCCATTATAACTAGCATTCTGTCTATTATTTCTTTTCTAGCATTTGATTCTTCTTTTGATAATTTAGAATTAGTCTTCTTGGTTATTTTCTTCTCCAATATTATCATCTCCAATTGAAAATCTTTGTTTATATTCTTTTTTTAATTCTTCGAATTTATTATCTACATCTTCACTTGTTAGAAATTCTTCTTTAGAATTTCTAAATACTCTATCAATTAATAATATTATCGCACTAATTACTTCATAATTATATACTTCTTTTAATATACTTACTCCTGTTTGGTTTTCATCAAGTCTTGATACATTTATTATAATTTCTTTATTCTCTTCCATAAATAACCCTCCTTAAGTTTATAAGGGGAATTTCTTCCCCATTATATATTATTCTTTTATTATATCTAATATAACTGCTAATTCTTTTATGTGTTCTTTATTGTTGCCAGATTCTAATTCTTTAATATTTGCATATCCATATTTAACTATAAAGTCTTTTGTAATTGATTTAATATTAGCGTCTCCAGCTTTTATAGTTTCTATACATAATTTAATTAATTCATCATCATCTTGTTTGTTTTCAGCTTCTGCAAATTTCTTTGCATTATCTTCTTTTTCTTTTCTATCTACTTTTATTTGTTTTTCAAACTCTTTTTCAGTCATTTCTTTATTTTTAGAATTTTTAATACCTTCTAATACTGCATTTATATAGTTTTTAGCACCAAACTCTATTCTATTTGGTAAAGATGGGAATCTTGAACCAGCATCAACCATACCATCGCTTTTAAAATACATATATCTTTTAATATCTTGTAATGTTCCGTTATCTATTTCTTTTTCAGTAGTAATATTACATATTATATCAGAAACATATGCGAATGTATTAAAATAATCAGCTGTTAAATTAGATGTTAATATACTGTATTCATCACCATTTTTTTCTTTGACTGATTTTATTTTATTATGTCCTATTATAAAAACTCCATATTTTGTATTTTTTAATCTTGCTAATTGTTCATTGATTATTCTTGATAATCTTTCTCTTCCGTTTACCGTAACCGCCAAAACAGTCATTGATAGACTTACAAACTTTTCCAGTTTCTACTCTAGAAAGTCTTATAGTTTCTTTTTCAGCTATTTCTATTAATTGGTCACAAGTATCTATAGAAATCATTTTAAAATCATTATCATCTGCATTTTGTATAAGTTCATCGATTATTTCTACAAATTCAACCCAGTTCCTAGGATTTTCATAAACTAAACCATCTATAGCACTATATCCATCTTCATTACCAATTTGAATAGAAAGCAGTTTATCTAAACCACCATAATATTCTTCTGCTATATCAGCAACTAAAGTAGTTTTACCTATTTTTCTATTACCTATTATTAAATGTACATAATTTTCTAAACATACTTTTACAACGTGCGTTTTACCTAAAGCCATTTAATTACCTTCTTTCTCATTTAATCAAGTTCTATAAAATCTATTTTTACTTCTTTTACTCTATTTATATTTTCTAATAAAAAAAGTATTGTTTTTTCTATTTCTGTTAAATTATTATTTTTCTTAACGTAATAGGAAATAGAAGAATCTTTAAATTTTATACTTATAATTTTATCTTCTTTAATTTTTTTAACAAAATCTTTTTGTTGTAGATTTTTTATTATTTCTTTATTGTATTCATGTGTTGCTTCATATAAATCATACATACTATTTCCATTATTTAGTAATTCTTTATATTCTTCTTCACTCAATGTATATGTCATGTTAATCCTCCAATTTATTTTTATCTACCAAACTAAAAAAACCAGAATTTCTAGTTTCATTAAAAGCTCTTAACAATTCCAAATCAAAATCATTTATTTTATCAATACTAGAATCATAAGCATATTGGATAAGAGTATTATTTTGACTATATTTTATGATTTCTAAAGTTTTATATTTATTAAATATAATATCTTTTAAACATTTTACTGCATTCTCATTGTAAATACTTTTTTTATATTCATTCTCGTTTAATATATATTGCATTTAATTACCTTCTTTCTCATTTATATCTTTAACTGTACTATGTTCATTTTTTTCTTTATTTATATCTGTAATTCTAAGTTGACCAAAATTTAAAGTTTTTAATATTTCTAAATCAAAATCACTTATTTTATCTATATTTGAATCATAAGTATAAATATTTAATGGTAATTTAACATCTTCTTCAACATCATACCATTTAAGTTCCATTGTATCTTTCATTGTTTTATATTTTTCTTCCATTAAATACTTTATAACTTCTCTTATTTTAAAATAATAAGGAAACTGTTCATTCCTAAATCTTAACAAACCTTCATTTTCATCAAAATTTTTATTGTATTTTACCATATAATCCTCCTTGGATTTTAGTCATATAAAAGGAGATTTCTCTCCTCTTAATTAACCTATTAAATCATCCATATCATCGTCATCATTGAAAATATTATCATCTTCTACTATTTTTTCTTTAGCAATTTGGTCTATTGTTTTTTTAGTAGTTTTTGTTTCAACTAATGGTTGATATATTTTTTCTTCAAAATCTTTAGTAGTAAATCCACTTTCAACTCTACCATCTGCATAAGCACCGTATAAAACTGGTTCTAATAATCTAATAGCTTGTTTAGATTCTCCAATTATATCACTAGAATAATCTGCTAAAGTTTTTCTACCCATAAGAATTTCGTTTTGTTGTCTTGTGCCTAAATCTTCAAATGTAGCTTCTTTTTTTTCTGCTCCGCGTATATATTTAAGTTTCCATTTCATTTTCATAACATCATTACTTTTAACAGTAAAGTCAGATACATTAGAATCAAATAACATTTTATGTTTTTTATTTGTCATGTCTAATTTACTTGTATTAAATTCTACTAACATAGGTAAAAATCTTTTTTCAGAAACAGCAGAAATATATTCTTCAACGTAAGCATTAATTAAAACAACATTGTTTTTATCTGTTAAATCAATACTATTCTTATCATAGAATAATTCCATATCAAGAATAAAAGAAGATTTATCTTTTTCATTCATCCATATATTTTTTACTTCAAAGTTATAATAAAAATTACCATTATATTCTGTTATTTTAACTTCGCCTGTTACTTGAACTCTTAAATCATCTGTAGCTTCAATTATAGGGGCAATATAATCAAATAAATCAGCTCTTGTTAAGAACTCAAGTATTTCACCATCACTACCTACATTTGTTCTGTATTTAGATATATTAGATATTAAAGATAATGTTTTTTTATCATGTCTGTCTGCAAAAGGTATTTCAAGACCAGCTTTGTTATTTCTATCTTTATCAAATACTTTAATGAATTTTTCACCTGGTTTAAGACCTAATCTTGACAAACGCATAAATGCGGTATTCATACCGTCATCAGATTTAATCATAAAATTTAAACTTTTAAAATCATTTTTCCCTACTTTTATAAGGTTTTCTTTTGGTTTTGCTATTTTTCCTGTAAATGTAAATGTATTCATTTAAATCCTCCTTATTATTCTGCTTGTTCTTGAGCCATTGCTTCAGCTTCTTCTCTTGATTTAATCATTGATTTTAATTGATTTATTAGATTAATAAGATTAGTTGCAATACCCATGAAATTAGTATATCTAGGTGTATCTAAAAATGTTTCATCTTTTAATAAATCCTCTTGTATTTTTTTTAATTGTTCTTCATAAAATTTTAATCTTTCTTGCATACTTTTTATTGTTTCCATTTTTCTTTTCCCCTTTCAATAATTTATGTAATCAGGGATAAACAAATTAATTCTATAATATTATTTATCCCTGTATTTACTTTGTTTATATGTAAAATAAGTGATAGATTTTTTATTTTACTTAACTTTTATAGTTTTTTCTACAGGTTTCTTATATTCTATAGTTATATATAATAACCCATTTTTCATTTCACTGTCTATACTTTCTACATCTGTATTTTGATTAACTTTAAAACGAGAATTAATAGAATACATTTGTCCTGTTATCTCATCTTTTGTTTCTCCAGATATATCTAGCATTTTATTTGAATTTTCTAATTTCATAACAACCTTTAAATCTTCTTTATTGATACCAACTACATTATGTATAATAATAGTTTTCTCATCCTTGTTTATAATAGTATATGGTGTCATATCTTTCTCAGGTCTTCTGAAATTGTAAAATCTTCTATCAAAATCTAATAAATTTAAAAATAATAATTCATCTCTCATAATAATCACTCCTTAATAATAATACATTAATCTATCACTTATTATTACCAATATTGTTTATTAACATAAAAATGTCTTATATATATTATATCATATTTGTAGCAAAATGTCAAGTGTTTTAGACAAATTTATATTCTTTTATGAATTCTTTACAAAATTCATTTAATTTTTCTTCACCATCAGGTAAATCAATATTAATCATTTTTTTATATTTATCTAATCCAGTTTCAGTAGCATCTTTTTGCGCTTCTTCTGTTAAAGTACTTACAAAATTTTCTCTATTTATTCTAAATACTTTTTGTTCATAATCAGTATTTTTATTCCAGTATTCAATTTCATTTTTAAATCTACAATCAGGAATTATAACATAATCAAAATTTTGGGCAACTAGTTTTAATATAAAGTGAATCTCTTCAATCCATATATCTTCACTAATTTTTCTAGCATTATTACCTAAATCTTGTAATAATTTTCTACCAGCATCGTCTTTAATACCATTCCAACCATAACATATTCTGGCAATCTCTTTTATTCTATCTGCATAATGTAATATTAAAACCTTTTTACCTTCTGATTGTAAAGACATATATAATTCTCTTGCAAATGTATCTTTGCCCATACCTGCCTTGCCTGATATTTGTATTAATTGCATATTACTTAACCTCCTCTATAATATAATCTTCATCTGATAATTCATAATGGTCTATTTCATAGTCATCTACTATAACGTCTAATTCATATTTAAACTCTCTATCATATATTATTTCATCTAATTCTTCTCTTGAATCACATTCTACTATAGTTTCAGCATGACCACATCTTAGATGTCCTTGTACATAATCACAATTTTTACTTACTCTAAATTTCATGGTTATTTCACCTCTTTCTTTTTATCAGTTAGTACTTTATCGCTTTTCATAATCAAATCAATTATAGGGGTATCTAAGGCTTTCAGATTTGATTCTAAAGCAGTAATATCTTTACTTAACTTCTTTTCAACATCTTTTAAATCTTTTAAAAACTCATTATAAGAATTAAAATCCTTTTCTTCTATTTTTTGTTTAATTTTCTTATTAAATAGACTTTTTAAAGCATCTGGAATATTAGAGTAATAGCCAATAGGTTCAAATTTATCTTCGCCAAAGTTTTTACTTTTTTCTTCTTTTATTTGTGATTTTTTAACTAATATTATATTATACTTATCAGCATCTATAAAATATTCTTCATTAATTTTAACCATAGTTATTCTCCTTTTATTCTACCTTCTTCATTTAATATTCCATATGATTTCAAAACTGATATTTTACTTTCTTGTGTTTCACATATTTCTAACTGTGCTTCTACTTCTTCTATGATATTATTTATACTTTCTAATTCAATTTTAAATGTTTGTTCTGCTGCTTCTATTTCATCTTTACTCTTTTGTGTTAAAAAATCATTTGTATTTATACTATATACTGTCACTCCATAATTTATATTTGATTCTTGTAGTTTTTTATTATAATTTTTTATACTTTCTATTATTTTATAATATTCTTTTAAGTTTTTATCGCCTTTTATTATTTTATCTCTGTTGTCATTATATTCTTTATTTATTCTATCTTTTTCTCTATTTTCATAAATATTTAATATTTTCATATAATTACCTTCTTTCTTTTCTTGTTCTGAATATATCCATTCAGCTTTTTCTTCAACTTTAAATTCTTTTACTTCTTCAAATTCCCAATTTGCAATATTATTAAAACTTTCTAACTCATAAAAACTAAAATGATAACCAATATCGTCTATTATTTCTTCATTTTTTACTTCGTATATCTTGTCTTTAGCAAAATCATAACCTGGTTTTATACATTTTAAAATCATAAATTCACCTCTATTTCCTTTTCTTATTATCGTTTTTCTTTTTTAATTTAGGACAAAATTCTATAATAGTTTTAAAACTTTGTTTACATTCATTTTCACAATCTTCACAAAGCTCATGAAATTTTATATTATCATTTTCATCACGGTAATATTCATTTTTTTTATTCATTGTCTACATCTTCTTTCTATTATTTAATATTATAACTATGATTTTTCATAAGTTGTTCTGTTTTAGCACCTTGATTTTTAATATATAATTGTGTATTAGAAATAGCACTATGTCCTAATATATTAGATATTCCTATTAAATCTACTCCATTAGCATATAAATCTGTAGCTAAACTTCTTCTAAGACTATGCATACTTATGTTTTTATTTATATTAGCTCTAGATACAAGATTTTTTAAAGTAACATTTAAAGCTCCTATTTGCATTGGAGTGCATTTATCAGATATAAATAAGTTTTTATAATTAGATTGTTTTCTAATAGCAATATAATCATCTAAGGCTTTTTTAGTAGTTTCATTTAAATAAACAACTCTAGATTTTCCACCTTTACCATTAACTATCTCTAATTTGTCAACTTTATAATCTTCTAGCTTTAGATTTATTAACTCAGATACACGAATTCCTGTATTTACAGCAACCATCATTATTGCATAAGTACGTTTATTCCTTGCTTTACTAAGCATTTTAACAACTTCTCCTGCAGTTAAATAACTTTGTTGTTTAGTATCTATTTTAAGTTTCTTAATTAATGGTCTAGCTATATTTTTAGTTATAACATCTCTTTCGATAAGATAATCACAAAATGATGCAAGAGCAGCTAATCTAACTCTTCTTGTATTTTGACTATTTCCATTTTCTTTTAAAGATAAAGACCAGTCTTCAACATCATCTATTGATAAGTTCTTAAATTCTTCTATATTATTTATGTTTTTGAATTCTAAAAACTTATTAATATTTATTTCATAATCTTGTCTTGTTCTAGGACTAATCAAACCTTTTAAAAATCTTTCTAATTCTTTCATAATACTCACTCCTTAATTACTATAATTATATTATAACATAAAAAGTGTTATTTGTCAAGTGTTTTGTTGAAAATAATTAATCTTCTAATATATTTTCACTTTCATCTCTAATACTAATAAATAACTTATTTCCATCTAATCTATTCATTTGTCCCCTATTATAATCATCATGTGTCATAGATACTAAATAAGACACTTCTTTTTCATTAAAATAAACAATTCTTATTTCACAGATATCACTTGAATCTACATCAAATTCACCACAATTATCTATATCTTTCATGTCATCATAATCATTTATTACCAATAACATTTCTTTTATTACTTCTTGTTTGTAAAACATATCTTCTATCTCTATTTCATGTGTTTCTATTTTAAATTCAGTTATATCTGAGTTATAAACTCTAAAGCAATCATTATTTAATGATATTAGCTCTATGTAATATATTTTATTATTCATATCTTTACCCTCTTTCTATTATTTTGTATATATTTTCGTATTTATATCTTCGTAGTTATAATAATTATAATTATTTGCTTGTATAAAAGTATTAAAATTACATTCTTTTTCAATATAATCTTTGTCATTTGATGAGTATTTTATAGTATCTAAAAGTGTATTTAATCCTTCTTCAAAGAAATTTATTTCTACAACATCTTCATATATTTTTTTTAATATTAATTTTGATTCTAATAAATTCATATAACCACTCCTTTATATTTGAAATCCTTCAGGATATCTTGTTTCTGTATATTCTCCTTCTATGCCTAAATTATTTCTACTTTTTCCACAGTTATTACATCTCATATTAGGAATTACATTATCATGAAAGTTTCTATCGTCATAACCTGACATTTCATATTCTTCATTACAATTTTCACAAACATAGATTGCATGAAAATCTCTTCTATATTGTCTTAACATTTCTTTTATTTTCATTTTAAACCTCCTTTATTTTTGCAAATCTAAATTATAATCTGATATAATACTACCTTTAGGAAGATATATATCATAATAATATATATTATTATACCATTCTTTTGTTTTAAAAAATAATATATTATAACTATTAATTTTTTGCCTGTAAATTTTTATAGTGTGCATATTCTCTTTTTCATAAATATTACTTGTATTGCAATCAAATTGCTTTAAAGTTATCTTATCATTATCTTTTATATAAGCAACGTATTGCCAATTTTCATTTATAATTCCCCTAGACATTAACGCTCCGCCAGAAAATTTTCCTTGTAAATTAGAAGTGTCATTTATTGCATATATTTCTAATGTTTCTGTATTCTCCCAAGTAATATTTTTATCATTTAAACTTGATACATATATAATTCCTATAATCCAAATTGGAATACATATAATAATTCCAATACCAAAAAAATAATCTATAAATAAAAATTCATTTTGTTTTATATTACTTATTATAGTACCTAAAATACCACATAAGATTATAGAGAATATAGGAAAGAAGCATACCCATATACTTAATAATTCCATATCTAAACCTCCTTATATTCTAATGTATAAATACCATCGTCTAATTTAACATTTAAAGGGTTTTTACATTCTTTTATAACATTTTCCAATTGTTCTTTATTAAAAACAATTCCTCTATTTTTATTTTTCAAATCTTCTATACATTCTTTAACAATATTTTGAGCATATAAACTGTAATCAATTTGTTTAACTTCTTTCATATCATTAAATACATGAAATAGCTCTGGTATTTGAAAAGATTCTATTATTCCATTATCATAAATAAGACCTACTAAATCTTCTGTTATGTAATATATTTTGCCAGATATTTCTTTTTTATATTCTCTATCTACTTCATCTATTATATTTGTATAAGATTTTAATAAATCTCCCTTTTTATATGTTTTCCCTTTATGTTTAATTACATATTCTCCATCTTCTAATATTGCTTTATTCATATAATTTATTCCCCTTTACATTTATTTATAAGATATTCTCTATCACAGTTTAATAATTCCATTGCTTTATTTAATAAGACGTTATCTTCGAAATCTTCTTTTCTGCAATATTTACAACTATCTTTTATTACTTCATCATTTTCATCATATTCTGCCTTGTAACCATCTAATTCAGCGCAATCATCACAACACCAACATGTTCCACAATTCTCACAACTAACATAATCTCCACAATCATTAAAATTTTCTTTACATCTTTGACAAGTAAAATAATCTACACTCATATTAATTCCTCCTTCTTTTAATCTAATCCATTATATAAACTATTGCCTACATACACATCATTTTCATTATCTTTAATCTCTTGTAATATATATAATTTCGTATCTTTACAAGGAAAATATCCATATTTAGCATATTTTAGCATACGTTCAAATGTAGAATAAGGTAAATCTATTCTATCATCTATAACTAATCTATTTTGTAATAAATGTTCAAAAAACATATCATTTACTAAGCATTTATATTCTATTTTAGTTTCAGTTTCTTCTGAAGGTGGAACATCAAATGCTATAAATAAATCCGAACCATCTATTTCTGTACTTATTATTTCTTTATAATAGGCAAATTTAACAATTGTAAAGTCAAATGAATTAAGTATTTCTTCTGGAGTTCCATAAACATGTCTTATTAATTCAACCACTATTCCTGTCTCACTTTCTTTATAAGCTACTACTTTTGGATTTTCATAATGAACAAAATATCTCTTCTCTCCTAAAGTATTAATATCGTTCTCAAAATAATTTAATGCTTCATTAAAATCCTTTTCATTTTCAAAAAACATATCTATATCTCTAATTTTTTCATTCTTAAATATATTTTTAAAACAACCTCCTGCTATAAACCCTTTATGTCCTATCATGTATTTATTTAACTGTTTTACTTTTTGAAACTCGTCTATATCTCTTTTTATTAACATTTCTTTTGACCTCCTTATTATAATATCTATTATAACACATAATTATCGATTTGTCAAGCATTAATGTGCTTTTTTATCAGCAATGTTTAATTTTGTTAAATTATCCATAAATTCTGCTCCTAGTAACTTTCTATATTTCATAACAGATTTATCATTTAAGTCATGATAATGTAACATATGAAATTGTATATACTTAGCTATTTCTAAACAATCATCAACAGTTAACATACTGTCATTATGTGTATACATTAAACTTTCATACGCTCCAACATATTCATGGTCATAATAATGTGCATTGTCAGTTGTTTCACCCTTTTTATTAACAAAAGTCTTTGTAAATCTTTTCCCAATATCATGCATAACTCCAGCTAATAATAAATTATTATTTTCTGTTAAATCCCATAATTCATGACATGTTTGCATACAATGTTCTTTTGCTGTCAAGGTATGATTTGGATTCTCTTGGTCAAAATCAAGTGTTTCTAACATATATTCTCTTGTATATTTACTTGTGTCTCCATATACGACCTCTATTTTATCCCAACCTTCACAATACATAGGCACATTAAAGTGTCTATACATTCTTTCTATAACATATTCTGGAATAATTCTATCTCTTTTCTTATTTTGTTCAAGACATTGCTCATAAGGTGTAGCAAATAAAATTGCTATAGTTTCTATGTCTTTTATATGTTTAATTGATTTTAAAAACTCTATACGTTTCTTAAAATTAATACTACAAGCGTCATAAGCCACATTTAAACCATTATTTAAATCTCTTTTTATTCTTTTATGTAATTCTTCAAATAACTCTTGATTCTTATCTTGTGTATCTATATTATTATATAATTCTTGTCTAAGTTTATCACTTGAATGTATTATATAACCTAAATTCTTTTCTAATTTATCTGCATAAGTGCTCTTTCCAGATGCAGGTATCCCAATTAACATTACTAATCTTCCCATTATTCTTTCCTCTTTTCTATTATATATTCTATTAATTTCATTTCTAAATTTATTAGGTAAGCCGACAAATATATAATTAATATTGGATACCATAATGCAAATACTAAAATCCAATTCAAAGTTATTAAATTTAACAACTTAAATATTATAAGTATTATTGTTATTGTTCCAATAATTTTAAATATATTATTTATAAACTTTCTCATAAATTATACCTCTATTTCTTTTGCCTCATCGCTTAAATAAATAGCTAATATGCTATTATCAAGTACTCTCATAGAATACATATAACTATTTAATATTTTAGGATTAAATATCTCATTTATTCTTTTTAACATAAGATAAGAATTATCAAACCCATACATACCATACTCAAAAAATTCATTACCACTTGGTAAATATATTCTAATATGTGATGTATCCATCTTTTCATTTTCACTAAGATGAATGTTATCTATGTATTCTCTAAAATTATATGTTAATAAAAATTGTTTTAATGTAATATTATACATTTTATTTTCTTTTTTACTCATATTTGCCTCCTTTACATTTCGTATTCGCTATATATAACCATACAAGAGCAAGAATAATCATTGCAAATATAACGGACGTCTATTATTTCTTCTTCGTTTTCAAATTCTTCTAAGAACTCATTTACTTTATCTTCTAATGTGCCCAAGTTTTGCATTTCTTTAAATATTTTTATCTTCATAATCTATTCCCCCTTCATTTCCTGTATTAGAAAATCATATAATTTCTCTGGAGTTGATATATCAATACTCTCTCCATCTTCTTTTACACATCCTTCTGTGTATTCTGTTCCATACCATAAATCATATAACCAGTAACATAACCAAGAATTTTCTCTATCTTGGAATATATCCTGTAATAAATCAACCACTATATCTTCAAAATATACACCAACATGACTAACATTATTAAAGTCTGACATTCTAGCATCTTCTGTGTTTCTATATAAATCGTTTATTTTATCTTGCATTTCATTTGTTTCTTTTAATCTATTTATTATTTTAACAAACTTTTCTTTACTTATCATAACTATTCCTCCTCAATTCCTAATTTTTTCTATTATTTCATCTCTTTGCTCATATAAACTATTTAGACTAATATCTAAACTGTAAATTTGTCCTTCATAATCTTCTATTTTTAATTCTATATCTATTAATTCTTGTTCTAATTCTAATTTATCATCCATTATATTTCCTCCTTATCTATCTCAAATATGTTCTATTTGGACACTTATCTTCTTCTCCTCTTAAGTATTTATTGCAAAATGATATTGAACCCATGTATTCACCCATATCTAAATGTTCACATGGTGTTTCGCAGTCTATTCTTTTTGATTCTCTTGTATAATCTTCTTCTGTAAACTTTATATCTTTTAATATTTCTGTATAAATCTCATCCATTTTTTCTTTTGGTACTATCTCAGCTATTTTTCTTATAAATTTATTTCTCTCGTTTAATGTTTTTAATAATCCATTTTTGCTAAAATTAGAAATTAAACCACATTCTTCCATACCTATTGAAATTATTATATCTGGCGTTTCTTTAAAATGTTTTTCTATTTTTTCTAAATCTCTTTTTAATTGTTCTTCACTCATTATTAATTCCCTCCTTCTATAATAAACTTTCTATATATTCTCTATTTTGTGTAAATATTGGTATTTCTAAATCAATAACCCATCTTGGTCTTTCTGTAATTATTTGGTTTTCAAAACCACCTTTTAACACATATTTTTCTTTTATAATACAAGTTCCACGTTTTTGATATACCGGAGCATTGTTCCAGTTTAAACCTTTTTCTACAAATAACATATCCTGTATTTCATTGCAATTTTTATTTTGTAATTCTTTGTGACTGAATTCACTCCTACCAAACATTTGAATTGAATTTTTAGTAGCATCTTGTTGTCTCCAAATAAAGTAATTACAAACTTCTTCTTTAGGTAATGTAAATACTCTACTATCAAACATTGCAGTATTAAATTTTGATACATATAAATCTATTTCATCATCTATGAAGTTTTCATATTTTAAAACTGTTTCAGAAAATATTTTATTAAATATCATTGTTGTCATACTAGCACTTATTGAAACCATCTTTTGAATATTATTATCAAACCAAGCACTTGTAGTTATTTTTTCATAATCAGTTAATAATAAACTTATTTCATCAGATTGGGTATAAGCTAATTTACAACCTTGTATATTTTGACATAGGTATTGTGCTGTTTGATTCATTGTTTGTGTAAGTATATCATCAAATGGTTTATTAAAACCTTTTGTAAAAGTGTGGAATGCCTTTCCGGTCAATTCTTATAATTACTGGTGTTCTTCTTATTAAGAAGTTTTTATTTACTTTTTCGTAAGTTTTCATTCTTATTCCTAAATCATCATTTTTTTTCATAATTATTCCTCCTTTACATATTTAATATAACTTCCACAATATGGACAGTAATTCCATTTAAATTGACTTGGTATTATATTTAATATGCTTTCACACATTGAGCATGCATGATATATTTCTCCTGATTTATCTTTATGTTTAGTAATTTCACATCTATATCCTATATTTTTACTATTATATATTTGTTTTATATTTTCCATAATTAATCTCCTTTATAAAATACAAACTACTATTTCTATATCTAAATGTTCAAATTCTTCTTTTATCATTTCTCTTACTCTACCCCAAGATAATCCATCTAACCCACAGCCTATTTTAGGCATTGCTAAATATCTAATATTCCACACGTTGCATTGGCAAGCCATTTCTCTTAAACATTCTCTTAAAACTATATACATGGGTTTCCCAGAATATACTCTTTTTGTAAACAAATTAAATATACCATGATATAATATTACACTTCCTGGAGTTCTAAATATTACACTCCTTGACAATAATTCACTTTTCAAATGAAACTTCTTATTAAAATCCCAAGCTATACCCTTTCCGCATATTACAATCAGTTGATATACAATGTGCAAAGTAATATTGTCCTTTATCTAATTCAAATATATTTTTATGTATTTCTTTATAAATCATCTTAATACCCCCTAATTTTCAACTTATTTTCATTATATATCAAAATCAAATCTCAATCTATAATATTACTTTTATTTTCACTAAAATCATTCTTCTTTATTAAATATATCAAATTCTAATTTTTCCCAACTGATTTTAACCGAATTGCAAAGTGTACAATCCCATTCTTCATCAAAATCATGTTCTACTTTAAAATACTTCTTTTTATCTTCTAATAATTTAAATAGACATTTATCTGAACAAGCATCAAAATCATCTATTGGTTCCGCATAAGCGTTTTCCATCCATACATCATAATACCAATCTAAGTCATATATTTCTTTCTTACAATTGTCACATTCACATTTAAATATTTTCCCTATATTATTATTTATTCCATGTTCTTTATGATTATAATATCTCATAATAAATCTCCTTATTCTAAGCTTCTTAATATTTTATCTATACTACCTCTTAACTTAATTAATTCTTTTTTTACACTTTCTATTTTATTATCTTTTTTTCTACTCTCTTTTAACCATATTTTATGTAATTTTGTTTCAACAGCTAAATCAGTTTTTAATTCAATTGCTTTTTTATTTTCTTCTTTATATGTGTCTTCTTTATCTTCATCTATAATCTCTTCCCAAATCTCTTTACACCAAGGTAATTCTCCAAAACTCATATTAAATCTCTCCTTTCAAATCTTATATATCCATTATAACATACTTTAATTCATTTGTCAAGTTTTTTATTAATTTATTTTAATTATTTTCTAATTTATAAAAAGCCCGGGTGATTTTTTATTTGCCAGTTACCTCGAAATTCCTAGTTACCCTCTATTTTAATTATTCTTATTATGTAAACTAAACACTTGTTTATTATTATATATTTATTTATGTAATATAATTCCTTTAAAATATATAATATCACATAATTCGTACGAATATTTGGCATTCCATACACATAATCGGCACGAATATTGTTAAATCTATATATTTATGTTTTGCTATTTGGGCATTGTGCTTACAATACACTCTCAAATGAGCATATTACACTAAATAATCAATCTTTATATATTACCTATAAACTTATATTAAATATATAATAAATCTATTTAAAAGGCATTCTCGTTCGTTGTATTATATATAATTTGTTAATGTTAAAGTATTCTTTATATATACATATCTTAAGACGCTCATATTTACTATTTAAGCCTTTTAATTTATGTATATGCAAGATTATATTCAAATAATACAAACTGTCTTAAACAGGTTATTTTGCTCATTTAAACATAAGTTTACATAACATTACTAGAACACGACAAAAAAGTGACTATATATTTCTATATAATCACTGTGATTATTTGATTTGGTACAATACCATTGTATTATTATATTAAATTGCAAACATCTTGTAAATAGTTTAAACCTCCCAACTATTTACGTCTATAACGTTATCTATTCCATAATCAAAATTAATTACTTCTTTAACGTCTAGTTCTTGCTTTAATATTTTTTCTATGTCTTGTAATGTCCATGTTCCTTTTAATACCATTTTAACACTTTCTATTATTTCCCTTACTTCTTTTAATTTAACAGGAATATTTAATAAATAAACATCATAGCAATTGTCGTCGTTATCTAGTATCATAAATTTATTTGTTAAATCACATGTGCATATTCTTACATAAAATCTTTTATCTTCGCTCATACTTTACACCTTAACCCTTTCTATGTTTACATTATAACATATTATTAAACATTTGTCAACACTTTTTATTAAATATATAAAAGAAATTAGCAAAATGCTAATCTCTAAAAGTGTCTATGTTATTTTGTCCTTGTATAATTAGTTTGTAATCGTTTTTGACTTGTTTTATAACTAATTGCTTATTATTACTAAGTTGCTTATTTATTGTCTTTTTATTGTCTTGTATTTGTTTTATTAGATTATCAATATTTTGCATTTCAAAACCTCCTAAATTTACATCTCTAATTCTTCATATTCCTTACGTGTAATATTACCATTAATTAAATTTAATTGATTTCTTAAATGTTCTACTAATATATCTACTTCGTCCCCGTCTAGTGCCTCGTTTCTCCATTCAAAGTCAAATATATCTAAAATAGATGTTAACTCTTCCCCAAATTCTAATTTATCTAAAATAGATGTTAACTCTTCCCCAAATTCTAATTCATCTAATTCTTCTATGTCTACTACAAAATAATTTTCTTTTAACTCATTCATTTTAAATCCCCCTTTAATAATTCTTTATATTTATTATGTAAACTTATACCTCCACGACTTGATTTTTCTTTAAAATTATTGTCTAATATTTCTTGTACTTCATTCTTTTTATTAGTTGGTAGTTTTTGTATTCTTTGATGTATCGTACTTTTAGACACTCCAAAATGTAAGCCACATTCACGAACAGTTGTTTTGTTTTGTATTATATAATTAGCAATTGTATTGTTATCTATTTTTATCATATTTGTTGCTCCCTTAATTTAAAATTTTATTTATGTCAAATTCTGTGTAAATTCTGTTATTATAAATTCTATTTGATATTTTATCTTCGAATATTTTTACTTTATTTGTTATTCTATCATTTTCACTTAAACTTTTACATGCTCTGTTTATATTATTTGTTACTACTTCAATTTTATCTAAATTATCTTTTGCATTTCTTCTTTCTATTCTTATCTTTTTATATTCTGTTATTATATTACATCTTTGATAAGATTTTAAAGTTTTAAATTCAATTGTATGTTTTAAATCTTCTTCTTTTTTATCACAATCACTTAATATTTTTAAATTTTCTTCAAATAATTGTTTTAATTGTTTTGTTTTTAAATCTAAATCTATTATTAAATTATCTAGTGTTTCGTTCATATTATGTAAACCCCTCTCTTTTGTTAATAGTCACTTGCTAGAACAATAAGTTTTTTACTGTGTTTTAGTTTTTTTTGTATTGCTCTAGCAAATAAGGACTTAAAAATGTTTTTATAAATACTTTATTTGTTGTTAAGTCTTTTAATTTTAAATTAAACATATTAATACTCCATGTTTTCTAAAATATAATCATCCTCGAATTGTGTTACAATAGATATATAAGGTAAGTCATTGCATTCATTATTTGCAATATGTTCTAATTCTTCTATATCTCTGTTATCTTCCCCAATTCTAACAAATCTATAACTAAAACCAAACTCTGTAATTTCTTCAAGTTTTTCATTAAAATGCTCTACTTCTTCGTAAGTATCATACCATTTTACATCATTTATTTTTAATAAAACATTGTTATTTTTTTTTATAACTTCGTCAACTTGTTTCTCTAATTTAAACTCATCACTTTTATTATATAACTCTTTAAATTTTTCATAGCCCGCTTTTTTAAACATAACTCTTATATCACTTCTATAACCCATTTTAAAATCCCCTTTTTAATAAATACTAACATTTATTACTTTTACTTTTATATCTTCAATATTATATTTTTTATTAACTTCTTTTATTATAGATAACAACACATCTTTGTTTAATACTTCCATTTCAATTTGTACATCTATGTTGTTTTTATTATATATAAAGTCTATTATATTATTTTCTTCATTATAATTGTTCTCAAGATTACCCATATCAAAAATACTTTCGCAATCTATATAGTTATCTAATTCTAATAAAGTTTTTTCTTTGTCTTTAAACTTTTCTATTATATCTGTAACTACTTCTTCGTCTTGATTACTTTTAAATTCGTAAATTATATCATTTATACTTACATTTTCTAAAATATACTCATATAAATAATGATAAGCAATACTACTTATATCAAAATAACCATTATCAAAAGCATCGGCAAAATTATTAACGCCTAATTCTTGTAATATATCGTAACAATCACTATAATATATTGTTTTATTTTCTACATCTGTTATGATGTATTCTATTATTGCGTCATAATCCAAATCTAGTGTACTCTTTTTTAACTCTTTATTTATTTCATTTTCTAATTCTTCTAAATAACTATATTTATTTAACATAACTTCTCCCCCTCAATTACTTTTTTAAGTATAATCCTACTACTACAACAGCCAATACAACATTTATTACTTGTTGCATTAAGTTAATGTCCATAGTAGATATTAAATCTGTTAATTTTTGTGATATAAAGAATGTTAATAATAACATTATCACAAATAAGATGTTTTTCATTAATTTTAAAAACTTCTTGAAATTTGCTTTCATTATGTCCGTTGGCATATTATTTATATTTATATCTTTTGCTTTCATATTATTTTCTCCTTTCTAAGACAACTTTGTTTGTCCTTTTGATAAATCTATTATATCACATAAATTGATATTTGTCAAGTCTTTTTTATAATTTTGTAAATATTTTCGTTTCTATATTTTCTAACATTTCTTTTTCTTCTGTTGTTCTTGTGTTTAAATGTAAACCACATTGATTTAACACAAAATTCAATGTTTCTTCTTCTGTTTTAAACATAACTTTATTTTCTTCATAGTCATAAACATGTATTAATTTTCTTTTTTTAGTTAAAAATAACTTAATATCTATTTTTGCACGTTGTAATAATGTATTTAAAAATTCTATAAAATCGTATTTTACTTTAAATCTTTGATAATTTTTTATTTTATTAGATAAAATTATAATATTTTTATATTCCCCACTATTTTCGTCCCAACCACTCTCTAAAGCCTCATTTAAAAAATCTAATTCTTCTTGTATATTGTGTGTTAAGTTGTTTTTAACAGATTTTTTAAAATTTTCTTCTGTTTTATACTCCTCCATTAATTCTGTATAAATTGAATATTTACTCCAAAAATTCCATATTTCTTCTACTAAATTATTTAATTCTTCCATAATAAACCCCCTATAATTTATTGATTAATTTTTGCATAATATCATGTATTTTAGTTGCATGTCCGTTTATCTGTTGCATAACGATTACTTACACTTTGAATTGTGTAGCCACTATGATAAGCCCCACTTTGTGTTAAATAATTGCTTTTAATTTTACTTGCTACAAATACAACTCCTTGCTCTTTTGTATCAAAACGTTTTGTTGCGTCGAGATTAGTATCGTAAGATTGATACCCAAATAAATTATTTCTTGTTTGTGCAAACCCACTTCTACCCCATGAACTCTCTAAGCAACCTAATCCAGCCAAGTATATTCCATTAACTCCTGTTTCTTGTTCGGCTTGTTCAAATGCTTTTCCTAACCCACTCATTGAGGTATTAGCAAACATCTTTTCGTATTCGCTTGATGTTAAATTAGATTTTGTTAATAAATTCATATCAAAACTTATGTCTGTATTTCTTAAATCGGGTATATATTCTGTTTGTGGGCTAATACTATTTTTAATTATTCCTTGGTATTCACACAGTTTATATTGTAATTGTGTTACACCTACCGTTGGGATTATAAAGAATATTCCAATTAATATTATATTTATTAAAAATAACTTTTTCATATTTACTAACACCTCCCCTCAAAGTTATATTTTATTTATTTTTGCATGTAATTAAACCACATAAAATCTATTACTTCCTCGCCGTATTTCTCGTCAGCCTCGTTTAGTTCTATTTCTTTTATTATGTCGTTTTCTTTTATATAAAGTAAAAACTCTCCGTTTACTACTTCATGTTTTATTATTTCCATTTTAATTCCTCCTTTGACAACTTAACTTGTCCTTTAACATAATCTTATTATATCATAGTTTTATTAAATTGTCAAGTCTTTTTATTAATCTTTTATATAATTTATTATAAATTTAAGTCTCTCCCGTAATAACTATTTTTAGCCCACCAATGTTCTTCTACATCTTCCTTAACTTTAACTTCGTCAATAGAATAGTTTTCGTCACAATTAGTACAAACAAACTCATAATCAATAACATCTGTTATAAGCAATTTTTTTTCACAATCTCTACAATGAAATCCTGTTTTTAATAAATGTAAGTCTGTTTCTTCCCATATTTTTTCGTATAAATTTTTAATTATTTCCATTTGTTCATTTAGTATATTTAGATATTCAAAATCGTCAAATTCTACATTTTCTAAAATATCTTGTATGCTCTCGTACATTCTTTTAAATCTTATTAATAACTCTCTATTTCTCATATTATCTTACCTCCTCTTCTGAAACAAATCCCTCTGTCACACCATTTGCACTATCTATGATAAAATAATCTTCTTCAATTTTATAAACTGTGTTTCTAGGCATTATGTTATTTTCTTCTTTTTGAAAATTTAATTCATTTTCATAAGTATTTTTTAAAGCATTTCTTGCTTTTTCAATAGTACTGTATACTCCTATTATATCACTAGAGTTACTATCACTATCTTCAAATTCTGTGTATTCAATTAATACTACATATACATTGTTCATATTAAATCCCTACTTTCTTTTATAACTTTATTATATCATAATTTAATTAAATTGTCAAGTGTTTTTATATTTTTTCTATTATTTTTATAATATAATCTTTAAAATCTATTAAACAACCTTGATTTAATTCTAAATATTCAGCATATTCCTCAAAGTAATCCTGTATTTGAATATTGTCTATTACATCGTCAAGTTCGTTAACATCTATATAATTATCTATTTCAGTTTGCATTTTTGTATAGTTATTATATAACGGGTCTATATCTTCTATACCAAAACTTGAACCGTCTTTAAAATCTATATAATCCTCGTTTAATACTGTTTCAATTTGATTGCTTAAATTATTTCTTAAATATTTCATTATTATTATTTTTTCGTATTCTTGCATTTTTATACCTCCCTGACAACCTTTGTTGTCCTTACTATTTTTCTTCTAATATATTTATTATCTCTATTTTATAATATCTTTTACATTCTTCCAAGTATTCATTTAAGATATTTTTAGAAAAAACCTCTGTTTTATATATTTCGTTATCTAATTTATATATAGCATAAAAACCTTTTTGTTTATTATTTATTGCTTTTATAAAATCATTCATTTATACCACCTCACTAACTATGTCTTTATTATATCATAGTTTTATATAAAAGTCAATACTTTTTATTAAATTTTATAATTATTTTGTGCTTTTATTAATAAGTCTGTGTATTCTTTATTTGTTATGTCGTCGTCTAATGCTATTTGCTCAAACAAGTCGTTTAATTCTTCCATACTTACATTATTATTAATTAGTTCTTGTATTTTATTCTTATAATATTCCATATTTATTCCTCCTCAAAGAAGTAATCTTCTAATCTTTCGCATACATCTGTTATTGTTTCAAACTCTTCAAACTCGATGCCTCCTAAATTACCACCTTGCAAATTTTCAAGTGATAAAGTGCCATTCTTGTTTATTAACACATCAAAATTACATTGATATATCATTTTTAACAAGTAATCTATATCTTCTTCTTGCTCTGTTTTTTCATTATTTTCTAAATAGTTATATAAATCAATTATATTTTCTTTGTTATAATACTCTAATTGTATGTTTGCACAATCATTACAACAATAAATATGAGTATTATTTACTTTTTTATATATCATATTTCCTTCGCATATATTGCATTTTAATTTTACCATAATTATTACCTCTTCCCAAGACAAGTTGTCTTGTCCTTACTATAACCATATTATATCATACTTTATTGACTTTGTCAAGTGTTTTTATTAATAAATTGTTAATGTTCCAAAATATGTTGTTATACAGTACATAAATATTAATATTGATATTATAAGTATGCTATATATTATTATTTCATAGTTTTGTTTTATAAATTTCATGTTTCTAATTCCCCTTATTTTATTATTTTATCTTTCCCTTTTAAATAATATATTTCATTATTTATTATTACGTATTCGTCTCCTATTAAATCTTTAAATATTTTTAATCCATTACAACCATTTACACTTAATACATAACTAATCTTTTTAACTACTATATAATAATGATAATAATATTTAGAATTTTTTTTATCATATTTTGCTCTTTCTCTTCTTATTTTTCTATGCTTATTCATATTTAATCCTCCTATTTCAAAAGTGAATGTTGATATTCTATATAATCTACTAAATTATAGAATATGCTATCGCATTCATTAAAGCCTTGGTCGTTTAATATGTCTTTTATTTCGTTATTATCGTGTGTGTCTAGTATCTCCTCAGCTAAGTATGAACTGAATTCTGATAATGTTTTATTGCTTGTTTGTATATAGTATTTTAAGTCACTTATAATTATTTTATCTAGTTTGTCCATTTTACTTATTCCTCCCCTTTATTATAATTATTTTTTAAAATAAATTTAAAACATTTCCATTTTCATTTTTATATTTTGCGAAAATTATATTTTCCATTTTAGAATTATAATCTATTTGTTCGCTAAACCCATTATTGATATCTTCAAACTCCTCGTTTGTTATATTTTCAATGTTAATAACACCATAAGTATTATTAGTACCATATTTTATATAATCTTCTACATAATCTAAAGCCTCTTTTTTTGTTTTACATATTCCACAATTTTCTTCAAAATAAGCGTGTTTTTTATCGAATGCTTGACTATAAACATCATATTCTTCGTTATCTTTATTTAGAAATATACCAACTTCAAATCTATATGCTTTTTTCATTATTAACTCCCCCTATTATCAACTTTTTTCTATTATGTTTGAATTTCAAATCTCAATTCATAATATTACTTTTATTTTCACTAACTTTTGTGTTTACATTATATCACACTTTTTAGCAATTGTCAATACCTTTTTATATTATTATTTATATGATTGTTTTATTTAATTTTAAAATAGTAAAATAATTCGTCGTAAACTACTATATCTGTTGCTATATATTTATAATTTCCCATTAGGCTATCTAATAACATTATTATATCATTGCTTTTATGATTATCTTTAAACTTTAATTCACATAATAATTCAATCATTTCTTCTAGTACGTTTATGTTGCTTTCTAAATATTCTTCATGTTCATTTGAAATTATTAACTCTTTTAATTCTTGTATTTCATTATCTAAATATTTTATTACGTTTTCTTTTGTCCCCATTACAGTGTTTTCTTCTATTAAAACATTTTCGTTTATTATGTTTATTTTATTAAACATCTCTCTTATTTCTTCTCTCATTTTAAAACCCTCTTTCTTTCCTATATTTAGACAAGTTTTATTGTCCTTGTCTTGTATGAACACATTATATCATAGATTTACACCTTTGTCAAGTAAAAATGTGTATTTTATTAAAGTTTTTTATATTTTGTTTATTGTATGTCTTCTAATCCAGTTATACCAAGTATTACAAGGTTTATTGCTTTTGCAATGTAATTGTATTATTTGTTACTTTTTAATTAGTTTGGTTAATAAATAAGTTTTGAGTTTTTAAAAAGTCCCACGTGATATTTTTAATCCCAGTTACCCCGACATCTTCCCTTTTACCCTCTTTTTTAATGTGAATATTTGTTCGTTATGAACAATTGTTTTGTTATTATGTAAACAATATTATGTAAACCGTTTACGTGGATTTTATATACTTTATTATGTAAACTAGGTTATATTATATATCTTTTTTATGGTATATGATACCATATTATGGTATGTTTTATTTATGCTATAATACCATTTTAAAACACTTTTATTTATACATTATATAAATATACTATTTTATTATATAATTGCTTTATTTATGCTTTTTTGTGTCTGTAAATGTATTCCTAGAATTGATTTTAAGGTATTTTTATTTTATCATAATGTAATTACATACTTTGTATTTTAAGTGTCTTAAAAGTGCTATTCTATGCTTTACAGTATATATGTATTTGAAGTGTATTTTATGTTATAACCGACTTTTATATGTTATATATGTTATCATATACCTTTATAATAAAAGTAGTTATATGATACCTTTTACTATAAATACACTCATATTTTAATATATGATTTATACTAAAATATCAATATACTTTTTGTGGATGCAAAAAAAACAACCTAAAACGTTTTACCATTTTAAGTCGCTTTTGACTTTTTTATATGTATTGCATTTAATACATATTGTATTATATTATACTTGTTTTATTTTATAACTTCCGTTTTTAAAAAATCTAAAATTATAGTTAAATCTTTTGTATTTATTCCTAAAACATTGCTAGTAAAAAAATCTTTTGTTTGATTGTACTCGCCCAAGTTATATAAATCTTTGTTTTTAAATTCTATTATATAACTATTGCTATATTTACTATATGTTTTATATGCTATTATACCATTTTTTAATATTTTTTTATCTATCATTTTTTTATACCTCACTTACAAATTTTTTTATTTTTTGAATATAAATTTGATAACCGTCTTTGCATTCTGTTATTATAATCTTATTATGTTTGTCTAATTGCTTTAAAACTTCTTTTTTTTGTACTTCTAGATAGTTTAATATTTCGTTATAATCCATTTTTTTAACCTCTTTTCTGTGCCGTTCGCACGTGCTTTTTAAAGTAGCATAACTTTTAATATTCTATAACATTATTTTCAACTTTTTTACTTATTTTAACTAATGTTTTTACTTTTTGTAAAAATGTATATACATTAAAATTTTCTATTATTGTTTTTTCTGTGTCTATATCTTTAAGCATATATAAACTTTTTGTGTTATTGCTACTTATATATATACTATATTTTTTATTTATATTAATTGTTTTCATAATTTTCAACCTCACTTCCTTCAGTATTTTTTATATAATCTTTGTAGTAGTTTTCTATTGCATTAATATCAAAGTATTCTAGATTATCCATTTTTTATCACCTCTTTTTTTCTTTTGTTTGTTTTAGTAAATTAAAATTCAAAAAAGAATTTAATTTTATTATTCTTATTAATTTTATAACTTGCTTTTTTATAATCTTTACAAATTAGTATTTTAATTAATACGAACGTGTTTACAACTTTTAATATGTTTGTTTTTAATATATCAAATATAATATACATTATTTGTATTAATTTTATCATTTTATACACCTCTTTTCTTTATTATAACTTTATTATACACTATATTTTATATAAAGTCAACTACATTTTAATTACATTTGTGTTACATTTATATTACAATATTATGTAGTCTATTATTTTATTATTATAACATAATGTTATTATTTGTTTTTCTGTATATCTCTTTATGTAGATTAGTTTTAATTTATTAATTAATTTCATTTGTTTTAAATACCTCTTTTCTTATTATTTATTATGATACTATTATATATCAAAACATTATAAATTACAATACTTTTTTAAAAGTTTTTTACTAATTTGCGACTTATGTTATCTATATGCTATACAACTATTGCAAGAGTAAAGAAAAAACTTTTTGTATATTTTATATGTTTATGATACTATTGTATTATATTATACCATGTTATTATGCTTTATTATTATGTAATGTATATATGTTATAACGTAGTTATATCAACAAACTATATATGTATTATGTTAACTATATGCTTTGTATATTTAGAACAGTTGTTTGGTTATTATGTTAAGTATACATGGTTGAATGCTTACAGTCTGTAAGGACTTTGATATGAGCGTTTTTATTACACGGTTGAGTGTTTATATAGGTTATATGGTACAATGGTTATATGGTACGTTTACGGGCTTGTACGTTGATTGTAGTATTATGTTAAGTTGTTTGTGTTACTTTGATATACATATTGTATATATTATGTATATGTATGTAGTGTTAACATGTAATGTTATATTGTTTATGTTATTATCACGTTGTTATTAATAGGCTGTTATATACTATATGTTATTATCTTATTGTATGTATGATTAATTGATTAGTATGTATAATATAGTTATATGTTGCTGTATGTTGTGATATGTATATGTAGTATAGTATTAATATGTATTGTGATGTTGTACAATATAATTGTATGTGTTGATTAGTATGCTATGTGTGTTTGTGTGTATGTACACGCTATATGTGTTGTATATGATGTGATGTGTGATGTAATGATTGTATGTTATATATATGTATAGTGTTATGATGTGTTATTATTGTTTGTATATGATGTTACAATGTAATTGTATCATTGTATGTGATGTGCTGGTTGACTGGTTGACTGGTGGTATCATGTAATGATATAGGTTGTATTAGTATATCAATTTTATATGCTGTAATACTTACAACAAAAAAATACAGTTACCTTGCTTTATTATAATATTTTAAAGTAAATTTCCTTTACTGTAAAGCTTTTTTACTTTACACTTATGCAATCCACAGAATATACATATCAAACATAACATCTAATCATAATACTAATATGTATTAGTATATCAATTTACATAAACAATTGTTTATTTAAAGGGGGTATTATATCAACTTTTATAACATAAAAACTAGAGCCAGACCCCCTAGCACTCACACACGCAGAGCGTGGCTCTACCCACTACACACCACACTACCCTATCTCCCTACACCAAACTCCATATACACCTACTCTCCCAACACATCCACTAATACACCAGTATACCTAGAGTGAACTCCAACCTAACACCACCATATCACCCAACACACGTACAACACTACTCCCGCAACGATTACATAGAACAAACACACCGAGTGTGAATAACAACACACATAACCAAACAACACATAACCTTACTCTCTCTAAGCAAACACCCTAATCAACACGTATTAACACGTATAAAATCGAACTAGAATACCAAACTAGTATGATATAGGAGGGGGGTATGTATAAAAACTTTAACAAATAATAACAAAGTACTTGACATTTGGAGTATAATATGTTATAATAGTATATATAGGAAAGAGAGGGATTAAATAATGGAACTGATTAAAAATGTAAAAGAGTTAAAAGAATTTTTAAAGAACATACCAGATGATTATGAAATAAGAGTTGCAGATAATGAATATATGTGTGTTACTCCTGCAAGGATTTGGATATCTAATAATACAATACTATTTGATACGGAGGTATAGGAATGAGGGTAGGGAATAATAATGGAAATTAAATTTAGAGGAATAGATATTATAACTAACGAATGGGCATATGGATATTATTTTAAATGTCAAGGCAAATGTTTTATAAAAGATTATATAGTTTTAGCAACAGAATTTAATTTAGGAGTAGTAAAAGAGTTTGAAGTAATACCTGAGACAGTACGGACAGTATATAGGATTAAAAGATAAAAACGAGACAGAGATATATGTGGGTGATATAATTCAGATATATAGTATATTTGATAATAGAAAATTATATATAGGATATGTAATATATTGTAACGATGCTAGTTTTAAAGTTTACATTGGAGATATTTTGAAACCCATAACGAGCTATATTGATATTGATAATAATAATTATGAATTTGAAGTAATTGGAAATGTATGGGATAACCCAGAGTTAATTAAGGAGTGTGAATAATAATGAATATAATAATAATATTAGGAGCAATTTGTTTTATAGTAGGAAACTTTATAAAATATTATATTAAAGGGTCTTTAACACAACTAGATAAAACTAGATATAGTATAACTAATAAATTACCAAAGACACAGGAAAGACTAGGTAATATAATGGTTGTGACATATTTAATTATGTGGGTATGTATAATATTAGTTGTAGTTAATTTTCTAATCAAGTTGTTTAATTAAGGAAGATAGTAGTATTTAAAATAACACTTGACAAAAGAGAAATTATGTGTTATAATAAAGATAAGGAGGTAATAATATGTTTATAAAATTAACAAATAAATATTTAAAAGATGAATATGATGGGTATTATGAACATTGCAATACATATCATATAAAAGAAGAAGATTTAATAAGATTTAGTTCTGAGAGAGGAAGAGATATTGAAAGTAATTTTTCAGATAGATATAAACAAAACTACTATGTTTACTTTAATGAAAAGGGAACTACAAGAAAGATACAAATAGATTGGGAATCTTATTTAAAATTAAAAGATGTATTGGATATAAAGGAGGAATAGAATATGGAACAAGCGATTGATTGGAAAAGACATAAAGCAGAACAACTTTTAGAACACATAAATAGAGAAGAATTAATAGATTATATAATTGAATTAGAGGATAGTCGTCTAAAACTAGAACGTGTAGAAACTCGATTAAAGACTGATTATCAAGAAATAATTAAAGCTATGGATACAATAACAAATGAAGAAAGTATACCAGATAAAGAAGTTGGAAAAATGTTTTGTGGGTATATAATGAGATATGTGAATATAATAAAGGAGGTTGAGCAACATGATACAAATAAGAGACATACCAGATGGTTCAATAGTATGGAAGGGTAATGGTATATTAGGGGTTAAGGAATTTACATTAAATACTAAATACTATAATAACTATTGTACAAAGATAAGAGGTAATAATAAAGATTATGAATTAGTAAAGGAGGATTAATATTATGAGATATGCAATAGAAATAATGGAATCATACTATGCAATAGATGAATATACATCTGATGATATAGGAGAGGTATTAAAATGGTATAGGAAAAACTATAAAGAGGACTGTGATAATGGATTTGTAAAATTTGATTTATATAAAGATGATAATTACTTAACATTTGAAGAATGTTATTTATTAGGTTTTTATGAAGAAGAGGGAGAGCAATAACATGGATATATTAAAAGATGAATTAAAGTCATATAAAGATAAAGTGCAATCAATTAAAACAATTGGTGAGTTTAAACAATTAGGCAGAGAATTAAGAGACGAGTTTAATTTAACAGATATAGAAGCTATACAAATTTTAAATCAATTAAGAAATTGGGAGGAATAATAATGAAAAATGAATTAATTTATAAATTTGATAAAGAGTTTATAGAGAAAGAATTAAGTGCAGATACAAATTATAATGATGATTCTATTTGGTATATTGTTATCAATAACAAAGAAGAATATAATAAAGTAATAAAAGCTTGTATTAATTTATACCCAGATGTTAAGTTTAAACAAAGGAATACTAAGGGTGAAGTAGAATTATTTAGCGAAGAAGCATATGTTGAATTAAATGAAATTCTTTTTGATTTTAAGGTTTTACTTAATAATAGTAAAGCAGGTTTAGGAATACGTTTAGAAAAAGGAATAATAACTATAGGAATAGCTGGTGAAGACTTAGCTAACAAGATAATAAATATAGGAAATTTAATATTTGAATAAAGGAGGAATAATGATATGAATGATTTAGATAAACCGCATTACGTATACGTATGTTGCGTATTGTACCAAGGTAAAATATGGAAATGGAATGTAGGACTACATAAAAGAGATGTAGGTTCAGAAACAATGTATTATCCAAAAGGATTTGATTTTGCAGATAATGATAGATTTCATAGAGAGTTTGCTGAATTAATATTCCCTATATGGGCAGAGAATGATATTGAGCATGGTGAGGTATTTGGCGATAATGGTAAAGCAAAAGATATATATAGAATGTATGAAATACATGAAGATTATTGCAATGGCAGTAAGCCATATTAGGAGGAGTAAGAAATTAATTTAAAATTAAAAGACTGTATATTAGAAAATGTAGAATATGACACTGAAAGTTGGAGAGGGTGCGAGACTTGTGACTTTGGTTCAAGATATATAAATTACTTAGAATTACAATTTGATGATGGTGATTGTAAAAAGATAGAATTAAGAAATGAGTATAACTATTTGATGGATGAATCAGAACTTATGGAAATAATATGTAATACAACAGAAGAGATAAGTAAAGAAGAACTGATAGATAATATTATTGAAATTGCAAAAGTGCATGAAGACCATAGTTATTCATCATTTGAAATATATATAAACGATATATTAATATGGGAGGAAAATTAACATGAATAAAATATATAAATTGCCTAATTGTGAAGAATTAGATAAATATGATATAAAAGATGTAGAAAAATTAGGAGCAGAATGGTTTGTTTATTTTTACTTAAGTGGTTTTTATGATGGTAATGGTTTTGTTATATGGAAAGAAGAAGATAGATATGGGTATCATGACTTAAGTCATTGTAGTTGTTATGGTCCGACACAAGGGATAGGTAGAGAAGCTGTTTATTATCCTTGTTTATCAGACATAGAAAAGTTTGCAAATAATTATAATGGTGGCAAAAAAGTTATAGAGTTTATAAAAAGAAATAATTTGGAATAGAGGAGAGAATAATATGAAAATATATATATTATTAAGTCACTCAGGTGACTACGAAGATTACCATGTAGAAATAATAAAAGCATATGAAATGAAAGAATGGGCTGAAGAACAAAAAGAAATACTAGAAGATATAGAGAAAGAAAAAGAATTACATAAAGATGAATATTTATGGTATGAACCAACATGGTATAATATAGAAGAACATGAATTAGAATGTTGGGATATAAGATAAAAGGAGGATTAATTAAAATGAAATATGATATAAAAATGATTAAAATATATATAAAAAAATTATCAAGTAAACTCAGAGTATCTCGTTGGATATTATGGCAGAAAATAAATAGAAAACACTTATATACTTATGAATTAATAGAAGATAGAACGAGGTGTCAAGTGTGTGGACGTAATGTGCACGATTATACCGTACCAGATGAATTATGGAACTCATTAGCAAAAAAAGAAGATGTGTATTGTTATGATTGTTTTTGTGATTTAACTGATAAAAAAGGAATATATTGGAGGATAAATTAATATGCTAACAGATGAAATAAAATTAGAATTAGAGTATATGTCATTAGAATTAACTATTAAAAGTTTAACTATTTGCGATAATAAACACATGGCAAAATTACATAAATTAGCTAATATGTATTCTGTATCTGTACCAATAAGTATAATAGATGCAACACACTGGGTAAGTAATGAAATTGAAACATTATTAAAACAAGGAGAATCCTTGGATGATGCTATTAATATAACTATTGATAAAATAGTAAATATATATTTTAAAAGATAATAAAGGAGAATAATAATATGGAAGGTAAAGAATTATTTAAAAACTTAAAATTTAAATCACATATAGAACCTAGATGGGGTCATAAAGGTGCAATAGTATACGATAATAAACAAGAAGAAGATATAGAAACAGAAGTTATATTTTATATAGATAGTGACAACATAGCTATATCACAAAAAGATATAGCTAATCCATTGGAAGATGATGAAAGTTTAATATTTATAAGCAGAGATTTATTAAAAGCTATAAATCAACAATTGGAGGATATGAAATAATGAGTGAATTTAAGATAACAGAACGTGGATGGGCTGGGCATTTTATATGTTCTAATAGATGTAATTTTAGAAGAAATACATTAATAGAATATGGTGATAAAAAGGTAGTAGTAAGCACAGTGGGGCTTATGGAAGCACGATATAGCACATATGCTAAAAGGATTTATGAGACAGTAGGAGCAGGAAGATATTATGAGACTATGTGTTTTTGGGCTAAGAATGATAAATATAAAGATGCAGATGTAGGAAGACAAATATTTATAGATTGTAATTGGGCTATAGATAAATTATCAGCTGAACTAGAAGCTAATGAGATGCATGATAATTATGTAAATGAGGTTAAAAAGTACATATTAAATAATGAAAACTAACTACAATATAAAATAACTAATTAAGAGATTGCTAAAAGAAAGTAGTCTCTTTTTTTTAACAAATTTAAAACATTTACTTGACAAAACGAAACAAATATGTTATAATGAATATATAAAGCAACTGGGTAATTTTAGACAACAATATAAATAAGAAGGAAAGGAGAATGAATTAGAAACAATATAAAAAACAAAGAAATAAATGATATTATTATGAATAAAAAAATAGATAGGAGAAATTAATATGAATTTCAAAGAAGAAACAATAGAAAAAATAAAAGAGAGTGGATATAAATTAGAAGATGTAATGTTTGTAGGAAGTAATGATGGAAAATTAAGAATAAATATTGAAAAGTTTTTAGAAATAAGTGATTTTGAATATGATTCAGGATATGGTTCAGCAGAAATTTCTGGATGTTTAATAGTTTATTTTAATGATAAGAGTTATTTAGCTAGAGATGAATATGATGGTTCAGAATGGTGGGAATATGTACCAGCATCAAACTTTTCAAAAGATGATAATAGTGATGAATTTATTTTTGAAAAAGATGAAACGTGGTATTGTTATCTTTTGAAAAAAGTATAAATATTTTAAATAAAAAAGGAGTTTTTATATGAATAAAATAATAAAGATAGAAAATTATCTACCACCTGTACCACATAAAGTAAGCGAGGTTATATGCATTAATTGCATGAATAGATATATAGATGTAAGACCATGTATAACATTATTAAAAGAATTGAAGTGTCCTAAATGTAATAAAGCAGGCTATATAATAGAAACAGGTGAAGCAATAGATTAAAATATAATTTAAAAGGAGGAATAAATTATGGATGAATTAGAGATAAGATATAAATTAAGACATAAAGAAAACAAAACACAAGAAGATAAACTGTTGTTAAAATATTATGAACAATTATTTTTAATAAGTGAAATATTAGTAGAAGAAAGTAAACAACATATATCTCCTGAAAAAGCAATAAGAGATATTAGAAGTGTTTTTTAGAATTTAAAAGGAGGAATAAGACATGAATTCAGAAGAAATGTTTAATAAATTAGGATATGAGTTAAGTGAAAATAAATATATTATAGTAAGAGATTTATACTATATAAGAAAAGATTATAATTATGGAAAAATAATCATACGTATATCATTAGAAGAAAAAGAAGTAGTAAAATATAATAACGGAGGCTCAAAACCAATTACATTTGATGAATTTAAAGCAATATATAAAACATTAGAAGAATCAAATCAAATTTAAAGAGGGGGAGAAGAATAATGAAAATTAAGTATATAATAAGTTTAATAATAATACTATTTATGATTTTTAATACAGCGTGTTTTGCTAAAGGGTCAGTAAGTAGTCATTCATCAGGAGCTAGAAGCTCATCAACATCTCATGTAACAACAAGTAAACCGAGTTCAACTCCTAAATCAAGCTCGAGCTCAACGAGTTCACATACTACAACAAGTTCGACATCATCACATTTTAGTAATCCATTTTTATGGTTTATGGTTGGTGGAGCCGCAGGACATGTGACAAATGATAACAATGATGTTAATATATATGGAGAACAACAACAAAGCATGCAGTTATATAAAGGCAAAGTTTTAATGGTTGGTTTAATATTATTAATATTAGTTATAATTATAATATTAGGTATATTATATTGGAAAGAATATGTTTAGATAGAGGTGAGATTATGGGAAATGAAGAAAAAAATGAATATATAACAGTGACAAGAGAACCTTGTTTATGTTGTGAATGTAAATATTTTGAATATAGAAGTAATCACTTAGTTAATTTTGGTAATTGTGAAAAAGGACATTTTACATCTACGAATAATTATAAATGTAATGAGTTTATTTATTATAAGGAGAAATAATATGAAAGTAGGAGATTCTGTATATGTAAAACCAATAAATGAAGTTCTAAAAATTCATTGTATAGATGAAAACGGTATTGGTTGTAATTATACTGGGGAATTTAAACCAAAACAAGGGAATTCATACAAAATAAATTATTTTAGTAAAAATGAATTAATACCCTTAAAAGAATATTTGAAACAGAAATATAAGGAGGAATAGAAAAATGAAAGAAAATGATATACAAAAATTAGTAAGAATATTAATTAATAAAAAATATACATATAAGAGCTGGGACGGAACATATGATGAAGCTAATTTGATTTCAAGCGATGCTAAAACAATATTAGAAGAAATATTGAGACAATTTTTATTAGACAATCATGATGAGAAAATAGGTGTATTAGAAGCTAAGGTTTATGCTTATGAAAAGATAATAGCAAATAGTAATTTTGCACCTATATTAAAAAATAAAACAAATGAATTAGAGGAGGGATAAGATGAATAAAAGTATAATATCGTTTGAATTAAACCAAAACGGTGATTTAATGGATACAATAAATGATTTATTAGTACTTAGTTTAAGCGAAATATTAAATCCTTATTTTGAATATTTTACTTTTGAAGATAATACTAAAATAAAAAATAGAAATATAGACAGAATGATTAGTTTGTTAGAAAGTATAAAAATAAAGGAGTTGTAAAAATGAATTTACAAAGTAAAGTAATAATAGCAAATACAATAAGAATAATAACGTTTGCAGTTTTAGCAGTAATATTTAGACATTGGTGGATAGTGTTGGTTAGTGCGTTATTCTTAACAAGTATTGAAGGGAAGGAAGATTAATTATGAATAAAGAAAATAAAATGATATTAAAAGTATATGATATAGACTATGGGTTTATCATAAAAAATTACTTAGATAAAGAAATGTGGAGCAAGAGTTGGACTATATTTGAATATAAAAAATTTGTGTTTACTTTAAATTTAAGCTCAATAAACACAGAAGATGAAAAAGTTATATTTAGAATAAAAATGACTGATAATAATAAAGAAAATTTATACAATAAAAGAGATGAACAAGTTTATTATAGTTTAAAAATAGATAATTTAGACATATTAAAAAAACAAATAAATAGCACTATAGCATCAATGATAGAAAAATCAGAACAATATTGGTATATAATACAAACAGAAGAATATGAAAACATTCAATCTTTTCATGAATTACAAAAAGAAAAACTAGAAAATATTGCACTAGATTTTTTAGATAGTGAAGGTGTAACAAATGATGATATAAGAGACGCATATATAGAATCATATGTAGATAAAAATGACACTTTTCATTATATGGTTGGTTCTTATATATGTGAGAATAAATATAGATTTCTTACTGATTTATATTTAATGTTTTATAAAGTAATAGGAGACACAAAAAAATACGAATATATAATAAAACAAATAGATAATAATGATATTAATGAAATAATTGAAAGAATAAACGAAGAGTATGAATATATTCAAACTGTTGAATTTGATGAAGATATGAAAGATAAATTAGAAAGTATATAGGAGAATTATAATGGAAGATAAGATTATATTGCCTTTAGATATTATAGAAACTGTATATAATCATGATAAGAAATATATTAAAATTCATAATAAACCAATATATGTGAAAGATGACAGATATCTAAACTTAATAAAAAATGGATTTAAATGTGCTTGTTGTGGTTTAGAAGGTAAATATGCAGTATTAGAATATAATAAAGGTTATCAGTGGCATATAAATATATATGGTGATATTAATAATAAAGAGACTCAATTAACAAAAGACCACATATACCCTAGAAGTAAAGGTGGATTAAATCATATAAATAACTATCAGGTATTATGTGAAAAGTGTAACAAGGATAAAAAAGACACACCGCCTATGCCTTTAAGATTTGCGTTGCAAAAAGGATATACAAACATAAATTCTGTACAAAAAGCAATAAAATTAGGTAGACCAAATGCATTAGTAGGAGTGTAGTAGATAATTAGAGATAATCGGAGATTATTGAAGATAATAGTATAATAATTTAAGATTATTAGAGATAATTGAAGAAAAAAAAGGAGTAAAAATTATGGAATTTAATGAAAAGATAATGAAAAGAGTACAAGAACATTATGATTATTTAGAATCTAAAGGATATGAGATTGTATTCTTAGGATTATATGGTAGTCCCAATTATGATTTAGATATTTATACAGATGAATATATGTCTGATGTAGATACTAAAGCAATAGTATTACCAAGTTTTAGCGACTTTGTTAATGGTTATAAACCAGTAAGTACTACAATAGAGTTAGATAATGAACATATTGATACCAAGGACGTTCGAAATATGCATGACTGTTTTAAGAAACAAAATGTAAATTTTATAGAATTATTATTTACTGATTATATGATTGTTAATCCTAAATACCAAGATATATTTCAAGAGATATTAGATAATGCTGAAGGAATAGCAAGGTTAAATGTCAATCAAGCATTAAGATGTATATCTGGAATGAGTACGGAGAAGCTACATGCTTTAAAACATCCTTACCCAAGCATAATTGATAAGATAGAAAAATATGGATATGACCCAAAACAAGCTCATCATGTGGTTAGACTTAATCAATTTATAAAAAAATATATTTCTGGCTTGTCATATAGAGAATGTCTTAAAGCTGATAATAAAGAATGGCTAATAGATATAAAATTAGGTAAATTTGATTTAGACACTATAGAAAAGTTATGTATAAAATTAGATGCCGAAACAAAAGAAATTAAAGATAACAACATAGTGCCAATAGATTTTATAGATATAGAAATGGTAAATTTACTTGATAAAGTAAAATATGAATTATTAAAAAGAAGATTCAAAGAAGAATTAAATAAAGGAGAATAATAATTATGGATAAAGTAGAAGAAGATTTAATAAAAAGTAATTTTAGTGCAGAAATATCGTTTGAATTAGATAAAGAAGCTAGTGAAAATTTAAATAAAATATTTGGTATGTCTGATAAACTAACTATTACAGTTGAGAAATTATGGAATAATTATAATAAATTAAAACAAGAAAATGAGATGCTAAAATCTCAAAATTGGTTAATGAAAAACGAAATAGATACGATAACAAAAAACTACATAGATAAATTATTTTTTGAAAAAGAAAGAAAGAGTGATGTGAATGAATAATTCAAGGAAAACAGATTGGATTGTGATAGAAATATATCATGAAAGATATATGTTTTCAACAGATATTCATTTATTCAAAGACACAAAAATTAAAGATATTAAAATAAATAATACATACATATATAAAACTAATATAAAAAAATTAAATGAAGGCAATGCCAAAGATGAAAGATATATTATTGATTATTGCACACACACAGGCAAAGATAAAAATAAAATACACCTTGAATGTGTATTAATAATGCCATTAGATGTATTTATAAAAGAAGGTTATGAAAGCTTTGTATGGGGGCAAACCAAAACGAAATATGGATTGTTAGATTTAGAGGAAAATAATCAATAAAATAATGAAAATATATATAAATAATTGTAAAGTTAGGAAATATAACTTGGTAAAGGAATTATAATATAGTGTGAGACAAACGAGAATATGTCATATGCTAATTTAAATAGTAAAATAATATAAGTTGTAGACAGAGGGTAATAATATAATTAAAACTAAAATACGGGCTTAATATAAAACAAAGGCAAAATAAAATATAGGTCAAACGCACAATGATTGAAAATGAGATTCAAAAGCAAAACGTAATTAAATGCAACCTAGTACAAAAACAAAATGGAAGTACAAAGCCAACGATAAAAAATGCAAAATGAAGCACAAAGGCAAAAGGAAAACCTAGACCAAGAAAAACAAGGGCAACGAAAACTGAGTCGAAAGGGAAACACGGGCAGCAAAAAACACAAGTGATGACCCCATGCTGTCTGCACGAAAAGTGCATATGATTATTTTAATGATTATATAATGATTATATTGGTATCTAAAATTACCCACCTCTGTATCTAAAATTACCCACTTCGTGTATCTAAAATTACCCACTTGAAATAAAAAATCGGGTAAAAATAGATACAGAATTGTAAAATAAAATATAAAAAGGAGTATAAAAAATGAATAAAATAAAAGTAATAATAATTATAATTTTAATGGTATTAATATTTGGAATAGGATTTATTTTAGGAAGAGTTTTTATAGAAAATAAATTACAAAATGAATATTATAGTATAATAAATAATTTAGTTTCTGAAAATAATACTTTAAAAAAAGATAATGAAAGTATAATGAAAACTAATGAGGAATTAAATTTTGAGTTAGGAACTTTTCAAAGACAAATAAATAATTCAGACACAAGAAAATAACAAGAAAGGAGTGATTTTATATTATATGGCTAAAGAAAAAGAATATAAACTTGCAATTTCTTTGTCAGAAGAGTTTATAAAAGATAAAAAAATAAATGATTTATTATATTGTTGGTTATTAATTAATAGTTATTATGATATAGAATCACAAATAAGAAAAATAGATAAAAATAAAGTTAATTTATCTGCTTTGGAAATTGAATTAGAGATAACAAGAAAAACTTTAAGAAGTGATTTGCAGTATTTAATCAATATTAATTATATACAATTAGATAACGATAATAGATGTTATATATTTAAAGAAATTAATAGTAGATTTATTTCAATTAGTCAAGGACTATTAACTCATATGGTTTTATCTAATAATAAAAATATTATAAAAATATATTGTATTTTAAAGTCATATTATGAAATGAATAAAAGTAATAGTTTTTTTACTAAAACAATGTTGTTAGATAAGATAGGATATAATAAAAGAACAGTAAGTAATTATAAAAACATAGATAATATATTAGAATGGTTTGTTAAAAATAGATATTTAAATTATGATATAAATGGAGATAATAAACAAATTAAGCATAAAATAGAGAAAATTGTATAAAAGACTTGACAAAACGCTACATTTATGGTATAATATATGTATAAGAAAAAGAAAAGAGGAAATATGATATGATTAACGGAATATGGAATGCCCTAATAAGTGGTATTGCTGGATTAATAAAAATAATAATGGTCTTAGGTTTGATTTTATTTTTAATAGCTTGTATTGTTTATGGAGGATGGTTTTTCTTTTGGTTAATAATATTAATATTACTCATAGGAATCTGCTCTTAGATTTAATATGCTAAAAACAAAAGGGGGAAATGCTTAAATGAAAAGGATGTGTGAAAACTGTCCGTATAATTCAAATGAATATTGTAGTTTAAATGATACTTATATAGACGATATGAAATCAAGTTCTTGTTGTAATATAGATTATGATTTAGAGGTTTTAGAAGATGAAGAAATTTATATATAAAATAGAAAAATGGTTTATTTATAAACTTGGTAAAAGAATGTTAAAAAAATATGGATATATGGAAAATTGGATTAATAAGAGGTGAGTAATATTTTAGATGTTAAAGAATTAGCAATGTATATTGTTTTGAAATACAAAGAAGATTTTAATAAAGATATTTCAAGTGTTAAATTAAATAAAGTTTTATATTTTTGTTTTGCTTATTGGGGTTCTTATATAATTTTTAATAAAGATTTTATGAAAGATTCCGAAGTACCTAGTTATTCTGAAATATTATTTGATAGTAAAATAGAGGCTTGGATTTACGGAGCTGCTATTCCAGAGGTTTATTATTTATTTGTAGAGAATAAACTTAATGAATATTATAATAAAGATTTATTTAATGAAAAAGATTATTTAAAAGAATACTTAGATGAAATATTAGAAGACCTTTTAGATATTAGTGATTTTAGATTAGTAGAAATTGCTCATCAAGATAAATGTTGGAAGAAAAATTGGAATTATAAATATATAGATAATTCAAAAGAAATAAATAAAAAAGATATAATCAAAGAATATATAAAAAAATATATATAAGGAGGTGATTTGATTGAAAACAGAACTTATACCAGAAGAAAATAAGATTCAAATAATATATTGCCCTAGTTGTAATTCTATAGAAAAATTTGAATTACATAAAATAGATGACAATGCTAAAATATTTCAATGTTGCGATTGTGAATCACAATATAAAGTAAGTAAAGAACCTACAGATATAGATTATAAACAATTGTAAGAAAATTGGCGTTAGTGAGTACGTACTAACTTAATGGAGTGTCAACTCTAGCCAATACGTAGACCGTACCTAAATAACCTTAGGGCTTTAGGTCATAACAAGATTCAGGTTTTAACGTATTAAATTACGGTTTGAAGTGCAGCCTGCAGCTCGAGAGAGATAAAAAACTTAGTACCATGTAGAGAACTTGGCTCTATAACAACAAATATAGGTATAGATGACTATATTTAATCTAAGTTCAAGGAGTAACGTGCCCTTGTTAATTGGACTAGCTCCAAACGCTCTAGGGATGGAGAATAATACCCGAAATATAATGTTATACATAGTAGTCATAGGTGGTTGTGATATTTGCGGAGGTGTTAATAAGATAATAACTCTATTTAACCAAAATATAAAAAATATCACTATGTATAATATTATATTAATTATGTAAGTAATGATAAAGTGTTACAGCACTTGTTGGTTTAAATCCAACGACTTATAGTGTTAAATTAATCAAAGTTTTTTCTTTAAGAAGAAGCAGGTAGTATGCGGTAACATACTACCAAAATAATATGTAGTGGTGGAAAAAGACACGATAAAGGCTATTGATTTGCTGAACCTGGGGTGGCGGAGTAATTAACCGCAAGGCAAATTATCCAAGGGTGAGAGTCCCTTGGCTACATACTTATTAAAAACTATAGGAGGTTATTATGGAATCAAAAGATTTAAAAAATATAGTTATTGTGTTTGAAAATGTTGAGATATTAACATTAGAACCAAAAGATTTTGTTTATATAAAATTAGAAGATATAACAGAAGATATAGTATTAAATATATCTGGTCAATTAATAAAATTTAAATATGCTAAAAAAATTAAATTAAGATTGTATAATAATTTAAAGTTAGATAGATTATCAGAATATAGAGATATTACTTCTATAGATTTTATATATAAAGATAAATCTGAAGAAAGAATTTTTGTTGATTGGAATGATAAAGATGATTATGATAATTTTAATCAAATAAATAAAATAACAGATAAATATATAGAAATTAATATAGAAAATAGATAAAATATAAAAGTAATAAAGATGGATGGAGGTATTGTTTGACAACGTTAGGTAAAAACAATGTATAATGATATATTTTTTTATAAAAGATATTTAAATTATATAAAATCAAAAGGTAGCTTCTTTTGAAACGTTGTAATTATATGGAGAATTAAATATAGGGGTCTATATAACCGTTTGCTAAACGGATTGTACTGAGAGGTATGTGTTTCGAGTACACAGTTCTCCGCCATATAGAATATGTAAATATCCTATAAATAATTTTATTAGGAGGACGAGGATTTGTGTGATTTATGTGAATCTAAAAAAGAAAGTATTGTTTATACTTTATGCGATGGTTCTAATATCATTATCTGTGAAGATTGTGGTAAATTGCTTTATGGCAAAGAATTTAAACCTGTAATAGACAGTAGATTATTTCACTTCATTATGTTGCTTGAATACGTAGAAGCACAATTAAAAAACAAAAAAGACGGAGGACAATAAAATGTGTGATTTATGTGGAAAACATAAAAGTGTTTATGGTTATGAATTAGTAGATAATACTTGTATTCATATCTGTGAGGAATGCGAAGATGCTCTTTATGGAGTTGATTTAAGTCCTGGTTTTAAATCTAGAGAATTGCATATGGCTTGTTTATTAAATTACCTCAATTTGCTTAAAATTGATGTGGTTAAATAAAAAAATCTTATAAATAATTTTATTGGAGGAATAAAATGAAATGTATTATTTGTGAAAGTAAGAAACATGTTGTTAAATATAAGTTGGTAGATGATACCAATGTACCAGTTTGTGCAAAGTGTAATGAAAAATTGAAAGGTTTAGAAATTACACCTGATATAAAAACAAAGTGGATGCATATTTTTGCTATATTAAATCTTTTTGAGGAAAAAATAGATTACTAGAAAGGAGAAAAAAATGCTTTGTGAATTATGTTCTAAAAAAGAAGGAGTATTAGAATACGTTCTTGTTGATAATAGCAAAATTCATATTTGCGAAGAATGTGAAAAAATAATACGTGGAATAAATTTTATTCCTATATTAAATTCAAGATTATTTCATGTAGTTATGATTATGGATTACATTGATATGGTTAAGAACGATTAACAAAACATTCCATTGGTGATAGGAATTGAAATAATAATCACCACCATAGATTAGAGTTAAATCTAATCTTATAATAAGAGAGTAGTAGATAGTAATTAGAAAGAAGGTAGTAAATATGATAGTAAAATATAATAGTGTTAATGATAGTGAAGTAACTTATGATAATATTGATAGTGTAAAAACAACGTGTTTATCTGAACCATTAAATGTAACAGGATATTATTTAGAAGATGAATGGAATACATATAAGATATGCGTTAGAAAAGATGATTTAAATGTATCTTCTGATTGGAAAGAGGAAGAAAAATATGGTCAAATGACTAGTTTATTTTTTGCACATGGAATGAAAGGCTTAACAGAAGATGATATAAATCAAAAAAAACTTACATATGTAAATAATTTGTGCAAAGGAATTTCATCTTTAAAAAACTCTCCATATCCAGCAGAATGTAAATGTATAAGTTTAATTAAAAAAAATGAAGTAATTATAATTTTAACAAATATATATACATATGTAATGAATGATGAAGGAAAAACAATACAAATAATAAAATAAAATAAATTACTACTCTCTATTCTTTTTAAGGAGGAATATATGAATATAAAAAAAATAATATTATACACATTTTTAACAATATTAGGAATGTCAATAGCCATATTCGCGTATTTCCATATGTTAATATGGTTTATATTTTATTTCGTATAAATAAGAAAGGTGGTGTTAAAATGAAAAAAGTAAGTGTAATAATTCCAATGTATAATCAAGAAAAGTTAATTATAGATGCATTAGAAAGTATTCCAAAAAGAGATGATATTGAAACTATCGTAATTGATGATAAAAGTACAGATAAAAGCATAGAAAGTGTTGCTAAATATATCTATAGCAATCCTAATAAAGATATTAAATTATTATATAACTCTGAAAATAAAGGTGTAGGTTATACTGTTAATGTGGGTTATGAATTTGCAAAAGGCGAATATATGGTTTTGCTTGGAAGTGATGATTATTTTATAACAGATGAATTTTTAAAATGTATAAAAGAGCTTGATGGTACAGATTTAGTTTATTTTGATTTAAGAATTAATAATGGTGATGTTTTTGAATTAAATGAAGAAACTAAGTTAAAATATTGTGGGAGTGTTAAATTTATGAGAAGAGAATTTATAGGAGAGACTAGATGTCCTGAAATTAGAGATTCAGAAGATTTTGAGTTCTATAAAAAACTTATGGATAAAAAACCAACAGAAAAGTTTACTAATATAGTTACAAAACATTATAATTATCCTAGAGAAAATAGTTTAAGTAATATTAAGGAGAAGAGAGCTAATGAGTAAAATAGCTATATATTTTGACAATCCATATGTTATAGGGGGTATAGAAACAAGCTCACTTAATTTAGCTGAATTTTATAATAAACAAGGGCATGATGTTACTTTTATATTTAAAACACAAGGTAATATTGATTTTTTAGATAAAATGAGTGAATATGCAAATGTTAAAAAATTAACTTATGATAATTCTTGTTATGATATTGTTTTTTATGAAAGGTATGCTGATACACCTTTTATAAATGCAAATAAAAAAGGTCTTATTATTAATAATAATGTTTTAGATTGGGAAAATGATTATAATATACCATTAGTTGATTTTTATATCTCTCCATCTACAGAGTGCGCAGAACAATTTAAAATTAAGTTTGGTATAAATTCTATTGTAATACCAAATATAATTAATATAAAAAACGAAAATGAAAAAATTGATTTTATAAAACGAGATATAAATTTCGTAACTGTAAGCAGAATAGATAAAAGAAAAGGTTTTGAAGAAATGTTAGATATGGTTAAATTATTAGAAGAAAATAATATAAATTATATTTGGTATATAGTTGGAACTGGAGATTTAAAGTATATGGATGATATAATTAAATTATTTAAACCATATGAAAATGTTGTATTTGTAGGGAAAAAAGATAATCCTTATCCTTATATAAAAAATAGTGATACTTTTGTTTTATTAAGCCAAACAGAAAGTCAATGCATGAGTATGTGTGAAGCATTAAAATTAGGCAAAAGATGTATTGTAGGTGATTTTAATACTGCTTATGAATATGGTGCTAATTTAATAATTAAAGATGAAAATTATAAAATAGAAGATTTGATAAAAAAAGAAACAGGCAATTTAATTTATCCTAATGTTGAACAGATGTGGATGGATATTTTAAAACCTGTAGAGAAAAAAGATTATAATTTTGGCATAATAATACCAAATTATAATAATGAATATTGGTTAGAAAAATGTTTAAATAGTGTTTTAAATCAAACTTATAAAAATTACAAGATATATTTTATAGATGATTGTTCTACTGATTTAAGTGTTAAAATTGCAAATTCTATTTTAGATGCGCAAAATAAAATTTTTATTAATAAATATAAAAAATATAATGGTGGTAGTAGAAATATAGGAATAGAACAAGCAAAATGTGATAATATGGATTATATTTTATGTTTAGATAGTGATGATTGGTTTAAAGATAATCATGTATTAGAAGATATAAATAAAGAGTTAAAAGGTGAAGATGTTATGATGTTAGGTTTTGAAATGTGGCATAATAATAAAGTCGCATATACTCAATTATCTAACTTTAATAATAAGTTTGAATTATTTAAAGCAAATCATGGCGTTTGTTGTGCTGTTTGGAATAAAGTTATAAAAGCAAGCATAATGCCTTATTTTTCAGAAACTACTTTATGTGAGGATAGAGTGCATCATTACAGAACAATAAATAATTGTAATACATATTCTAATTTTAAAAGAGTTACACACACATGGAATAGAAATAACACTTCTAGTGTTACACAATCTAAAAATGAAATTTGGAATGGTAGTTCTTTTAAACATATAGGAGATATGATAATTTTAAAATCAGAATTAAAAGATAAAGATTATATAGATTTTATTCAAGAAAAAATAGATATATGTAAAAATAATGTTAATAATGGAATATATCAACAAACATAAGGAGGATTTATGTATAATGTAAGATGTAAAAGAGATTTTTATTATAAAGATTTTGATAAATGTTTTAATATAATAAGAAATAATAAAAAGAAAGAAAATACTTTTTTTGCAAATGATAGATTTTCATGTACAAAAGAAATGTATATATATTTAGACAAAGGTAATGATAAGAAATTATCATTAGTTGAATTAATAGGAATAGATAAAAAATAATTATAGAATAGGGGGATACATATTGGTAAAACTTCAACAGATTTTTATTTTTAAGTTTTCAACAGAAAGACTTAATAAATCAAATTATAATATTAATATTGATATGAAACAAGCTAGAAGAAACAATGAATTAATATCCTTAGCAGATAATCAAGTATTAAGGTCTATAAGAAAGATAAAAGGAAGTACTTTAGATTTTAAAATAATTGATAATCTATTTAATGAAAGAAAAAAAATAATAAGAAGGAAAAACAGTATAGAAAATAAAAACAGAATAAAAGAAATAGATAAAGATATAGATAATTTATTATTTTGTCCTGAATATATTTCAATTGTAGTTGATAAACACAGTCATTATAAAAAACTTATTAAAAAAGGTTTAATTGTTAATGGAGAGAAATATATAAGATTGCTTTGTGGGGCTGGTAATGCCAGAAATAACACAGTTTTTTTTATAAATGAAAAAATATACGATGAGTTAGATACAATACTTAAGAATGGTCATAACGACGATTTAAAGATAACTGAGGGCAAGTATAATGCTTATTATGCTTTGTCGAATAGCTCTACTTATAAAGTTTCTGAACCCAGAGTATGTGTTGTCCCTGATAAGGAAATTAAAATGACAAAAAGAGTTGATTATATAGAAGAACAACCTATCTATGATAATATTTATGATATGGAAAGAGAATTAGATTTTAATTTATGGGATGGTATGGGAATATGTTCTCCTGAATTAGCAAAACAATGGTCTAAGGATTTAGAATTAGATTATGAGCCTTGTGCTTTTTGTATTAGGAATTATTTTGTAAAAGGTCTTGTTTGTGTTTTTGATTTTCATAAGTTTTCTAAAGAGATTGCTGGGAAACATATTATAAATGATATTTATGGCAACGAAGTTGATACGGATAATATAGATATGATTATTACAGAATCACAGTTTAAACTTTGGAAAGGTTATAACTCTTGGGAACATTATAAAACAGAATGTAAAAAAAATGATGCTTTTTGGGGAGTTACAAAATTTACTCCTAAAAAAGATAAGAAAACAGTTTTTACTAATTATCAATTCTTACAAGTTTTAAATCTTGACACAGAACAAAAGATAAAAGATTTATGCAATCCCACTCTTGAGTGGTTTGATAAAATAACTAATAAAGATGCTAATTATTCTTTATTATATTTATTAGGTGATGTTTGCAATAGAGATGTAACGGAGTTACAAGATGGTAGTTTTTATTACAATCTTGATAATACAGTTAAAGCTTTGTTATATAATAAGGAATTAATAGATGATGTGCATATTAAAACAAAGATTGATAGGTATATTAATACAAAGATAAGAGAAAGTTATATAGGTAAGTTACTTGTAAATGGCAATTTTCAATTTATGATATCTGACCCTTATGCTCTATGTGAGCATATTTATGGTTTAGAAGTAAAAGGGTTATTGAATGAATTTGAACATTATAGTAGTTATTGGAATGAGCTTGGGATTAAGAAGGTGCTGGCAAGTCGTGCCCCGATGACATTCTTTACAGAGAGTAATATATTGAATTTAAAAAATAATAAAGAGTTAAAAAAATGGTTTGGACATATATATAGTGGTATAATATATAATGTTCATGGTATGGATGTAATAATATCAGCCGATTCGGATTAAGTGAGGGTCCGCCTAGAATAGTGATATCTAGGAAAAAATGTGGTGAACCTAGACATCTAGGGTGTAATAATAACGATTAGTAGCTATAGGAAATGATAGTTAATATTATTGCTAACAAGGGACGCCTAAGTCGTAAGATATGGTAATCTTGTGCTAAGATATGTTAAAAAAACTTATAAGAATTATAACATATAAAGTTCAACGACTAAATAAGATTAATAATCTTGAGAGATAGAATGTGAAACTCATTTTATCGTAGCGCCACAGGTGTTGTTTTCAACATCATTAAATAGTCTAACCCCAATTTTAAATAATTGTTAAAGTACTAGGAAACTAGGGGTATTAGTGTATGACCGGAGATATTATTTTCAGCTCCAGCAACCAAACAATGATAGAGAATGCCATGACTGGCAATCCAATAACCTATACCAAACATCCAACACAAAAAAGAATAATAAATAAAAAAGATTTATTTAAAGCAGATTTAATGTCTTTTGATACAAAGATTGGTTATATAACCAACTGTTCGACCACATTGTACTCTATGTTGCCTTTATATGAAAAAGGCACAAAAGAATACGAAGAGATAATAAATAGGCTTAAAATATGCCGTATGGCTCAGCGGCAACGAAATCGACCGAGCTAAAGGACTTGTTGTAAAAGATTTTCCTAAATGGTGGACTAACTGGATGAATCCAGATAAACCAAACGAATTATTTACAAAAGAAGAAATTGAATTTAATAATAAATTAGTGATAGAGAAAAGACCAATGTTTATGAAACATCTTTATTCTAAATATAAAAAGGATTTTAAATTCCATCAAGATAGATATAATTACTTGTGTCAAAAACAATATAATTTAACTATTGATGATTTATTAGCAAAAGATTATTTAAATGAAGAACAAAAGAAATTAGTAGATAATTATAATAAATATAATCCTTTATTAGATACTGATTGTCCTATGAATAATATAAGTAAATACATGGAAGAGCAAGTAAAAGAAATCAAAATAAACGTTAAAAAGAAAAACCATGAAAAGATATTTGATATATTATTTAATCAAAATATAGATATTACTGAAAAAGAAATTAAGAGTATGGAAAAGAAATATAAGAGTTTCTTATCAAGTACGAGAAGTTTAAATGCTACTGATAATGAAACAGATTATGAATCTATAGATGCTTATTCTGATATTAGTAAAGATATTCAAAAACTAGCTAATTTAGCTATATATGTAAATTATAAATTATATCCAAACAGCAATAAAAACTTTGCTTGGAATCTTTTTGGAAATGGAATAATATTAAATCTACACGAGAAAGAAAATGGTTTAATTACTATTCCAGTAGAAAATATTAACGGAGATATAAATTATAGAGGAAGTACATATAAAAGCGAGGAGGTTATTATTGAATTATGATGATATTTGATGAAGAAAAATATGCAATAGATATAATTAAAAATGGATTTAAAGATAAGAATATATTTAAAGATGTTACAAAGGTTGCTAAATATTTAAGATATAAAAATGAAGATGATAAATATATTTATAAATTATTACATGATTTATGTAGGGAATACAAAAAAGATTATAACGAAATTAACGATGATGATATAATAACTAAAATAACTAAAAGTAGTAAAAAACTCACTTTAAAAATAGGTAAAAATATAGATATTACTAAAAGTGAATTTGATGCTATAAAAAATGAAGATGAGAAAATTAGAAAAGTTTTATTTGTTATGCTTGTTATATCAAAATTTGAAAAGAAAGATAGTCAAGAAGATTTTTACTTTGCTTTGACGGATAATGAAATATTTAAATTGGCAAAAGTAAATGTAAGAAAATCTAAAAGAGATGAAATAATGTATTATTTAACTAATAACGGTTTTATCAATCCTACAATTAATAAAAGTTGTAAAGTTTTATTTGCTAATGAAAATAGTGAGTCTTTAATTAATTTTAAAGTAGATGATAATATGTGTATTTATTTAGATATCCTTTTAGGTAAAAAAACTATGCATTGTGAAGTCTGTGATAAAATAATATTAAAAACAAATAATAGAATAAAATATTGTAAAGATTGTTATAAAGTTGTTCATATAGAACAAATAAAACAAAGTGTAAAAAGGCAAAGAAGCCTAAAATAAAGGGTTTCAGGGTAGGGTTTACTTTTTAAAAATACTCTCTACCCATTGAAACTCTAGGTTTACATAATAATTATACTCCAAGTATGATTTCACTCTTATATGAATAAGAGAATATACATATGTGGGTAGCTTAAAAGTAAAGCAACGGGACAAAAACCGTAAGCTCTTGGTTCAAATCCAAGCCCACATACTTAAATGTTTTTTTGTTTTATTATTGAAAGGAAGTTTAATATGATTATTGAAAAAAAAGAAAATGAAAATGAGTTAGAATATATTATAAGGTTATTTAAGAATAAAAAGGAATATGATTTAGATTATTCAGAATTATTTAAATTAGCATTTGATAAAGAATTTGCACCAGACGAATCGAGGAAAAGGGCGTATCGGCATTAACATGTTAATAGATATAATTGATAGAGAAGGATTAGATTTTTCTCCAGATAAAATAAAACAAGAATTAATAACTTTAAAACAAGATATAATAAAAGAAAGAATGAAAATATCTGATGAAAAAAATGAATTAAGAAAAACATTAAGAAGTGAAGCAAGAAAAGAAACTATTGAAGAAAAAATAGAATCTGCTATAAAATGTTTGCCTGAGTTAGATATACCTTATACTATAACAAAAGAAGAAAATTCCAAAAGTGCAATATTAGCTATGGCTGACCAACATTTTGGAAAAGAATTCGTTGTTTATGGTTTAAATGGAGAAATAATAAATTCTTATAGTCCAGAGATTTTTAAAAATAGAATGTGGAAATTAAGAGATGATATAGTTAATATATGCGAAAAAGAAAATATAACAGAATTAAATATATTTTCATTAGGAGATTTTCTTGAAGGAATATTAAGAATAAGTGCTTTACAACAAATTAAATTAGGATTAACTGATAGTATGATAGAATATGGGTACTTTATGGTTAATTGGTTAAATAATTTAAGTCATTATGTAAAGATAAATTATATGCAAGTTGTTGGTAATCATGATGATATTAGATTATTAACAGGGCAAAAAGGTGATTTCCCTAAAGAAAATATGGGGAAAGTTATATTACAATTCATAAAAATAGGATTACAAAATAATAAAAATATTAATGTAATAGAAAATATTGATGAGAATTTTATATATTGTAATATACAAGGATTTGACATTTTAGGTGTTCATTGCTTTAAAGGTAATAAATATGATGTTATAAAACATTATGAAAATATATACAAAACAAATATAGATATAATTTTAAGTGGTCATTTTCATAATGGTAATTCTCAAAATGTAGGATTAGATAAAGAAGTAATAGGGGTTCCATCAATAGTTGGAGTTGATTCTTATTCAATGTCTTTAAATAAAACTGCTAATGCTGGTGCTAAATTATTAATATTAGAAGAAAATATAGGTAAAACTATAACTTATGATATTAAATTAGATTAAGGAGTGATTTTATTGTTAGGTGAAAGTGTCCTCAAAAAAATCAAATTTATAATAATTTGTTTAATAACAATATTCTTTATTTTTTTATTAGTAAGTAATATTGTGTTTTCACGATATGAGAAAAAAGTAAGAGTTGTTATAGATAATCAAATTGTTGGATATTTTGAAAGTGAAGAGGAATTTAGTGATACGTTTACAAAACTAAAGAGCGAACTTTCTGCTGGATATGAAACATATGATATATATATTAATAATGAACCTAAGATAGAAACTATGTATGTTAAAAAAGATATATTAGTTTCTCAAAATAAATATACTCAATTAAGAGGTTTTATAAAAACTAAATATACTTTATTTGCTATTTATTTAAATAATGAAAAAAGTATGGAGTTTGTAAATAAAGCTGAGGCTGAAAAATATTATAATGAAATTAAAAATAGTACTGTAAATTTACCAATAGAATTAAAAGCTGAAGTAAAATATGAGAAAACAAGTTATACTTCTATTGATAAAGCAGAATCTATAAAATTAGATATGGTAAGTAGATATAAACCAATAGAAATACCTAAAGTAGAAGAAGTTATTGTTCCTGTTCAAACTACATTTTATCCAACAACAACAAGATATATTTCTTGTAGATTCGGAGAGTATTTTGGGCATTCAGGGATTGATTTAGCGGGACCGTTAGGCAGTCCTATATATGCTTATAAAACAGGAACTGTTATTTTAAGTGGTTGGGTTGCAAGTTATGGGAATTGTATTTTAATAGACCATGGTAATGGAATTGTAACAAGATATGCTCATTTAACAAAATCTCTTGTTAGAAATGGGCAATCTGTTTCCGGTGGTCAAAAAATAGGATTAATGGGGAGTACGGGAAATTCAACTGGAAGTCATTTACATTTTGAATATATTTTAAATAATAAATGTATAGACCCTTATAATTATATATTTTAAATAATAATCCTTATCTAAATCCTTTATATGGGATTTGATTAAAAAACGTATTATTATACATGTGTATGTAAGGGTTTAAATACATTGTCTTTAATTAGACGGCTAGTATGTTTCGGCATACTAGTCTTTTTTATGCTTTCTTAGCTCAGTTAGTCAGAGCGGCAGTCTTGTAAACTGCAGGTCATCTGTGCAATTCAGATAGAAAGCTCCATGAATTAATTATAGAAAGAAGGTTATTATATGAATTATTATATATTTTATATTATAATAGGATTTTTAATTGGAATATTTTTTCAAAAAAATATAATTCCTATTATAGAAGGTATATTTGAAATTTTACATATATTGATTGAAACTAAAAAATCAAACTCAATATATGATTTAAATATTATGAATAAAGAAATAATTGAATTAAACGAAACTAAAACAAGTGAGTATGTTTTAGGTTTTAGAAGTAAAGGTGATGGAAGATGAAAAAGGTTGTTAAACAAAAATCAAAGTCGTTTAAAAAACCTAAGATTTTAGAAAATTATACTTGTTTTAAATGTTTTGAAACAAAAAAAGAAACAGAGTTTTATGTTTCTAATAGTCATGCTTATAATAAAGTTCCTGTATGTAAACAATGTTTAGCGGAAATGTATGATTTATTATTACAAGAAACAAAAGACCCTCATAATGCTGTCTTAAGAATGTGCAATTTGTTTGATATATATTATCACGCAGGATTAATTACAAGTATAGAAAAAGAAAAAGGTGTAACTTTTTTATTTAAAACATATATGTCAAAAGTAAATTCTATGAATCCTTATAAAGGTAAAACTTTTGAAGATAGTGGTCTTAGAACTATATCAAATGATGTAGAAGAAATGGTTGAATCACTGACAGAAGAAGAAGATGTTCTTTTTTGGGGTAGAGGATTTTCTAAAACAGATTATGAAAGTTTGAATTTTTTTCTAGATAGATGGTGTAAAACACATAAACATAGTACTGAAGGAGAATTAGCTTGTTTAAGAGAAATATGTATATTACAATTACAAATAGAGAAAAATAGACAAGCAAAAAAAGTAGATACTACTCTTGCAAAAGAAATGAGAGATTGGATGAAAGCTGCAGCTATAGACCCTGCAAAAGCAAAGGTTGCTGATGGTGCCGCTTCTATGGATACTTATGGATTATGGATAGAAGATATTGAAAAAACAACTCCGGCAGAATATTTTAAAGATAAGAAGCTATATGCAGATTTTGATTCTTTAAAGAAATATTCTTATGATTTTATATATAGACCTTTGAAAAACTTATTAACTGGTTCAAGAGATTTTGATATTAAAGATGATGATTCTATATTTAAGAAAAAGGTTAATTAAATATGGCAAGTTATAATGGTTATCAAAATGAAAGAAATAAATATGCAAAATCAAGTAATCAGTTTAGAAAAGCGGATTCTTCTACAAAAGAAAGAGAATTAGATGCTGTATGGCGTGAAAAACTTACAGATTGGACTACTTTCTATAGAAGAAACATACATAGGTTTATAGAACATTATTTAGGTGTTGAATTATATTTATATCAAATAATTTGGATTTATTTAATGAGTCAAAACTCTGTTTTTATGAGTATATGTGCTAGGGCAAGTGCAAAATCTTATCTTATAGCATTATATGCAATTGCTAAATGCATATTATATCCTGGAACGAATGTCGTTATAATGTCAGCCACAAAGAAACAGGCAGGATTAATTATAACTGAGAAAATACAAGGAATATTCCAGCCTAAATATCCAAATATTGCAAGAGAAATAGATAAAATAGTTAGTAATAATACAAACTGGGAAGTTTTCTTTCATAATGGCTCTAAAATTGTTGTTGTTGCTGCGAGTGATAATGCAAGGGGTCATCGTTCTAATTTAAATATTTATGAAGAATTTAGATTAGTTAAAAAAGAAATTATTGATAAAGTAGGAACTCCCATGTTAGAAATAAGACAAGCTCCTTATTTAAAAAAAGAAGAGTATAAGAATTGTTTTTATGAAGCAGAAGAAGTATTTATTTCATCTGGTGGTTATAAACATGAATGGATTTGGAGTGAACTTGTTAAATATATTAATGGTTTATATCAAGGTAAAAGTTATGGTGTTTTTGCTACTGATTATTTTACTGCAATAAAACATAGAATAAAAACATTTTCACAAATACAAATAGATAAAGAGAAGATGGATGAAACATCATTCTCTATGGAATATCAAAATCTTATGATTGGTGAAAGTGATAGTGCTTATTTTAAATATAAAGATTTTAAAAATAATTCAGATTTAGAATTAGCTTTTTATCCACATAAAAACGAAGAAATAATAAAAACAAGACAAAAACATAAAACAAAAGAGATTGGTGAAATAAGACTTTTAATAGCCGATATAGCTATGGCTGGAGGACAAAAGAATGATAATACTATTATTCAATTAATGAGCCTACAACCATCAAGTAAGGGCTATATAAGGCAACTTAAATACATAGAATCTTGTAATGGTATGAATACAGAGAATCAAGTTTTAAGATTAAAGCAAATATTCAATGATTTTCAATGTGATTATTTTGTTCTTGATATAGCGAATGCTGGTAGGTCTATTTATGATTTATTAACAAAAAAAACTATAGATACAACAAGAGTAAGAGAAGATGGTGAAATAATAGAATACGATGCTTTAAAAATAACAGAAGATTCAAAATATCATTTAGTTAATAAAGATACTATTGATGATTTAAAACAAAGAACTTTATTAGCAAACGCATCTCCCGTTATAATTCCTATAACAGGTACGGTAGAACTAAATCATCTTGTTCATATGGAAATGAAAAAAACTTTAAATGATAGAAAAATCCAATTATTGATAAATCCTGAAAAAGCAGAAGATATGCTTATTAAAAGTAAAAGAATCACTGGGGAAACCAATAATGATGAAAGAATTGATTTATTAAAGCCTTATCTTGAAACTAATGAAATGATAAACGAATCTGTTTCATTAGAATCTGTATGGACTAGTGGCAAATTAAAATTAGTAGAACCTAGTGGAAATAGAAAAGATAGATACATGACTTTAGGTTATGGTAATTATTTTGCTAGTGTTTTAGAAAGATATTTATTAAAGCAAGAGGATAATAATGATATGAAGAGTATTATGGGTTTAATGAGCAATGGATTTAAAAAAGAAAATACTTTAAAGAATATATTTAGATAAGGAGGTGTAGAATGGGTAGAGGTAGAAAAAGAAAAATGAAAAATGTTAATAAAACTGAACAAAAAATTTTATCTAATTTCTCTAATTCAAATATAAAGCCAGCAACAAATGAACAATTAGAAACAATTCAAGAGTTTTTTAATAAATATGCTGTTGATTTAAAAAAAGATTTAGATAGAATAGATTTATTAGCTGATGTATCAAGTTCTAAAGGACAATACAGTCCAGTTTTATCTGAACAATATCTACATGATATGATATTTAATCCAGCTTCTGCATCATCTGATGATATAGCTGAATGGCTTTTAAACCCTAGAGCAAATGATGCTAATATAAGAAATTTATCTTTATATTTAGAGTCTGCTGTTGGGCAATATGGTCGTGCTGTATATGAATTAAACGTAGAAAAATCATGGAAGTATTTATTAACACCTTCAAATGTTAGTAATGCTAAATATGTTGATAATGCTGATTATATCCATAGTTATGAAATGGCTGCTGAAATATGTAGAAAATTAAATATAAGGTCTCAATTTTCCAAAATAGATTTAACTATAATGGAAAAAGGTGTTGGATTTTATATTATAAAAGAAAATACTGATAATATAACTTTATTAGAATTACCAGCGGATTATTGTTTTATAACTGCTCCATGGACTTATGGTTGGCAATTTGCAATAGATTTGTCATATTTTGATAGAATGATAATGATACCTAATATATTGCCAGAATTGACGGATGCCTATAAAGAATTAATACAAAAAAGAAAAGAAGGTTTAGAAGGTGATAAATTAGCACCTTGGCAATATTATAAATTACCTATTGAAAAATCTTTTTGCTTTACATTCAATCCTAATAAAGGTGATAAATTACCACCATTAACAGGAGCTATGGGTTCTGCTTTAGATGTTATAAGTTACAGAGAGTTATTAAGAAAAAAATCTTTATTAGATTTATGGAAATTAATATCTTTAAAAATGCCAATGAATAAAGAAACTAATAAACCTATATTGACTTTCGAAGAAGCTGCTGAATATATTGGAATGATACAAGACCAAACACCAGAAAATGTTGTTTCTTTTGTATCACCTTTTGACGCTACTGAAGTTTCTGGAAATCAAGTTAGTACATTAGATGCATTAGTAGGTTTAGGAAATAATAATGTTTATAGTTCAATGGGTGTTTCGTCAAGTGCTTTTGGTGGAGATAATAAAAATGCAGGAGCAATTAGATTATCTTTAGAAATAAATCATTTTTATGCAAGTACACATATGTATAATCAATTTGCTAATTTAGTTAATTGGCTTATATCTCTTAAAACAAGAAAATATAAATGGCAAGTAAGTTTTTTCGGTATGAAATTAAAACATAACGATGAAATTAACCAAGCTATTAAATTAACAACAGGAACAAATTTTCCTATTGAATATTTAATGGCAAATGTTGGTTTTGAACCATTCCAAGTAGAAAGTTTTATTAATTGGAGTGATAGTAGAGATTTAAAATCAAAAATGAAACCTTTACAATCAATGAATACACAATCTGGAGATGTTGATTCTCAAGCAGGGCGACCTGCAGGTGAGGATAGTGAATTAGGCGATGCAGGTGAAAAAAGCAGAGAATATAAAGAGTAAAGTTTAGGAGGGTGATGGAAGTGTTGGTAAGAAATTTAGAAAAAACAACTATAGAAAGATATCGTTGTGGTTCTCCTAATCTTTGTAATTTTTTAGAAGAGAATGGAATTAAATATAGTTATTTTTATGTTAATAAAAAAAATAATAGAACTATATGGGTTTTTAATATGTGCGACGAATTAAGCGCTTTATTGAGCAAATGGTCAAGCAATAAACCTAAAGGAGTGGATAATAATGTTGATATCAAATGAAACTAATACGTTATTGAATCTACTAGTTCAACAAGGGTTTATTTTAAACAGACTTTGGGATAGAGGTCTAAGTATATTGAATATTAATTTTGCTATGAATAATTTTGAAAAAATATTTCATGGCGGATTAGCTCACAAATTCCCTGTTGATTGGTCAGATACAATTTCTGAAATTCAATCAAAGTATAATATAGTTACAGAGTATTTAGAAACACCTACTGATGTAAGTGTTTATTCAGAACCATTAGAGTTTTTTAATAAAAATTTAGAATATCATAAAAAAACTTATAACATATTATGTGATGCGATTAAAATTGCTGGAGAAACAAATGATTTAAATGTTCAAGCAGAATTAATTGAGTTTATGAAGATATTTAATAAGTTTATGAATCAAGCTATTTTATTAGTTGATAAATCAAAATCATTCAAAGATGATTATGCAATGTTTGATAGTATGGCTGATAAATTCTATATAATTGGAAATTAGGGGTGGTTGCATGAAAAAGAATTTTGAATTAGATTTAATGCAAGAAATTTTTAATGATGATTATTGTAGTATTTATGAAGTGCTTTTACTACATACAGGTATAAATAGAAATGGATTTAATATATCAAAAGATGCTGTAATTAAATCTTTACCTAGTTTTTTTAATAAACCTTTATATGCTTTATTAGATAACAATTTTAATAAAAGCAATTCAAAGGATTTTACAAATCATTATATGGATGATGATGCTTTGTGTACAATGAATTATAATGTTGAGGATGTTTGTATTTTTGGTGTTATACCAGAAAGCGCACCTATGGAATGGATTGAAAAAGATGGTAGAGAATATCTAAAAACTCAAGCAATAGTTTGGAAGAATTATTGTGGAGTAATAAATGATATATTACAACGTAGAGATGGAAATGTTAAAGTTTCTATTGAAATTTTCTTGGAAGAATATGAAAAACAAGAAAGTGGTATTGTAGATATAAATAAATTTAAATTTTTATGTGTTACTATGCTTGGTGCTGACGTAATGGAAGGTATACAAGGTAGTTCAATAAAATCACTTAAATTTTCACAAAAACAATTAAATGATAGATTTATAGATTTTTCACAAAACTCTAATAAGTCTAATATAATAAACTCAATAATGAGTAAATATAGTTTAATAGAAAAGGAGGCTTTATCATTGCAAGAAAATAAAGATATAGAATTCTCAGTAGAGGATTATGGTAAAGGTAAAACTATTAAAGTAAAAAAAGGAAAAGATGATATGTCTACAGGAGACTGGGGAAATGTCGATAAAATTGCACTTAGAAATAAAGTGTTAAATGCAAAAAATTACAAATCATTAGTAAACGATGTTTATGCATTAGTTGAAGATGGTTGGGAAGAGGCTCCGTCTGAACATTTAAAATATCCTATTATGGAAATTAAATCAGATGTTGCTGTTTATAATAGATATGGTCTTGCTGCTGCTTTAGCTTATGCTAGTAAAGAAAACGAAACATCGGTTATTAGCAAGGTAGAATCACTATATAAAAAACTAGAAATAAACGATACAGAGGGAGGTGAAAAGAAAATGGAAAAAGAAAACGAAATTAAAAATGAAAATTTAGAACTTAAAAATGAAGAAGTTAAAAACGAATCTAATTTAGAAGTGAAAAACGAAGAAATAACAGATGAAAAAGAAATAAAAAATGAAACTGTTAAAGAAGAAGATTTTGCTGAAAAAGAAGAAGATGTTAAAACTGATGATAAAGAAGAAGAAATTGAAAAAGAATGTAAAAATGAACTTGAAGAAAATTTCGAGGAAAAATTTAATTCTTTAGTAGAAGAAATGTCTTTATTAAAAGAAAAACTTCAAACTTATGAAAGGGCTGAAGAGGAAAAACAAATGTCAGAAATGATAGATAAATTTGCTCATTGCATGTCTGAAGATAAGATAAAAGAACTTAAAAACTCAATAACTGCTTCTAAAAAAGAAGATATGGAAAAATTAGTTAACTCTGAAATTGCTAATTTTGCATTATCTTTCAGTAAAAAAGAAGAAGAAAAAGAGGATAAAATTGAATTTTCAATTAACCCACTTTACACTAATTTAGGTGTAGACTTTTCACATTCTAATGGAAAGAGTACTCTAGATAATATTATTGCTGATAAATCAGTAAAAATAGGAAATGAATAATAAAATAAAAAAAGGAGTGAAGAAAAATGGCAAATTACATATGTAGAACAATGGTAGAAGCACCAGCAGATTGCTATGGTGAAGTAAGAGTAGCAGCTGGTTCAACTTTAAGACCAGGACAAGTAGTAATTGCAGAAGTTAAAGACAATGCTTTAACAGGTAATTACAGTGTTTATATTCCAGGACAAGTAACAGATATTACAACTCAAGAAATATGCTTAGTATTAAATGGTGGATTTGAAACTCTATCTGATGGTAGAAGACCAGACGGACAACCAGATTACACAAAATATACTTTTGCAGCTGGTGAAGTAGTACAAGTTATAAGATTAAATAGAAATAATGTAAAATTAGAAATATCAAAAGACGCTTTAATGGCTAATAGTGCTGCTGTAGTTATAGGTGGAAAATTAGTTCCAACTAACTCAGCTGATTACTTAACATTTGAAGCTGCTGGAACTCCAGTTACAGCTATAAATTTCTTAAAAGTAGAAGCTAAAAAGAACTTCAGACTTGGTGGACTATTTGGTGGTCAATTTGCAGAAACTTACGTTGTAAGAAGTTCTACAAATACTGCTACAACAGTTGTACCTAGTGTTTAAGATAGAAAAGGAAGGTGAATAATAAATGAATGATAAAGAATTAAACTTAGTAAGATTTTCATCTAATGATGAAGAAGTTAAAGCAATAATAAATACACTTGTTGATTTAGGTAGACATTCAATGTTTAATAGTTCAGACAATAAAGTAAAAATAGAAAGATTTTCTATGGAAGGTAATTATTCTACAGAATCAGATAAAGCTAGAAGAGCATTATTAACATATTGTGCTAAAAAAGCAGGTATAGATACATTAGAAACTAAAAGAGATATCGTTGAAGCTTTCGAAGATATTATGTTTTCAAAAACATACAACTCAATTATAGCTAAAGCTTTAAATACAATAGTTTTAAAATCTAACCCACAAGAAATATTAAAATTTGCTAATATCGAAACTGTAGATATTGGTGATTCTCATACTTGGGAAATTGAACCAAAAGGTTTACCAATCGCTCAAAGAATAAGTTATACAAGTAATGTTGTTTATGTTGATGGATATTCTAAAACAGGAATAACTATTACTCCTAAACCTTATGCTGTTGGAACAAGTATGGATTATATAAGAATAATAAGTGGAACTTATGATATTGGTGCTGAATTAGCTAAAGTTGCTATGTCATTATTAATGGCTCAATTAAAACTAATAATTGCTGAATTATATTCAACAACTCCATTAACTGGAACACCTATGTATCAAGCAAACTTTGCTGCTACTGATTATATGCAATTAATTTCTGATATCACTATGTTAAATGGTGGAGCTGCAGTTAGTGCTTATGGTACAATATTAGCATTTAATGCTATTGGTACAATAGCTACAACTAACTATGGTTTTGCTGCTCAAGACAAAATGATAGAAGAAGGATATTTAGGTAAAGCTTATGGAATAAACAACATAGTTGTACCTCAATTAACAGATTTAAGTGAACCTTTCACAGAAGCTAACCAAGCTGATTTAAGATTTGTTCCTGATGATTTAATCATGTTAATATCTAGCGTAGCTGATAAACCAGTTAAATTAGTAAGAGAAAACTATGTAAGAGTAATGGTTAAAGATGCAAATGCTGGAGCTCAATACAGATATGAATATAAATATGTTATGTCTTTTGATGCTGCTGTTTGTACACAAGCTCATTACGGAATACAAAAAACAACTGTTTAATACTGATTATTAAATAAATGCTGTGGGAGATTAATTTCTCCCGTGGTATCTTTATATGAAAGGGGAATTATAAAATGGCAAAAAAAACTACAAAAACTATTACTGAAGATAAAATAAAAGTAGAAGATATTTCTACACCTAAAACAGAAAAAACTAAAGCAATTAAAGAGAGTTTAGAAATTGATAATTCAAAAGAATTAGAATTAGAAAAAATAAAATTAGAATTAGAAAAAGAAAAACTTGAAATAGAAAAACAAAAAGCTGAAATTCAACTTGAAATGGAAAAAATGAAATTATTTATGGCTACTATGCAAAATAATAACCAAGATAATAAAGAAGTTGAAGACGAAGAATTAGAAATAAGTTGCAATATGATTTATGGTATTTCTTTAGAATCACAAAACAAAGATGTTCAAATGAGTTTAAAATACAATCAAAATAGTATTGTGTTAGAATCTGATTTTAAAAAATTAATAAGAAAAGTTTCGATAAGAAAATTATTTGAAGATGGTATAGTTTATTTTGTTGATGAAAGTAACTATAAAAAATTTGGCATAAATAATTATAATGATATTTCTGATAAAAAATTAAAAGAAATTTTAAAAGAAAATATCTCAACTATTACTAGTAAATTTAATGAGTTAACTCAAAATAAAAAAAATATTAATGTTTTACATAGTTTATTATATAGAATATGTAGAATGATAAAAGATAATGAAATTAATGATTTAAGTTATGGCACTAGAAAAAGTTTAGAAGAAGATTATTTTAAAATTCAATTTGATAAAGGAATAAGTTATTTAATAGCTTTAGAAAATAAATAAAATAAAGAAAGGGTGTGGATAATATGGAGACTAGTTTTAATGAAATTTATTGTATGAATCAATTGATAAAAAGTGATAGTAGAATGCAAAGTTATTCTTCAAATGATTTTTATCTAATAATGTGGAAATATTTACAATTTGCTATAGCTGATTTCGTTTATGATTGCAAACAAGATTTAAACAACTATGTTCCATATTCACAAACTACTTATAACTTTATATGTGATGGAATAGATAAAGTTTTTTCTTTGACGCCTGCTCCTACACAAACAGATATATTGTTTTATATAGATTATTCGTCAAATGAAAATGAACCTTATACTGAAATAACAGAATATACATATGATGATATTAATAATACAATAACAATAGATGATGTAAAGCCACAAGGTACAAAAGTTACTATAGTAGCGTATGAAATAGGTAAATTTAATTTAAAGTTAACTTTAGATGAAAAAAGAATATTATCAGAAGCTATGGTTACTCCTTGGTTAGAAGAGCAATCAAATGAACTTAATTTACAAAGATTTGCAATTTATGGTGGAAGTGCTAAAATGTATTCTCAAGGAGAACATATTGGCAAATCAACTCAAAAAATTCAAAATCAAAGAGATAGAGTTGAAAAATTGATTAATCATTATAGTTATAGGAAAAATCCTGATGGTCTTTCTAAATTGGGAGGTAGGTATTATGCTAGCTCCGATTAATAATAATCAAAAATCTTGTATAAGTATTGTCAATGATTATACACATGTAAGAACTAAACCTATAGATAACACAATCTCTATTTTAAAAAATACTTTTGAAGTTAATCCTTCATTTAATAATGTTTTTAGAAATTTTGACCACAATCAATCTTTTAAAACTTGGATTTATGAAGGTAATGAAAAAGATAAAATAGTAGGTTATAAATATATCCAATCTTATCCTTATGATGATGTTAAATTTGAAATAGGGGATTATATAGAATGGAAATATGGAAATAGTGATTTAAGCACATGGTTAATTATATCATTAGATAAACAATATACTCATGATGTTAAAGGTAGAATGTTATTATGTAATAATACTTTAAAATGGATTAATTCAGATAATGAAACTATAAGTTATCCTTGCGTTATTGAAGATTCTATGAGTTATACAAATTTTAAATTTGGAAATTCTGGAGTAGTTGAACCAGGAGCTGATATAGTTGTTCTTGTACAAAAAAATGCTGATACTATGAATATTTCTGTTAATGACAGATATATGTTTAATAATAGAGCTTTTAGAGTAAAACAAAATTTTAATGAATTAAATCCTAATTATTTAGAGATATATATGTCTAAAGTTGCTGAATTACAAAATGATAATTTTATTGATAATATAGCAAAAAATGATAATATTGAAACAATAATTATTGATGACAATACTGTAGTAGAACCGAATATTATTGAAATATTAGAAGGAAATACTGTATCTTTTTCTGTATTTAAATATATAAATAAAGTAAAACAATCAGATGCTTTTACTGTTACAGGCTCTAATATACCTAATTCTAATTATACTTTAACTACTATTGATAATAATAATTTTAGTATTAAAAATGAATTACAATATAGAGATAATCCTTTAACAATTAGTATTCTAAACAATTCCACTAATGAAGTTATAACAAAAGAATATTGGATGGGAGGCAAATGGTAATATGAGTTTAATCCCAAATGAAAGTAATCAATTTGCTTATAATGATTACTCCCTTGTTAGAAAAATACCTGAAACAATCATAGATTATTTATTTAGTAATAGTCCTGATTTTTGGAAGTTATTAAAATATTCTGTAAATCCTTTAGATAATATAGATTTAACAGATGATGAGAAAAAAGCAATGATTTGTAAATCTTCTTTTAATACTGAAAATTTCAATATTGTATTTCAAAAATTTACATCTGACGCTCAAGGGATATCAAAATCACAAGTAAGAGTTTATATTGAAGATGTAGCTTCTTATGGTAGAACCAATGTTTTGGTAAGAATAAAATTTCAAGTAATAATTAATAATAAAGAAATGATTATTAATACTCCAATTTCACCAGTTGATAAAAGGGATATTGCTATTGTTCAAACAATAGTGAAAGCTTTAAATGGTACTATATTACCTAATACAAAATCACAAGTTTTTATAAATTATGATGTGGATAGATATAGTGGTGCTATGGAAACAAGCTTTAATGATAATTATTCTGGATTTAATTTAGTTATGGATGTGTGGATTTAATGGTTAATATGAGTTATAATAATGCATTGTCTTTGGCTTTTGATAAGCCCTTAGAATACAAAACTCTATATTTATATCCAGCTAAAATGCCACATTATTCTATATTTAGAACTATTGGGGATGTATTAACTATATCTAAGGATGATGAAAAAGATATTAAGTTATTAAGGCTGCCTTATTTGGAGTATATGTATGAAAAATCACTTGTAAGTGAAGAATATAAAGTAAAAATAAATATGTTAATATACATATTAGAAGTAGTATTAAAAGACCAAATTTTTGATATTAGTAAAATAGGCGAAAATGTTTACATAAGAGTTTATCAAAGGACAAAAAATTATGATTTATTAATAAATGAATATAATGATATGATTGAAAATTTAAATAAAGAAAATATAAGTGATGCGGATAAATATTATTATACTGATAAAATAAAAGAATTTCAAGATAAAATGTATAACATTGTAACTTTAGGTTCTGAAGAATTTTTAGAAGTAAGAGATTTAATATTTCAACAAAATGATATATTAATAGAAGAATATAATCCAAACACTGAAAGAATATTAAAGGAAACAAAAGATAAATTAGATAAAATAAAAAAAAAGACAGATGTTGATGAAACTGATTTAGAAGATTTAATAACAGCTGTTGCTTTTCATTTAAAATTAGAAAACAATGAAACTCTTTACGATATGACAATAAGACGTTTCAATAGATATGTCGATATTATATTTAGCAAAGAGGATTATTATATGCTTAGAACTGCTCAGTTGAGTGGTAATATAAGCGCAGAAGAAAATATACCATATTGGTTTAAACATTATAAACCAAAAAGCAAATATGATGGTATATTGGTTAGTAGTAATAATCTACTGTCAGGATTTGACGGAGATAAAATTTAAAAAAAGAAAGAGGGATAATTATGGCAAATAATCCAGGTCAAGCTTTAGTATCAGTTGCTGACGTTAAATTTTTTGATTCTGTAACAGATGCATATTTAGGAGAAGGTTTAGCTTTAACTAATTCAGCACTAATACAAGAAGTTCAAGCAATGGAAGTTCGTGGTGGATATTTAAATGCTTTAATATTTAATATTAAACATAGTAAAAATGTAACAGTAAACTTTAAATCAGCAACATTCCAAATGGAATATTTAGCATTCCAAACAGGTACTGCTATAACTACAGGTCTAAAAGATGTTTATAAATTTGATGAATGTGTAACTTTCACAAATGGGGTAGGAACTGTAACAGGAACTCCAGTAGGTAATGTTTTTGTTAAAATGCCAGATGGTACTACAATGACAGTAACTCCTTCAGGAAGCACTGTAAACACAGGTGTAACTACATTTAACAGTACTGGTGGAGTAACTTATAAATATAATACTACAGTACAAGAAGTTATAATAGATACAAAAACACAACCATTAGTTGTAAAAGCTGTAATGAAAGTTCATGCTTTTAATCAAGATGTAGAAGTAGGAAACTATGAAATAGTAGTTCCTAAACTAAAATTTGATGGCAACATTAATTTAGATTTAGCATCTGACACTGTAAGTTCTATAGACTTAAATGGTACAGCTTTAGAAAACACTGCTGATTGTGGAAATGGATACTATGCAAAAGTAGAATTCGTTCCAATTAGTGAAACTAATTTAGCTCCTATCTTAGGTTTATTCGCTTCTCCTAATAAATATACATTCTCTTTAGCTGGTGTAAAAACTGCTACAGCTTATATTTTAGGATACAGAGGTGGAGTATATTCAAACAGTTTAATAGATAATGCTGATATTACTTTCGTAAGTGCTGCTCCTGCAACAGCAACTGTTAATAGTGCTGGTTTAATAACTGGTGTGGCTGAAGGTACAACTACTATAACAGCTACTTACCAAGGTTTAACTGAAGTAATAAGTATTACTGTAACTGCTTAATATGGCTTGCGTCGAATATCCATTGTGCGAACATGCTTACTATGAGGCACTTGAAGATAAATTTAAGATATTAAAATGTAGACAAATAGATGATGTTTGTGCTTATTCTAGATATTGTAGTGATTTATTAAGAGTTATACAGACAAATTCATGTACACAATGCGCTAGGAGGGGAAGTTAATCATGAGTAAAAATACAAACGAAGTAAAAAAAATAGAAGAAAAGAAAATAGAATTATGTGATGTTCTATATATAACAGATAAAAAAATAGCTTTTGATTTTAAAGGTTGTGGAATTATTTGTGAAAATAAACTAAACATAAAATCTGATAAAATTAAAGTATCTTATAAAAGTAATATAGGATGCTCTGATTTTGATTATCAAGTCATAAAATAGAATTACGAGCAGAGATTAGATTACTAGTCTTTGCTCTTTTTTTAAGAATTTATGAGTTGTTGCAGGAGGAAAATTATGGAATGGATTAATAGTGTTATACAGGCAATTATTACCATGGGTGCTATAGCTGGAGCTTTTATGGCGATGGCTAAATTTGAAGATTTTAAATATAATCCATTGACTTGGGTGAAGAAGAAATTTTCTGAAGTCATGGATATTATTGCAATTCAAAGTGATAAAATAATTAGCATAGAAGAAAAGATAGATGGAGTTATTCTTGAGCAACATAATCAAAAAATGGAAATATTAGGCATGAAGGTTTATCTTAAAGATTTACCTGATGTCGAAAGATATAAAGCGGCACAAGAATATCTTGCAAATAATGGCAATCATGGTCGTGATATATATTGTAAAATACTATTGAAAGAGTATGGTGAGAAACTTGAACAAACTGAAAGCATATTATAATTATTTTATAAAAAATAAAATGTTAACAATTAGCTTAATTACATTGTATTTTATGATTTTGGTTATAATTTATAACTTTTTTTGTTATACTATTGGATTAGAATCTATGCAATTGAAAGCTTATAATATAAAAAAAATATTTGCATTAGAGATTATATTTGGTTTCATTTATACTTACCTAGGTCATTTGTTGACTCTATTTCTAATGCAAAATAAAGATATGTACAAAAAGACAGCAATTTTTTGTTTGCCTTTTACAATTTTAACTATGGTATTAACTAATTTTGTTGATGGCTCTGTTATTAACATTATAGTTATATTTTTTTATTTCTTTTATTGCTATATGCTATCTCAAAATATTAAAACAATAGCAAAATGCTTTAGTTATTTAGTTTTAATATTTATAATACAAATGGTGTTTTATTATTTCAAATATGTTATATTTAAAATACCTTTTATGTCTATAGATAGCGAATTATTAAAAGCATTAATGAACTTCGATTATTATCTTTTTCTAACGGTAATAATTGTTATTAAAACAAAATTAATAAAGAGGTGATTTAAATGGGTTGGTGTCTATTATGGTTTCCAGAAGAAGACGAAATAAGAAACATAGCAAAAAAAATAACTAGATTAATGAGTAAATAATGGAAGATTTAATTTTTAAAATACTTGTATATTTGATAAATTCAGTTCAAATGCTTTTAATTATAATTTTAGGTGTTTGGACTGATTGTCTAATACAGTTTTTATTCTTAAGTTTAATTTTTTTTAGTTTAAAAGACTTTTTTGAAGTTAAACATTTTCCTATACTATTATGTACTTTAATAACATTTATTTATTACGCTTTATCTAGTTGTGTAATAAATATGTTTCCTACTATTAGATTTGTGCCTTTATTATTAGGTATATTATTAATTGTAGGAATGAATTTTTTTAGAAAGAAGTGATTTTAATGAAAGAAAAAATATTAAACGTATTAAAAAGATTTGATAGCAAAGGCACTTGGGTTGGTATTGCTTCTATTATAGTTCTAATAGCTTCTACTGCTGGTGTAGATATAAATACTATAACTAGTTGGAGTTTATTAGGGAAAACTATATTAGATATAATATCTAATCCTGCTACTGTATTTGCAGTAATTGGTGCGGTATTTGCATTTTTAAATAATCCTACAGATAAAACTAAATATTAATAAATTATAGAAAGGTGGTAATAACATGGAAATTGAAGAAATTGAATTCAATGAAGAACTATTTCAAAAAAATATAACAGAAAATGATTTTTCACATTGGACTACAGAAGATGGTAGAGGTGAAGTAAATGACAATAACTAAAGTAAATTGCCCTGCTAATAAAGTGGCTATAAAATGTCCTTATACTCAAACACCTGAATTAATCGTAGTACACAATACTTTTGGTACTTCTAGTGCTATGAGTGAAGTTTCTTACATGCTAGGTAATGATAAATATGTATCATTTCATTATGCTGTAGATAACGAAAGAGCTGTTCAAGGTATAGATGAAAACAGATGTGCTTGGCACTCTGGAAACTATCCAATAAATTTAAAATCTATTGGTATAGAAATTTGCTATAGTAAAAATGGTGGAGAAATATTTGAACAATCAGAAAATAATGCTGCTGAATTAATTGCAGATATTCTAAAAAGATATGGTTGGGGAATAGATAAAGTTAGATATCATAAAGAATTTGCTAATACTAGCTGCCCTCATAAAACTTTAGAACTTGGTTGGGAAAGATTCTTAAATAAAGTAAGAGCTAAATTAAATGTAGCTCCTGCTCCTACACCAGCACCATCAACTCCAGCTCCGCAAGCAGTAAAATATTCAGCTGGAAGTTATAAAGTAATTGCTTCAAATGGTGTTAATGTAAGACCAGAGCCAAATACAAATAAAAAACCTGTAGCTACTATAGGTTTTGGTTCAATGCAAGGAATAGATAGAACAGAAGGAAGTTGGGGGCATTTATCTAATAATGCCGGTTGGATTTGTTTAGATTATTGTTCTAAAACAGATGCGCCAACTCCAACTCCTAATGTTAAAGGATATGTTCTAGGAAGATATAAAGTAAATACTACAGATGGACTTAGAGTAAGAACCGGTCCGAGTGTTGATAATCCAAGAATTAAAACTTATCCAAATGGAACTATATTTGATACTTACCAAATATCAGGTAATTGGGCAAAGACTCCAAGTCGGATTTGTATGCCTTGATTATTGTAAATTAGTTTATAAATATTAATATATAACTAAATAAGGAATTATACTCTTATTGAAATGTCCTCTAATACACTTGTTTTATATTTTTTTATTATGAGAAAGTTAGGTAGATTATGGGTAGGATAAAAGATATTTCGGAACAAAAATTTGGATTTTTAAAAGTTGTAAAATATTTAGAATATGATTCTAATAAAAAAGCAGCTATGTGGTTATGCATTTGTGAATGTCGGCAATGAAGTTATTACAACAGGAAATCATTTAAGAACTGGTCATACAAAATCTTGTGGTTGTTTAAATAAGAAAAATGGAGAAAAAAATCCTTCTTATAAGCATGGTAAAAGAAAAACAAGATTATATAAAATATTTTATGGTATGAAGCAAAGATGTTATAATAAAAAAAATCCAAGATATAAAAACTATGGTGAAAAAGGAATTAAAATTTGTGATGAATGGTTAGATAATTTTATGAATTTTTATAGTTGGGCTATAGAAAATGGATATAAAGATGATTTAACAATAGATAGAATAAATAATGGTGGAGATTATGAACCAAATAATTGTAGATGGTTAACAAGACAAGCACAAAATTGGAATACAACAAGAACAAAAAATATACCGCCAAAAGAGATATTATTAGAATTTAAAAAAGCGTAAAATCTCTAAGTAGATAATCATACCTTGATTATGCTGTATTGATGTATAAATATTAAGGTCATAATTATTAGCATACTTTAAAATAATTATTTTGGAGGGAAAACAAATGAGTAGCCGAAATGATAAAAACATGAAGCCTATTAAAGATGAGCTTTACGCTGAACATGGACATGTTTGTTGGTTGTGTGGTAAAAAATTCAAAAAGGGAAAACTTACTGGTCATCATGCTATCCCTTATCGGGATTGTCATTGTACTACAAAAGACAATGTACTTATCGCTTGTCAACACTGTCATTTCAAAATAATAAACAATTTGCCGTATCCAAGTAGAGAGTATGACTCTGTTATGCAGAAAATGCGGGATTTTAGAGATAATCATGTTGTTGTGAGGATTAATATCCTCCAATGACTTGGTTTTATTACACTTATAGTGTAATTTATTGAAGCATCACATGGTAAATGTGACTTATAAACTGTTAGGCTTAGGTTTAACTTAGTGAGAGAGAGCTTCGGCTTTCTTTCATTTTTTACCCAAAGGAGAGATTAATATGGAAAAAATAAAAATAATAATAAATAAAATAACTCCAAAAGAGATAAAATATAATAAAGTTAAAATTACTATGAATAATTATATTAGTATTGAAAATTATGAAGTGTTACTTAATGATATTATGAATACTATTATACTTAATAATGAAATAACTGATAAAATTGCTAATATAGAGATTAGATTCGCTAAAGGTGTTTTAGACCTTTTAACTAATGTAGATACTAGTGATTTAACAGCCGACGATTACTTTTCAAGTGACTTAATTAAGGTTATGGAAAATAACATAGGTAATTATTCTAAGTGCTTAGAAAACATACTGAAGGAGTACACAGTGTATCAAACTAAGGTCGGTTTCGGTATGATAGCTTCTAAAGTACCTTCTGAAGATGGTATGTCTAATGTTATTAATAGTATTGGAACTATGGTTAAAGAAATGGATACTGATAAACTACAAATTCTTTTAAAAGGAATTGCTTTTGATAAAATGCCTTTGGCTAATTTTCTTACTGGAGCTAAAAAAGGTGAAATTGTTAAAGTAGATGAAGTTAAAAAGACTACTAAAAAGAAGTAGGTGATTTATTATGGCTATAGCTACAGTTGATGACTTTGAAAAGTTATTTAACAAGATAAATGAGGAAGTTATTAATGCCGTTTCTCTTAGAGCTGTTAAATTATTAAAGAAACATATAATGGATGATATGTATGGTGCTTTACCTAATAAACGTTATGAAGATGGAACTGGTATGCCTACTTTTCAATTCAGAGAAGCTTTCGTTTTTAAAGAAATGGTTAAATTAATGAATGGAGTTAGTAAAACTTTGTTTTATGATTATGAAAGTATGGATAGACCTTCGAGTGCTCATCCTACTAGACATGGTCGTTATAAAACCAAAGATGAATCTGGTTCAGATAATAGACAGGCTTTAGCAGAAATGCTTAACAAAAGAGAGATTGTCGGTTCTAAAATGAGAAATCTTTATTGGGATAATTTCATTAGGGAACTTGACTCTAATATAGGCAATTGGTTTTATACTGAGTATAATAACAGAGGTGTGAAACTTAACAAAAATACTCTAAACCTTAATTGGGATTTAGATTTATAGACTTTCTTATCGAAAGGAGGTTGGAAAATGGCAAGTAAATTTGAAGTACTCTTAACTGGTACTCTCGACAAAAAAGACACAGACTTAAAAATCAGAGAACAGATTAAGAGTATAGAAAAAAATTTAAGTTTAAAAATAGACCCTAAGGTTAGTACCGCTGGTATCAAAGGTGCTTCTAGCAGTATAGGGCAAATAGGAACTGCAGCTAAGACTAGTACTAAACATGTACAAAATCTTGGTGACCAACTAGGTAAGTTCGCTCAATGGCAAATAGTTCGGTGATGTTATTCACGGTGCGATGTTTGCTATGTCGGATATGGTTACGCAAGTTGTTGCGCTGGATAGTTCTTTGGTTGAATTATCTAAAGTATCAGATTTATCAGGAGATGCTTTAAAATCATTTTCAGAAGATGCGTTTAATGTTGGCTCTCAAATAGGAGCTACGGGTTAGAATAAAATCTTGGCTCGTGACATATAGTAATATGTGTTGGAAAAAATCATTCTAAATCCCAGAACCCCCTAAAGCTTAAATAACTACAGCGTAATAATGAAATATATATAGGCGCGAAAGTGAGAAATCGTTAAAAATATTTAAGATGGTATATGGTTGAAAAACCTAAGTATTTGTACAATGGGCAATTGGGTACGAAGTTCCGAATAGGAATGTGTCTAACGACTATCCAGAAATGGAGTACACTCAAGTGAGTGGAAAAGAATGACTCCCTAAGGGGATGAAGATATAGTCTATTCTTATGTGAAAGTATAAGGGAGGTTTAAATAATGAGAAAAAGTAATTCACCTTTAAATATAGAAGAGGTGGAAAGAAGATTCAAAAAAAAGGGTTTAAAATTATTAGAAAAAAAATATAAAAATAATCATCAATTATTAGACTGTGAAAGTGAATTAGGATATAGATATAATTTTAATGTTAACGAGTTAGATAATGTAAAATTTAATAAATTAGTTTATACTCGTAACAAATGGAGTTTATATAACATAGAAAAATTTATTATAAATAATAATATAAATGTTCAATTGGTTAGTAAGAAATATAAAAATTCTAGGGAACCATTAGCCTTTAGGTGTAGATGTGGTAAAGTATATAATAGTTCTTGGGATGATTTTCAAGGCAGAAGAAGATATTTTTGTAGTGAATGTATGAATTTAGAGCGTTCAAAAAGATTAGATTTTGATTTTGTAAAAAAAGAATATCAAAAAATGGGTCTAAGAGTTTTAGATGGACAAGTTTATAAAACTAATCGTGATTTACTTGAATGCGAAACAGAGGATGGATACAGAGTTTTTAAATCATATACTAATTTATATAAGACAATAAAAAAAAATATATTTTCGTATAAATATAATAAAAAAAACTATGTTTATAATGTTAATAATTATTTAAAATTAAACAATATTAATAGTAAATGTATTGATTTATTTGATTATAAAATTAGCGAAAAAGGTCAATATTGGATATCTCTTGAGTGCGAATGCGGAGATGTTTTTAAATCTTGTATAGATTATATAAGAACAGGTAATTATAAATGTTCAAAATGTTATAATTTTGTTTCTAAAGGAGAATTGAAAATTGTTGAAATTTTAACAAATAACAATATAAATTTTATTCAACAATATAAATTTAAGGATTGTATAAGTAAAAGATGTCTTCCTTTTGATTTTTATTTACCAGAATATAATATTTGTATTGAATTTGATGGAATTCAACATCATGAAGCTGTAACACATTTTGGCGGAGAAGAATCTTTTAAATCTACACAAGAAAGAGATAATATTAAAGAAGAATATTGTAAAAATAATAATATAAAACTAATAAGAATCCCTTATTTTGAATTAAAAAATATTGAAAAAATATTATTAAACGAACTTCCATTAAGGAAATAACGAACCTTAATAAATATAAAAGAAAGATGTAATTGACGCAACTACTTTATTTGCCCAAGCAGGTTATGCCGCTAAAGACGCATTAGATTTAGGCGCTGAAGCTATAATGTTAAAAAATATAAGCGAAGCAGGAGCAACAGCCGAAGGTAGTGCAAATACTCTTATTTCAACTATGAAAGCGTTTAAATTAGAAGCAGGAGATGTAAGTCATGTAGTTGATTCGCTGAACGAAGTAAGTAATCGGATATGCGGTTTCTACAAACGACCTGTCGACAGCCCTTGAAAAATCGGGTGCTTCACTAGCTTCTACGGGTACAACGCTTGAAGAGACATTACGGTTTAATAACTTCAGGAACAGAAATCCTAAGAGAACCTCGGAAGAGTTGCTCGTGGCTTAAGTACAATACGGAGCTAGAATAAGAGGAGTAGGAGAAGATGGTGAAGCTTTAGCAGGTTTAACTCCTAAACTTGAAGATTTAGTTAAATCTGTAACAAAAGGGCAGGGGGTTCTAGACTCTCAAACAGGAGAATTACGTTCAACATATGATATTTTAAAAGATTTATCAGAGGGTTGGGGTAGTTTAACTAGCATGCAACAACAAAACCTTGCAGAACAAGTAGCTGGTAAACATTTTTGCCAGTATGTACCGAAATGTGCATAAAGAAGAAATCTAATTGCTGGAAAACCCTAAAGGTTTAATCACTACAACATAAGGATGAAATAAACCTAAGTGTGAATGTTATGAAAATAGAAAAAAGATTAAATATAATATATGGTTGAAAAACCTAAGTATTGGAATAATGGGTAATCAGCAGCTAAGGTCTTAATAGGACAAAGTTCAACGACCATCCCTTGGTTAGAGATAACAATAGGAGTAGGGCTCAAGTTTAGAGTGGGTGAGAATCCCTTGAATCGAAACGGTTTCTTGCGTAGTATTAGATAGTACCGCAAAATATATGGTCTGGGCTCATATGAAAATATGAGAAGTTGTTTAATTTATAGAAGGAGATTATATGAAAAAAAAAGAAATAATAGATATGTATAAAAAAGAAGGATATTATATAATTAATGAATATCCAAATAAAAGCAAAAGAATAAAATATATAATAAAAAAAGATGGATATTTATTTTTATCAAACCCAAAGGATTTTAAATCTGGAGTTAGACCTAATATAGTTGACAATAGAAATCCTTATTCTATTCAAAATATATATAATTTTATAAAAATAAATAAAATAGAAAGTATATTATTATCAGATGAATATATTAATAATAAAACTAAATTAAAATTTAAATGTAAATGTGGGAATATATATATTGCAGATTGGACACATTTTAGAAATAATCATAATTGGAATTGTATTGATTGCACTGTAAAAAGAACACATAATTTACAAAAACATAAAATGGAAGACGTAAAGCAAAAATTATTAAATAATGGATTAGAACCATTATTTGATAATTACTCTCATAGTCATGATTTTTTGCCAGTTAAAAATAAAGAAGGTTATAAAATAATGATAACATATGTTAATATTGGGAAAGTAAATGGAGAATTAAAATTTCATAAGTCTAATCCATTTACAATAGATAATATAAAACATTTTTTAAAAATAAATTATATTAATATAGAATTAATGTCTAAAGAATATAAAGGATTAAAATCAAAATTAAAATTTAAATGTAGTTGTGGTAAAATGTTTTACACAGATTTACATTCTTTATTATATAATGATAAAAGAAGATGTGATAAATGTTCAAGAACTCAATCTAGTCTGGAATTAATGGTTGAAAAATATTTAATAAATAATAATATAAAATATATATCAGAATATAGATTTAAAGATTGTAAAGATAAAAGACCATTACCTTTTGATTTTTATTTGCCCGAGTTGAATTATTGCATAGAAGCAGATGGAATATATCATTATAAAATAGTAAAACATACTAAAGAAACGCATTTAGAAAATCAACAAATAAGAGATGAAATTAAAAATAAATATTGCAAAGATAATAATATACAATTATTAAGAATTCCTTATTGGGAATTTAGAAATGGAAATTATATTAATATATTAAACAACTTTTTAAAGGAGTAAACGACCTTTAAATAACTTTCAGAAAAATCAATTTGTTTTATTTCAGGCTATTATGTCAAATTTTTCCAGTGCTATAGGTGCTACAGAATCTGCTTATAACTCTTTAGGTTCGGCAGAAGAAGAAAATGCAAAAAGGATGGATAGTGCACAAGGAAAAATTACTCAATTGCAATCAGCATGGGAAGAATTAGCGACAAAGACGCTAAGTAGCGACACAGTAAAAGGATTCTTATCAATAGCAACATCTCTTGTTAAAATAGCAGATGCGGCAGGTGGATTAACACCGATATTAACAAGTCTAATGGGTGTATTCTTAATGATGAATGCTACAAAGATAGCATCATTTATACCAACAATGATAACTGGCTTCCAAGGAATGATGACTGGGGTAAAAGCGTTTAACATCGCTTTAACTCAAGGAAGATTAGGACTTGCAACATATGCTAGTACTATGGTAGCAACAGGACAAGCAACAAGTACAACAGCAGCATTAACAGCGGCAGCAGTTCCTATAATAGGAGCGATAACAATAGCAGTATCTGCATTAGTAATGGCTTATAATAGTTATCAAGCATCTGTACAAGCAGGTATAGATTTAGCAAAAGAAGAAACAAAAACACATGATGAAAATATAACAGCATTAGAAGAAGCAAAGACAAAATACGATGAAATAGCTAATAGTACAAAAAGTGACGCAGATAAAAAGAAAGAGTTAATTACAGCACAAAAAGAACTTAATTCAGCTTTAAAAGGAACTCAAGTAGAATTATCAAATGAAACTGGCGAAATAAATAAAAACATAGAAGCTATAAAGAAAAAAATTAAAGAAGAGGCAAATGCAAAAGCAGGTGCTGCTTTAAGTGCTATAGATACAAGCAAGACAGAGAAAAAAAAAGGACGCGTAGTAGGTTATGTTGAAGAAACAAATGAGGCTACAGGTAAAAAAAAAGAGGTTTCAGTTTCTGATGCTGAAAGAATAAATTTATGGAAAAAAGAAGTAGAACTTATAGGTGCTAAAACAAATGCGACTAAAGAAGATATTGCAACAGCAAATAAATTTAATGAAGCAGTAGCTGCAAATATAGGTTGGTATAACGAGCAAAAAGAAGCATGGCAAAGTTATGTAGATGCAAGAAGAGAACAAGGAATACCTTTAACAGCAGAAGAAATTGAACAAGCTTCGCAATATAGGGTTGCTGTGGCTGAAACTACTGCTGCAACTCAAGAAAACACAGAGGCGACAAATCAAAAATCTCAAGCGGAATTAGAAGCTAATGCTATATTAACAGAAACGGCTCAACATTTAGCGGACGTATCTCTTGGAGAAGATAATTTAATAAATACAGGGACAGAATATGCTAACGTAATAAATGCGATAAAAAATGAAATTGACTTATTAAATAGTGCTTATACAGAGCAAGCGGCAAATGGTCAAATATCTTTAGATACAGCTTTAAATCTTATATCTGCAAATTCAGATTACATAAATTATTTATCTATTGAAAATGGTCAAATAATATTAAATGCTAATGCACAAGATTTATTAAATCAAACTAAAATACAAACAGCCCAACAAAATATAATATTAGCAAATCAAGATTTAGTTAGTAAATATGCAACAGAAGGAAGTGCAACAGCTGATTTAGCAGGTGCTTATTTGGCTTTAGCAAGTGCAAAAAATGCAGCGGCTAATGCTGGAGAAGGTGCGGCGGAAGATGCGGCTAAACTAGGTAATCTACAAAAACAAGTAGATATGATAAAATCTTTACAAACAACAGCAGTATTTAAAGGTAGTTCTCAAGTAGGAGTTGCAACTAAATACACACCAAAAGCATATACACCTTCTACCTCTGCTTCAAAATCATCTGCGGCGGCAGCAAAAGAGATATATAAACCACAAATAGATTGGTTGCAAAAATATGAAAACGCTGTTGATAATGCAAAAGATGAAGTAGATGCTCTAAAATCAGAAATGAGTAAAACAGAGAATTTCCAAAAACAAGAAGAAATAACACATGCTTTAATTAGAGCAACTAACGACCAAATTTATCAAACACAACAATTAAAAAACGCACAAGTAGGGCAAACGCAAGAAGCAATAAACCAATTACGTAACTATGGATTTGCAATTGATTATAACTCAGAGAAAAGTGAACTATACATAAACAACATAGGAAGACTTGGAGCATTCACAGGTGATACTGCCAAAGCAATAGAGAAACTAATAGACCAAACACAATCATTAAACAAAGATAACATGGGATTAGATAGCTCTATAAGGGATTTAACTGGAGATATATCAGATTACTATAAACAACTAGCAGAGTTTCCTGAAAAGAAACTTGAAAAGTTTAACGAGTTAATGAGCGAATTCCAAGAAAGTCAATTAAATGCAATTGAGAATAAAATAGCTGACTTAGAAAATGCAATGAAAAAGGATTCAAGATTAATTGCATTAAACAAAGAAATAGAAGCATTAAAAGCACAAACAGAAGAAGTTGATAAACAAGCTGAGTTAAATGAGAAATTACTTAATATAGAGAAAGCTAAAATTGCTTTAGAGAACTTAAAGAAACAGAAGACAGTACAAATATATAGGTCTGGCAAAGGTTGGGTAAAAGTATACATGCCCAGTAATATAGTAATATATTATGTAATAAGTAACTATATATGTCAAAGGATAGGGGTATCAGAGACATAGGAAAGATTAATACGTTAAAGGATGGTTATATGAATAATAATAAAAAATTTACTTTTGAAGAAGTAAAAAAAGATTTCGAAAATAAAAATTATACTTTATTAGAAACTGAATACATAAATTCAATTTCTAAGATGAAATATATATGTAATATTCATGAAGAATATGGCGAACAATTTACTAATTATACTTGTATAACAAAAAGTAAAAATACTTGTTATAAATGTAAAGCATTAGCTATTAAAGAGAGGCAACATAAAAATAAAGAATATAGAGAAAAAGAATGCAAACCAATTTGTGATATTTTAGATTTAATATATGTAGATTCTAAAACGATAAATGGATATTGTTTTATTGGTTTTATTTGTAAAAAACATAAAGAAAAGGGAATTCAATATACTCCAAAATATAATTTAAAAAAGGCTAAAGTAGGATGTAAATATTGTACTAATAAAATGGTAACAATTGAAGATTTAAAAAATCACAAAGGATTAGCTACAAATGTAGAAGTTATAGGTGAGTATATAAAAAGTAATATTCCAATAGAGTGTAGATGTAAAATATGTGGCAATCAATGGAAAGATACGCCTAATCATTTACAATCAGGAAGAACTTGTTCTTGTGTCTATTATTCTATAGGAGAAAGAAGAATAGCTGATATTTTAAGTAAATTTAATATTAAATTTATACCACAATATAATTTTGTGGATTGTGTTTATAAAAATAAATTATTTTTTGATTTTTACCTACCAGAATACAATATTTGTATCGAATATAATGGAGTACAACATTATGAATCTGTAGAATATTTTGGAGGAGAAGAGAAGTTTAACATTCAACAAGAAAGAGATGATATAAAAAGAGAATATTGTAAAGAAAATAATATAAAATTAATAGAAATTCCTTATTGGGAATTTAAAAATATAAAAAATATAATAAAAAATAACGTATTAAAATCCTTAGAGACTGCAGGATGTTAATGGTAACATTAATATTGAAGTTACTCTCCTATTTAAAATAGGATGAATATACAGTCCAAACTGCAACTATAACCCAATAGTATAAAATTGCAGAATTAGCCAGAAATGACTAATCGCCATATTTTTTTATATGGTCAGTAGGAAGAAATTCCGAAAGTAATAGAGTGATACGAAGCAGACCAAAGCGCCATAGAAGATGCACAAGAAGAGTTAAAATCTCAACAAAAAGATTTACAAGACTATTTAACTGATGAACAATTAAGCAACTTAGAAAAACAAGCTAGTGATATTGAAAAGAGCTACCAAGATAAAATTGACGTATTGCAAAATTTCTTAGATGAACAAAATTATCTAATAGAGAAATCTGGTAGAACTGCAATAGAGACATTTGGAGCGTTAAGGGATAAATTAGCAACATTTGGAATAGATAGTTCTAACTATCTGTCTACAGCGACAGATTGGTTAAATAAGTACAATGCGGCTCTCAAAGAAGTAAATAAAACTAGTTCGATTGGAACAACATCGCAAACATTATTTACATCAGGAGTTTCAGCCAACTCTAATTTAGCATTAACAGGAATGACTTATGAATCTTTATTAGCTAGTGTAGCACAATCTACAATAGCAACAAAATCAAACGGTTCAAATAATACGACTAATATAAATATAGAGAATATAGAATTACCAAATGTAACAGATGTTGATAGTTTCTTGGATGCATTAGATACTTTACCTGATTTAGCAAGTGCAAGAGCAACATTAAGAAAATAAAAAAATAAAGGGGTGATATTTTGGGAAGTAAAGAAAAAAGAGGATTAGAAAATATTTTACAATCATTAGAAAACTATATAGAACCAACACTTGATAAATTAAGATTTGATAAGACTTATAAGGCAAAAGTAATAACTAATAAGGGAGATGGTTTATATACTGCGCAAATAAATGGAAAGCAATATGATTTAAGAGCTAGTAGTAGTGAATTATTACCTGGAACAATAGTATATGCAAAAGCCCCTTTAAATAACTTTTCTGATATTTATATAGAGACATCAGGTGTAGGTGGTGGGGCAATTAACTATGAAAACCTTATAAATAAACCATCTATAAATAATGTTGAATTAATAGGAAACAAAAGTCTTGCTAATTTAGGAATACAACCAGCAGGTAATTATATTGTTGATAATGATTATGTTCATACAGATAATAATTATACTGATGCTGATAAAGCTATTGTAGATTCTTATACAGCTTTAGATGTTTTAAATAAGATAAAAACAGTTGATGGAACGGGGTCTGGATTAGATGCAGACCTCTTAGATGGACAACATAGTACATATTTTGAAGCAGTTGGGAATAAAGTCACTAGTATAAGTGGAACTTCTACAGATGTACAATATCCAAGTGCTAAATTACTATATGACCAAATAACTCCAGTAAATAATAGTGTTTCTTCTCTTTTAAACGAAAGAGAGTTAACTTTAGAACCAACAGGGTTTACAAATAATGAAAATATAACAGTTAACTATAATTCTACAACAAGACAAGTTACTTTAACTGGTACATTTCAAGCTTATTATAAAGGAGTTTTAGTTTCTGCTTTAACAAATGGGTGGGTAAGTCCTGCTCATGCTGATGTAGCTGGAACATATTATCTTTATTACGATGGTAGTACTTTTCAATTTTCAACAGTTCCATGGACTTATGATAAAATACAAATAGCATTTGTACAATATGGTACAAATAATCTAGCAGTAAAAGAAACACATGGTTTTATGCAATGGCAATCTCATAGAGAGTTACATAATACAATTGGCGCTTATAAAGAAAGTGGTGGAGTTTTTAATAATTTCACACCTAATAGCACAACTCCTGCAAATAGAAGACCAGATATAACAGCATTAGTTTTAAATGATGAAGATTTAAGAAGCACAGTAAATGCTTTAACAACTAAGGCGTATACACAAAGAACTTTAACAGGTTCAGCTGTAAGAACTTTAACAACAAATGCAACTGAGATATTGCCAGTAAGTGGTTCTACACCTTATTATAATTTAAATACTAATGGTGTTTGGTCTCAAGCATTAATGACAAATAATAACTACGCAGCTATTTTTGTTGTTGGAATACCAACAACTGCTGATACTCAAAGTCAATTATATAGATATATGTTTATACAACCACAACAAATTGGTACGTTAGATGTAATTAATAGTTTAACACCTGCTAATTTAACACTAGGAGATGTTTCTAACTTTGTTAGTGAATTTGTTTTCTTTGCTAAAATAGTAATTGAATATTCTGGAAATGATTGGAGGATAACTTCAATATCAGATATAAAAGGAAATGTCTTAACAATAACACAAACTACAACAACAACTCATAACAGTTTGAGTGGACTCCAAGGTGGTGGAATTGCAGAGTATTATCATATAACAGCGGCTCAAAATATAGTTGTAGGAAATACAAGTGGTGTAAATACAGGAGATGAAACAAATACTACGATAAAAACTAAGTTAGGGGCAGCGTCTGCTATAAATGATGGTTATTTAACAAGTGCTAATTGGACTACTTTTAATAATAAACAAAATGCTTTAACTGCTGATGTTGATTATTTAACACCTGGAACAGCTTCTACAACATATGAACCTAAAAAAGGAACAGATGATAATTACGTAACAGATGCAGAAAAGTTAAAAATAGGTAATTTACCAAGTGATACAAATACAGCATTAGGTTTAAAGGCTGATTTAGTTGATGGTAAAGTGCCAGCGTCTCAATTACCAGCATTTGTAGATGATGTTTTAGAATTTGCTAATTTAGCTGCTTTCCCAGTAACCGGAGAAGGTGGTAAGATATATATAGCAATGGATACAAACAGAACTTATAGATGGACTGGGACAGGTTATGCTGAAATATCAGAATCTTTAGCTTTAGGAGAAACATCATCTACAGCATATAGAGGAGATAGAGGTAAAACAGCGTATGACCATACTTTCTTAACTAATAATCCACACAGTGTTACAAAAGCTCAAGTGGGATTAGGTAACTGTGATAATACAGCCGATGTATTAAAACCAGTCGCTACGCAAACTACCAATGGTATTATGTCAAGCACTGACAAAGCTAAACTTGATGGCATAGCTGTTAATGCAAACAACTATGTTTTACCTGTTGCAAGCACTTCTTTAGGTGGTATTAAGAGTGGAACAGATATAACAGTTGATGGTAGTGGAAATGTAAGTGTTGTTGATGATAGTCATGCTCATACAAAAATAAAATCAATAGATGATAGAGATAGAAAACCAGCTGACACAACAAAAGGAAATACAGAAAGTACGTTTATGAGTTTAGGTGGTATGACAGGAGCGGCAGATAATGATTATCAAGACATGTTAGTTTTGAATACATATGCAGATGTAAGTGGAGGGAAAGTTAATGCTTTAGTATTTGATAAATCAGAAATGAAGATAAGGCATTATCAAGCAAGTCAAACAGATACAACATGGGGTGTTCCTAAAGTATTAGCTTATAATGACGTTGTTACTCAAACTACTAATGGTTTAATGTCTAGTACAGATAAAACAAAATTAGATGGCATAGAAGTAGGTGCACAAGTTAATGATACAACAAGTTATGTTCCTTATACTAACGCAACTAAAAGCGTTGATTTAAACACACAAAGAGTGTATGCTGGAACAGAAGAATTAAATCTTGATAGTGAATATCAAGCTGCAGAAACAACTTTATCTGGAACAAGTGTTACTTTTAATAATAGCACAGGTGGATTTTTGAAAAGTTATGATTTTGAAGGAAATAGTACTCAAGTAATAAAAACTGGTTATATAAGAAATGGACTTGTTGTACATTATGATGGTGTAGATAGTGAAAATTATAGTTTAACTAATACAAATACAAGTGCTAATAAAGCAGTTTGGAAAGATTTAAGTGGTAATGCTAAAAATGGTACATTAACAAACTTTAATTATAATAGTACAAGTGGATGGTTAAGTAACGGACTAAAATTTGATGGTACAAATGATTATGTTGTTTTAGATAATCCTAATATTTTTAGTTCAGATTTTACTATTGAGATTAATATAAAATCACCAAGTGTGATAGGTAGTTATATTGTATACAGTTTAGGTGAAACGACAGGTAAGCTATTCTTATTTTTTAGGAGCACGGGTTATATTACATTAGGTTCAAATGCCCCAGTAGACGGGATTAGGTGGCAAATAGGAACATACATAGTAAATACTAATTATAATATAGTAATTAAAAGAACTAGTGACCAAATAAAGGCATATGTAAATAATGTTGAATATACTCCAACTTCTCAAGATAACGGTTCTTTTATAACAGCTTTAAACTCTGTTATTTTAACTGATAAAATATATTTAGGTGTATATAATTCTAATAATGTATTTAGTTTATATTTACCTAGTACTATAAATAGTTTTAGGATATATAACAGGTCTGTTACTACAACTGAAGCTACAAATAACTACAATATAGATGTTTCGAGATTTGTGAATAATGATTTAAAAACATATAGTGTTTATGATGTTCCATGTAGTGATTATCCAAGTAACATATATAATGTTGGAGATAATAATAATTTAACATTATTAAAACATGGAAAGAATATGTTTGATTTAGCGATTGGCACTGTTACTGTAAATGGAGTTACATGTACAACATCTATTGATGGAACAATAACTTTAAATGGAACATCTACAGGAAGCGGAACAATCTCATTGTCAGGACAAATTGCTTCTGGTTTCCCAAGCGTAAAGAATAGAATTATTATGGCTAATGGATTAAATTATACATTGTCTAGGAGTATTATTTCAGGTACAGCATCGGTTGCTTCTATGGCAATTGGTTCATTAGATACTTCTGGTGTAACCACATACCCAACTGGTTATTTATTTAACTTTAATTTCAATTCTAGTTCATCAGGAACTCAAACTTTAACTGCTGGAACTCCATTAGGCACAGGTTTTTCATCAAGTTTGTTGTCAAGAGGTGTATTTCTAAGTTTTAATGCTGCTGGAATCGTATATAATAATTACAAAATTAAAATCCAATTTGAACAAAACACAACAGCAACAGCATATGAACCATATCAAGGTGCAGAGTACCCTATAACATTACCAAGTGGCTACATAGGTGGTAGTTTACCTAATTTAACTGTTGATACTTATGATTATGTAGTAGGTGGTAAGAATTTGTATAATAAAACAACTATTACTTCGGGTAAATATCTTAATAATTTAGGACAAGAAGTTACTCTCGCTGGGTGGTATATATCAGATTATATAGATATATCAAATTTAAATGATATTACTTTATCTCCAGTCACTGGTACTTCAGCAGCACTTTGTTTTTATGATATAGATAAAGTATTTATATCAGGTACTGCATATGGTGGAGATAAATCATTTATGAGCTTTAGTGTTCCTGATAATGCAGTATATACAAGATTTGCTGTTTATACTTATAGTATTAATAATACTCAATTAGAAGCTGGAACTGTTGCTACAGATATACAACCTTATGGATTACAAAGCGGTAATTATTTAATTAAAAAAATAGATAAATTTGTTTTAAATGGTAGTGAAACATATTCTTCACTTACTAATTCTACAGATGGTTATAAAAGATTTGCATATACAAATACATTAATAAAAATAAGTGATTTTAATCAAGTCTGTTGTTACTCAGATAAATTCTTGGGTGTTAGTCTTGCAAATAATACAACTACAACAACAGGTTATAAAAATTTGGTTTCGGTTGTGAATGCTTCAGGAGTGTTAGCTTTTAGGACAACTAGTACAACATACACAGTTACTGATTTTAAAAACTTTTTAGCAAGCAATAATGTAACAGTATATTATCCGTTAGCTATGCCAGTTTATACACCTATTACATTACCACAAATAGAAATGTATGAAACTCCAACAACAATAACAAGCACAAATTCTGTTCTACCAACTATAAATGCAACTTATTCAGTATGGAATGGTTATTCTTTACGTATTAGAAACGCAACTGAAACAAAAGCTTACATAGATTATTTTGGAAAAATAGGAGTTACAAGCGCAGTAATTGGTGGTTCAACGAATAACTTGCTGATAAACACTAATGGTTCTTTAACTTTTAATGGAACTTCTCGTTTCTATAATACAACAAGAAAAATATCTGGAAAAGCATTAGAAGTGAGTAGTATACCACCAACAAGTGAAATAACTGGTTATGTTGATTACGAAAAATATACAATAGGAGATACAAGTGTTTTTACAGATATATCTGATTTAAGAAGAATCCAATATAGTAATATTAACGTAAAAATATTGTGGGTTTGTTTAGAGAACTATGCTACTAATAGCGGTGAAGTTCAATGGCAAGTTCAATGGTCTACAATTGCAAAAGATGGTGGAGGCACTTTAGCTGTACCACAATACACAGGAACTGTAAAAAGTGGAGATGTTAATATCCCTACTAATTCAGGCGAAATAAAAGAAACTGTAATATCTATACCTGGAACAAATATAGATAGAAATAATATAATAGGATTTTCATTATCTAGAGTTGCTTTAGATGGCGGTAATAATCCAACGGTAGAACCAGGAATAATAGAAGTATTAATTGAAATGGCTCATGATAATTTAGGAGCCTCATATAGTTAATAAATTTCAGGAGGTGTAAATATGATAAAAAATTATAATATAATAGCTAGTTTTATAGAAGATAATTTAGAATATCCAAAAATGGTATTTGTAAAAGATGATAATATATCAACTCAGTTAAGTTTTTATATAAAAGACACTGTTACAGATGGGCAAAATATTAAATTAACGTTTAAAAACTCTAACAATGATATATATGAACAATTATTGACTATAATAAATAGTAAAGCAACTTATTTAGTTCCAAATGAATTTCTTAATTATTCAGGTTATGCTAGTTTGAGTTTAACATATATTTCTGGAGAAGAAATATATACAATATCAGAATTTATAACAAATATATTAATAGAAAATAATTTAGGGGTAGGCGTAATACCTACTCCTGAAGAAATAAGTATAATAAATGATATAATATCTCAACTTAATGAAGAAATAGCTATAGTTCAATCTATGACAGGTCAAATTCCAGGCGGAACAACAGGTCAATCATTGGTAAAAAAAACAAATGATGATTTTGATATGGAATGGAAAACTTTAAATGCAGATATGATAACAGATGGGACTACTAATAAAGTTTATACAGCAGTTGAAAAAACTAGATTAGCAAACACGAGTGGTTCTAATACGGGAGACCAAGATTTATCTGTAAAGATTGATTTAAATGGTGTTAATTCTAATATAGATAAATTAAAATTCAATGTATCAAATACTCAAACATTAGTTAATCCTGGGGAATTAAGATGGAACAATACAGATAAAACATTAGATTTAAAATTATCTACCGATGTTACTATGCAATTAGGACAAGAAATATTATTAAGAGCAACAAATAAAGAAACATTTACTATATTAAATGGCAAAGCTGTTTATGTAAGTGGTGCAACAGGTTCTAATCCAAGTATTAAGTTAGCAAGCGCTTCTTTACATGATATTGCAAAATGCACTATAGGTATTGCAACAGAAGATTTAACTGCAAATGAAAATGGTTTTATATGTACTCAAGGTGTTGTAAATGGAATAAATACTTATGCTTTTGAAGAAGGACAAGAAATATTTCTTGGAGAAAATGGAAGTATAACAAACGTTTTACCAGTATCTCCATTGACAAAAGTATGTTTAGGTGTAGTATTAAGAAAACATAGTTCTAATGGAGCTATTTTCGTAAAGATACAAATATATAATGATTTAACAGAATTATCTGATGTGCACACAACAGATTTAATTAATAATGATATATTAGTTTGGAATTCGACAAATTCAAGATTTGAAAATAGACAAAACTCAATGATATCTGGATATATAACACCAGTAACAGGATATAAAAGTGTTGATGGTAGCATAGGTGCAACAGGAAGTTTTCAAAGTCAAGATGGGAAAACTATATCAGTAAAAAACGGCATAATAGTTGGCATAACATAGGAGGTGATTAAATGGCTTTAACACAACCAGTATTGAATCAAATAGTCGCTTTTGACTCAACAGATTCAAATATAATATCTTTTTCTTTAATAGGAGGAGACCAAGTAGTAGGAAATAGACTATTAATAAAAAACAACCAAACTGGTGCAACAATATATAATCAAATCCAATATACTTATAAATTTGAACATACAATTCCAGCTGGAACATTAACTAATGGTGGATACTATAATGCAACTTTAACTACATTAAATTTTAGTGGAGTTGAAAGTACACCTAGTATACCAGTAGCTTTTAGATGTTTTACAACACCTTTATTAACAATAACAAATGTAAATCCTGATGATATAATAGAACAATCTACTTATAAATTTACAGGAAATTATTCTCAAATAGAAGGCGAATTAATTAATGGTTATAAATTTATATTATATGATACTAACGAAAATATATTGTCTCAATCAGATATATTATATACTGAAAGTATAGAGTATTCATTTTTAGGTTTTAGTAATAATACGCAATATTATATTGAATTAATAGGAACAACAATAGAAGGAACTTCTATGACAAGTGGCTTAATAGTTTTTACTGTAAGATATATTAGTCCTTTTTTATTTTCAATTGCAGGATTAGAAAATCAATGTGAAACAGGAAATATACAAATAAGTTCTAATATAGTTGCTATAGATGGAACATCTAATCCAACACCGCCTATTTATGGAGATAGCTCAGTAGATTTAACTAGTTTAAGTTCTTGGGTTCAGTGGTTACAAGGATATAATATAAAAGACGATTTAACTATGAGGGCATGGGGAAGTCATTTTAATAAAAATGAAACAATAATAACTTTAAGTAATAATTTAAATAACGAAAACAATCTTAATAAAATGGAATTAAAATACATAGAACAACAATTAGAATCAGACCCTGAGCCTATATATGGTGTTCAGCTTTTATTAAGATGTTGGACTAATAATAGTTCACCTTATGTAATTCATAGTAATATCATAGAATCTCCTTTAAAAATTGATACAGTATTTATATGGTTAAGGAGAAGTAATAATTTATTTGATTTAAAAATAGAAAATATAACAAATATAGCGGTAACTGGTGACAATATTTTTGAAATGGAATTTGATGCACCATTTACAGAATAAAAAAGGAGGTTATAATATGGCAAAAATAACATACGTAGATAAAGAAACATTAAATGACAAACCTTTAGTAGAACCAAAATATAAACTTAGGGCTGAAGATGCAAACGAAATTAAAACTTCTGTTAATGCATTATATGATAATAAAGCTGATTTAGCAAGTCCTATTTTTACTGGAACTCCTACATTACCTGCTGATACTACAATAGGCGATGTTTCAGGGACGGAAATAGGTTATTTAAATAATTTAACTACAAACATACAAGATAAATTCAATACATTAGATGGAATAGATACTGATTTTTTAAATCAACTATTTTCGGGTTGGAATACTTTAACAGGTGCTACGTTAACATATTCTAGTTCTGATACACCAAATTATACAGTTGCTACTGATATAGATTTAACAACAATATTAAGTTTGGGAATGAAAATAAAATTAACTCAAACAACTACAAAATATTTTATATTAGTGGGGATAACATCGACTACAATGACTTTATATGGTGGAACAGATTATACTTTGGTATCTGCTGCAATAACAAATGTGCATTTTAGCACGCAAAAAACACCTTATGGATTTCCATTAAGTCCAGATAAATGGAGTGTTATAATTAAAGACACTGTTGGATTAATACAATCCAATCCAACAGTTAATATTTGGTATAATATAGGAGCATTTAAAATAGATGTACCAATTGGGTGTTGGAATATAATATATGATTTAATCGCTGAAGGGGCTATAAACTCAGGAACACAAGCGCAATGCCAAACAACTTTGTCAACAACTAATAACTCACAAACTGATATTGATTTCACATCATTTGCAAGAGTTTCAAGTGGAAATGCAAGTATATCTATAAGTGAAAAACAATATAAATCTAAAATTATAGAGATAACTACGAAAACGCCTTATTATTTATTAGCAATGACTGCAGTTACAGGTCAATCTTCGGTTGGATTCAAAAGTACAATAGGTACTACAACATTAAAAGCAGTATGTGCTTATTTATAAAAAAGAAGAGAGGTAGATTAGATGATATTTTTAGGTTATAATTTTTTAAGAGACGCTTATTCTGCCCAACCTACTCCAAGTAATTTAACTAATTTAACTAATATAAAAATAGAAAATGGAATATATGACCATTTTAACGTAACTAAAGATGTGTCTTTTTCTTATACTAATGTAATACCATTAGAGTGGACTTTAAGTACAAAATTAAATGCAGATTTTGATAATTCTATTAATGCTGGTAATATTGATTATGTAATATCTGAAATAAGTTCAATAAGAGTAAAGAGAAGAATAAAAGGTACTTTTAACTGGATTACATTATTTGATGTACCTGTTAACTCTGTTGAAGATGTTGACTTTACAAAAAATGATTTTACTAACCAAAGCGAAATAGAATATGAATATGCTATAGTTCCTGTAATTGGTAATATAGAAGGTGAATATTCAGTAAGTGAAATAAAATCTCAGTTCTATGGTGTGTTTATAACAGATAATGAAAAATCTTATAAATTTAGTGAGAATGTAAAATATGCAAGTAATGAGAGAGTAAATTTAAGTGCAGTTTATAATCCTTATGGAAGTAAATATCCTATATTAGTTCAAAATGGAAATATAAATTATGAGAGAGGTAATCTATCAGGAGATGTTATTGTATTTGACAGTAGTTCTAATATAGATAGATTAGAAACAGTAAACAGATTAAGTAATATAAAAGAATTCTTAAAAAACAAAAATGCAAAAATACTAAAAGATTTTAACGGAAATATATGGTTAATTCAATTAGATGGGAATATCGGTTCTACTTATTATTCTGAAATAGGTATGGGTATTGCAAATGTAACATTTAATTGGGTAGAAATAGGCGATGTTAATAGTGGTAAAGATTTATATAAAAATGGTTTAATTAGTTATTATGAATAAAAAAAGGAGGTGATGTTATATGGCTATAATACCAACACAACAAGATTATGATATGTTACAACAATCAATAAGAGATTTGCAAGTAAAGATAGAATTATTAAATTTTAATTTTCAAATAGTTGATAATATAGAAGGTAATTTAATAGACGGAACTTTAAATATAGATGCTAATCAAGATATAAGAAGGACTTGTAATTTATCTTTAATTGTAACAGATAGTAGTTTTGATATTCAACAAGGTGGAAAGATATGGCTTGATAAATATATAAGAATATATATTGGATATACAGATATTATAACTAAAACTGTTAGGTTTTGGAATATGGGTATTTTTATGATAAATAATCCACATAGACAATATGATTCTGTAACAAACACACTTTCTTTTGAAGGAATAGATTTAATGGCTAAATTAACTGGTAAAAGAAATGGGCAACTTGAAGCTTTAACAACAGTAATACCTGCTGGTACAAATATAAAAGAAGCGGTAATAGCTACAATAACACAATTGGGCGGTTTCACTAATTATGTTATAGATGATATAGATGAAACAGTTCCTTATGATATAAAAGTAGAAAGTACTTCTTTTGTATATGATATATTAGCAACATTAAGAGATTTATATTCAAATTGGGAAATGTTTTTTGATATAGATGGAGTTTTTAACTTTAAAAGAATTCCAACGGGTGTTAATAGTGCTGTTGTTTTAGATTTTTCTCAATTAGAAACTAATATTAATATAACTGATAATATAGATGTTAACTTTGAAAATGTTAAAAATCGTATTACTGTTTGGGGAAGATTATTAGATGATGGGACTCAAATAGTTGGAAGGTCAGCAGATTATTATGAAACAAGTCCTTATAAAATAGATTCTATTGGAAAGATAAATTATGTAATAACGGACGAAAGGATTTATACTAATGAATTAGCAACTGAAAGAGCTAATTATGAATTGTATTTACATTCAAGAATGAACGACGCTATTAACATAGAAGTTGTTCCTATTTATTGGTTAAACGATGTAAATGAATGTATAAAATTATATAATGAAAATATAGGTATAAGTGATAATTATTTAATAAAAAGTATATCTTTATCTTTAAGTATAGAAGGGACAATGTCTATAAATGCAATAAAAATTTATGATGAGTCTTCATTACCAGAAGCTCCTAGACCACAAGTTTATATATATGGAGATACTAATATAAATATACAAAATTGTCCTTTTGAATTATTTATTAAAATAGAAGGTGAAGATATTATAAGTGATATAAAAGCAGAAGATATAACTATATCAGATACTATATTATCAGTGAATCCTACAGTAACAAAGTTAAGTGAAATATTATATAGTGTTTCATTTCCAGGGTATCCATTTGGAGAAAATTTTTCTATTTCTATTGCTAGTGGTGTATGTACTAATTTATACGGACAAAATAACCTTGCTACAGAACCATTAGAAATTAGCTTTGTTAAACCTGGATATGATGCATATTACATTAATTATAATACACTAAGCGAAACAGATGCTCTTGCTTATATTGATTTTGGATATGATTTTAATATATATGGCGTTACTGATTTAACACCATGGATATTTGATATAGATTTTAAATTAGCTCAAAATGGTAATTATAATAAAATTCTTTTTGAGAAAGGTTCTGGTAGTAATAAAATAGGCGCTACTTTATTAAATGATTCGGTTAATAATCCAACTAATATAGTATTAACTTTTTATCAAGGTGCAACAAATATTACAATTAATATACCTAGAACATATGGTGGAAATACTATAACTGATTTAAAAAAATATAATTTAAAATTACAAATTAATGCTGATATGAAAATAGATTTGATATTCAGAGATGCTTCTGGCACAGGTTATAATTATAATGTAAAAAATAGTACAGTTTTAACTAATGCTTTGATTGCAGGAAACTTATTTGTTTCAGGTACAAATTCTACTGATATTTCATTAAATGGTTTAAATGGATGGAATACACCTATATATAGAATAAAATTAGCCGGTAAAGATTCAACTGGAACTTATAAAATAGGAGAATATGACTTTTATAATGACATTGGAGAAAGTTTTGTAACAGATGTTCATACTAACATTACTAATGATAAAATAAACGCTCTTATAAATAATAGTGGAATTGTAGCATATGAAGTTTATGAACCAAAAGTTATATTACAGAATAGAGTTTATTCTTATTTTACAAATAGTTCTAATACTGATAGAGATATGTATATGATAACAGTAACACCTTTAAATGGAACTATAGAAGAATTAAACATTGATGATATATCATTTGACCCTCTATTTGCAGAATTTGTTTCTATTGAAGAAATAAGTTATAATTCTAATCCAACAGGCTCTTGGTTAGTTAAATTAAGAGCTATACAATATGGAACTTCAGAATTCTATGTTAAGGCAGGTGTTATTACTCCTACAACTGGTATTATATCTAATGAAGATTCTGATATTTGTATATTAGAAAAAGTTGAAACTAGTTTATTAGACACTATAACTCCAAATGAAGTTTTATTAGGTAGTTATAATCCACCAGGACAATTTTATTCATTAGTAACAACTTATAATTTCAACATTTGGACTCAAACACCTAGCAACTTAAGTATAGATGATTTAATATTTGATTCATCTTTATTAAGAATACATGGTTCTGGATATTATAAAACAAACGAAGGTTTACCTGAAGATTATTATTATACATATTTTATATATGTAAGTAATGTGACAGAAAAACTAGGTTCATTCCAAATAAGACCAGGCGCAATTAGAGATACTGTACAAGGAACTGAAAGTAATGCTTCAGGTGTAATTTCATTTATACCTGAATAAAATAATTAAGAAAGAGGTGATTAAATGTCTATTACAAATCCTGATTTAATATATACAACTTATCCTGATACAATAGATAATATATTATTAAAAAGCAATATTACAAATGCAACGGATTCAAGTTTAGTTCAACAAATACAAGCGTTTTATGTAGCTGGTGATTTTGCTAGTGCGGCAGCTTTAATGACTGCAAATCCACAATTAAATGGTAAAATATTTAACGCAAATGATTTTAATCAATTAAGAGATGCTATAATTGCGTTAGAAAGATTTTATAATTCTGATATTTCTCCTTATATAGAAACAAAACAAACAGAATGGCAGAATATAATAGATAAATTTTCTTTTAAAGGTATTTATAGTCCCACAATACAATATTACCAAAACAATTTAGTAAACTATACAACAACTTCTGGTACTTTTTTATATATTTGTATTGCACAACCATCTGTCGGAATAGCTCCTAATAATACAACTTATTGGAGAGTATTTACTGTACAAGGTGAAAGAGGAGTTTCAGGAACAGGAATGAGTTTTGCTTATTTATATAACCCTACATTATCTTATTCAGTAAATAATGTAGTTATTTACAAAGATAAGTGGTGGGGAGCATTGCAGCCAAATCAAGGACAAACTCCTTTTGAGGGTTCTACTTATTGGCAAGCAATATTAACTTCTCTGCCAGCAATACAAATACCTATAACTGATATGCAACCAGCAGACCAAATTCTTGGAGACCAATGGTATAAAATAATATAAAGGAGGATATTTAAATGGAAAAAATAAATTTTAGTTGGCTTGATGATATGCATTTAGAAAATAAAACATTATTTGAACAATTTTATCAAGCTATGAAAAACAACGATGTAGATACTGCTAGTAATATAATGTTAAATAATCCTCAATTAGCAAATCAAATACTAGATTCTGATAATATAAATAACTTAATAAATTCTGTGTTATTATTAGAGAGTCAATCTAAAACAGAAATTGATGATTTCTTAAATAATCTACAAACTGTTTTTCAAAATTTAATAGATAACACAAAATTTATAAGTCCATATAATGAATTAATTAAATATAATAAACATAACTGCGTTACTTATAATAATAATACTTATTTTGCTATTATAGACCCTCCTTTAGGTACTATCCCAACTAATGTAACTTATTGGAACGAATATAATATAAAAGGTCTACAAGGATATCCTGGAGTTAATTTAAGTATGAAGTATAATTGGAGTGCAACTGTAAATTATGTTTTGAATGATGTTGTTATTTATCAAAACAAATTATGGGCGGCTATATCTCCTAGTATAGGAGTACCTCCGAACTTAATGTTTAACTCATGGTTTATAGTTGGATTACCTAAATTACCTATAAAAACATCTGTAACTGAAACAGCTCCAACTAATATTTCAGAAGGAGATTTGTGGTTTAAAGTTATAAGTGGAGGAAGTGTAGTTCAAGATAAATGGGTTTATAAAGCTAATATGCCTACTGCAAGATATGCTTGTAGAGCTTTTAAAAATGGTTCTAATTTATATATTGTTGGAGGAGATGATGTATCTGCGGCAAGAATAGCAACAAATGAAATGTATGATACTTTAACAGATACATGGTCTACTAAACAACCTATGATAACTCCTAGAGGTGCTCCAATGCCAGTTGTTTTAAATGGTAAAGCTTATGTCGCTGGAGGAACAAGGTTGTTTGGTGAAATTTTAGATGTTAATGAGGAATATGACTTTGGTTTAAACTCATGGTCTACAAAAGCACCTATGCCAGAACCTCTTGTTGCTGGTGGATACGCTCCTAATTCTGATAATACAAAGGGTTATTTCTTTTGTGGACAAGATGTTAATTTTACACCTTTAAATAAAATATATGAATATACTCAAGCAACTAATTCTTGGTTATTAGTTGGAACCGTTCCTTATTCTTCTACAGAAGCGAATGCATTTTATCATAATAATGGTATATATTTAAAAATAACACCATATGGTACAACTACTGCAAAATTATTATTTTATGATATTACTTTAAATACTTTTACTGAAAAAGCTGATTTACCAAATAATAGAAGTTTCGGTAATTTAGTTGGATATGGAGATTATTTATATTATATAGGTGGATTAAGAGATGATGGTTATACTACAAATGATAATCAAATATACAATATATTAACAAACACATGGAATAATGGTATTCCAATGCAATCTACAAGGATATCTGCAGCAAGTGAAGTTATAGGAAGTAAAATATATGTATGTGGTGGAGCAGATTTAGCTTTATATGAAATAACTAATTCATTAGAGGCTTATACTATTTAAAATTAGGAGGATTAATAAATGATAGATAAAATAAAATTATTTGAAAAAGCTCTTAGTTTAGGTTCAAAAAAAACAATTAATGACTTAGAAATGATATTAAGCAAATATGATATGCCTAAATTAATAGAGGATAAAAAAAACAAATTTAGATTAGAAATATGGGATAAAAAAAAGAGTATTAATGGTGTTACAGCAAAGAATATAATTAATAGTAGAAATTATGAAATAGACCAAGTATATTTAATTTATATAGACAATAAGTTAGTTTATTTACAAGACCATAATCCTAATGAATCAGGATTCGTTAAAATGACAAATTTAGATGTGGAAGAAATAGGAAATAAATTTATTGAAAATAAAGCAACTCAATCTGTATATGAAGATATATATAATGATGTAATAAGAAAAATGTTAGAATAAAAGAAAGGAGTGATTATATATGGCTAAAAACATTGTAATGAATGTATTGACAAGTTTAGGATACGAAGCTATGTATCCATTTAATCCAGCTAATTTATTATTAGCAACAACAGAAGTAACTAGTACTACTTCAAATTATGATTTAACTATTTCAGAATTAACAACTCCATATGAAAATAATATGGGTATAGTATTGTTTATTCCAAATGTTACTAATATAGCTAATGCTACAATTACTTTAAATGTAAATACGGTTTGCAATATAAAGTTTGAAGATGGTACAAATATAACAGATGGTATTTTAGTATTAAATACTCCTGTATTATTAAAATATTACGAAGGAGATTTTTATCTTTTAATGTCTAAAGCACAAGTAGGTTTGATAAATGTTGATAATACATCAGATTTAAATAAACCTATAAGCACAGCAACGCAAAGTGCGTTAAATGGTAAATTAAATAACTCAGCATCTATTCCTACTAATTCTAATATTAATGATTATATTACAAATGGTATGTATTTTTATGCTTCAACATCAACAGGTTTATCTAATATACCATTAGAAGCTATTTCTAAAATGTTTGCATTATTTGTAGAAAATAATGGGAATGGGGTAACTCAAACTTTAACAATAGGACAAACTGGAGTTCAACTATTTAAAAGGAATTCTTTTGGTGGTAGTTGGGGAGCATGGATTCAAATTCCTACTATTACTTATGGAACAGAAGAACCTGTTGCAGGAACAGCAGTAGATGGAAATATATATATAAAATATAGTTTAACATAGAAAGGTGTGTGTAAAATATGGCATGGATACATTATGAATATACTAGTTCTTTTCCTAAATTTTATTACGATATAAATTACACAACATCTCGTTCAGGTGGTCAAGTAACAGTAAACTTTACAATAGATGCAACTATAAACGGATATGCTAATATTCTCGGACCGGTTGTATTTCAAGTTGGTTATTGGAACGGTAGTACAGATACTCAAGTCACAATAAAAGAAAGAAGTGGAGATAATTGGAGTGGAGGAACAAGAACGAGAACTTGTTCTTTAACATTCACAGATTATGGTACATCTAGAGGATTTTATGTTAGAGTAAATTCTGGAGATTTATCAAATGCTTATATGCCTCAAAACTATGGAGTATGTAATTTTGCTGGAATGGTAGCTCCTAGCGCACCTGCTTGGATGTCAACATCTCCTACTTCTGTTGAAGTTAATTCACAGTTTTTAGTTTCTTGGGCAACAGGTACTCCTGGTAGTTTACCTATTACAGGTTATGATGTATGGATAAAAGCATTTAATGGTTCTGTATGGACTGATTGGGCAGCATGGAGGACTAATATAAATTACTCTTCATTCTGGGAAGTTGCTCCTAAAAATATAAATGTTTATGGAGTTACAGGTGCGCCAAATGTTAAATTTGTTTATATTGTAAGAGCTAGGGACGGAGTAAATGTTTCACCTTGGACTCAAAGTAACGAGGTTAATATATCATTTATATCTCCTACATCTCCTTCTCAAGTTTTATTTGACCCTTCTAAAGCAATTAAGAAAACTCAAACGGTTACTATTAATTGGACTAAAGGTGTTGGAGGCTCAGGTTCTATTACAAGTTATGGATTAAGTTTTAGAAGATTTAATAAAGACACAGGAATATGGAGTAACTGGACTACTAATATAAATATAAATGCTCTAAAATATGTTTGGTCTCCTTTTGTTACTTATCCAACTTTAGATAATGGAGATATGTTACAATCAAGAGTTTCTACAAAAAACAATTGGGGAATTTCAAGTTCTTATGTAGTTTCTACTTATTTAAATGTAAAAGGAAATATAATTAGAATAGGAGTCAATACAAATTGGTACGAAGGAATGGTTTATGTTGGTAAAAATACAAATTGGTATGAAGGAACAGCTTACGTAGGTAAGAATGGAAATTGGTACGAAAGTATATAAAAAAATAAGCCTTAGGATTGATTTAAAGACATATAAAAATAAAAGGGTATAAAATTATACCCCTGTAAAATCGTTAAGATTTGAGAGATAAGCGTAATTGCCTATCTCTTTTTTTATGTGTTTTTATTGTTCATTAAATAAAGTTCCTGTATAATAGTTTTTGCATACTATAATTTCTATATCATTAAGTTCATCTTTTTCTCCTATGACCATAGTATTTCCTGAGCTTATAGAATATCTATCATGATTTTCTTTTTTGATTTTGTGTATGACTTTATCTATATATTCTTGAGTCTCTTCGTTTGAAAATATATAAGCTTCTTCTCCACCCATTAAATAGAAATCGTCAGTCCCAAATTTCAAAGTTCTTTTTTCTGGTATTATAATTTCTTGTTCTTGTTCTCTAAAAAGACTTAATTCTAAAAAATCATCAGTTTCTTGAAAACTTCTTTTAAGATATTCTTTACCACCATCCACAGCTACTTTACCACACTTACACCATTTAAAATCATGTGTGTTTTCAGATTCTATAATATCTCCACAATGATTGCATTTAATAATATTTGCTATTATTTTTTTATTTTCCATTTGATACCTCCTGGAATAGTTTTTCTATATTATATATATAGTTTACTTTCTTTAAAGTTTGTTCTATTAATATAGTATCTTGATAACTTAATATATCAGATTCATTAATAGATTTCTTATCAGTATTTTCATAGAAATCATTAAATGAATCAATACTCATAAAGTATGTATTATTATTCTTTCTAAAATTAAATAGAAATCCTGGATAAACACCTTTATAAATATTAGCATCATTTAATCCTTTTATTTGTCTTGCTTTTATCATTTTTTTATTATCTTTATCATCACTTGGTATTGAGAATGAAGTTCCTATAGTAGACTTAAGCTCACAAGGAACAAGGTTAGGGTATTTATACATTTCAGTATCATAAGGGGATGATTGGGTGAACCTTATATTAGATTGACCCTCTCCCCCAAATGAGAACTGATTAGGAGCATCTTTTATTCTTAACCATTTAATATCTTGTTTAACACAAGACTTCTTTATTGCATCTTCAAATATTTTACCTGCATTAGTTGCCATCTAAATCATCCTTTGCTAATTCTAAATATAAAGCAATAGCTTTTAAACATTTTATTTTATTTTCTAGTTTGTTTAAAGATTCGTATTCGTTTAAAATATCGAGTATTCTATTTGTTATTTCTAATTGTTCTTTACCTAATTTATTTAAACAATCCATACATGCTAATGCTCCATCTTCTAAACTTATTAAGTATTTTTCTGAGCCACATTGTAAACATTTTCTACACACTGCAAATCACCTCATAAAGTTCCCCATTTAAAGATTTTTCAACGCCACGCATTTTCATATCTTCACAGAAAAGCATATAGACATCTTCTCCTTCAAAAGAGGTTTGATAACACATATCTTTATGCCATATTATTTTATTATCTTCATCTGTTACGTTCTTTAAAAATTTAAGTTGTTTCATAAGCGTTACACTCTTTTTATTTCACAAGTCATTATTAATTCAGCAACAAAGAAATCTTCAGGGGTGTCTAATGTTGTTAAGAAATGTTTTGCATCTGATAATTCTTTTATACAAAGTGCACTATCTACTGTATCTGTCTCATTACATCTTTCATCTAAAAAAGTCAAATCATTTATACTCATTATTGTATAATATTTTTCACTTATTGTCATAATAATTCCTCCTATTGTTGTTTTCTAGCTTCTCTACAACTAGAACATCTTTTTGGTTTAGAAAATCCTTTTTCTTCATACCAATTTCTTTCATTATCTGTAAATGGGAAAGCATTTCCACAGTCTACACATTCTATCATTTCATCTGTATATTCATCTAGGTATAACATATGCTCTTCGTCTCCTACATATAATGTGTCAGGTGTTATTTTTAATATAACATTTCCTTCTTTATCCTCTAATATTAAATTTTGATATTTGTTTGATAATATATTATTTTTTTCATTCATTTTTATTTCCTTCTTTCTTTTTATTATTTAAAATATTTCTTTTTTAACGTTTTTTACTTTGTTCATAACAACAGCTTGTAAATACTTGAAATCAATTTTTGGATTCTTGTATTCTTTAATAATATCCCAAATTTCTTCTACAACAAACTCGTGGAATATGGTATTTAGAAGTTGGGGAATCATTTTGCTATTCCATCCATTATTTCTTGAAACTATTTTCTGATATTCTTTTTCTATAAATTCTTGACTACAAAACTTTTCTACTATTGTTTCTTCTATTTTAGTTGAACCGTTAATAACATTAACTCCCATCGCTTTGACATTTTTCTCTTTGAACTCATTTGATACTATCTTTGCCCACGTTTGTCTTCCGATATTTATTATAATAAGAATAATTTTTTATCACAATTCCTTCGCCTTTTCCTTTTCCATCTTCCACTAAAAATTCCCCACATTTTTCAAGTGCAGTCAATAAATTTTCGTAAGTCGGTTGTTTTATTAGACTTATAGGTGGAATATAATCAATTTCAAATTCATCTAATAGAGGTTTATATATTTCGTAAGGAAGCATTTCACCAGTTTCTAATTCTACATCAAATACATAAAACTTTCTCCAGGCATCTCCGTCTATATGTATTTATAGAGTGTTTTACAAGCCATTCTCCGATATAATCTATGGTTTGGGTGTTTAGCTAGATAAGCTTTTATATTTTCATTCTGTAAAACATAAGCCATAAATCCAGCATTATCTTTCTCTAATGTTAAATCTCTATTTCTACTTCCACAACCAATAACACCATCATCTTTCAACCATACAGAAGAATTTGTACCATCTAACTTATAAAATACGTAACAATTTCCAGATGTAATTCCTTCTACTTCATCTGAAGTTATTCTTTCAATATGCATATATTTTTTAAATTGCATTTAGTCATCCTCCTTATATCTAAATTCACCATGTAATTTGATTTCAGCATCTTTACGCATTTTTGCTGCTTCTTCTATATTGGTATACAAACCTAAAAAAATATTTTTGTTGTTTATACGTATTTGTGAAAGCCATTTGCTATTTTTTTTATCCCAACAAACACCTTTGATTCCACTTTTATTATTCTTTGGTTTTTTACTATTAAGCACATTTTCTTGAGGAGTACAAATCCTTAAGTTTTCTTTTCGATTATCATATTTAACTCCATTTTTATGGTCAATAATTTTTTCTCTATCTTCTAATACATCCATAATTAATCTATGAAACGTCTGAGGTTTTTTATTTATCCTAGTTACAAGATAACCTAAATTATTAATATACCAACAGTATTCAGCTATTTTTTCAAAATCATCCAAGTCAAAATAAAATTTTTCATTTTTAAATGTAAAGCCAATTCCATATTTCCCAGCTAAATCATAAATATTATATTTCTTTTTAGATTCTTTAAGATATTCTATTCGTAAACATCCACATGATTTAGTGCCACCTCTTTTTAATTCACTGCCTTCTACTATTTTTTCATTCCCGACAATTACAATTACATAGCCACCATGTTCCGCCATTTTTAATATGTTCAGGTTTATCAACCCTTTCAATAACTGTCAATCTTCCAAACTTTTCACCAGTTAAGTCTATAAATTTAGCCAACTCAACTCACCCCTACTAATCATTATAAAGCATTTTCAATAAATCGCTTTTCTTTATTACTATTGTAATATCTCCATCTTCGTCTATTTCGTCTATATTTAAATCTTCGTAATCAGGACAAAACTCTGCGTTTAAACAAGTATTACAATCGTAATCTTCATCATCCTCTTCGTCTATATGCCCAAGGACATAATCTTTTATAACAATCATTTCATCTTTTGTAAGAACAATGTCTTGATTGAAACAATCAGTCACAATATATCCTTCATTGTCTTTTTTTATTGTTAAACCTGTTTCGTCATCTAGGAAATAATCATATTCTTCATCTTCGGCTCTCTCTTGCATACATTGAAAACAATTACATTCTTCATCTTCATAATCAAAATCTGGTATTTCTATTTTTTCTTGCATATAATTATATATTTCTAACATTTCTTCCTCTGTAAATACATAAGAATTATTATACCCATCTCTTATATAATAACGATTAAGCTCTGTAGGTTCTATTCTTAATTCACCTTTTACTGGAGCTATTTTATTTTTCATATTATTCTCCTCCTTATAATTTAATTACATAAATCTTTATAGTTACAACTATCTTCTATTATTTCTTTTAATTCATTATATGTATATTTTTCATCGTCTATTTGATATATTTTAGTATCGCCATCAACAACTTCTATATCGTAAGGATAAAAAACAAATACATATTCATCTCCTAATTCTTCTTTTAAATATTTTATCATATTATCAGCATACTCAAAAGAAATAGTTCTACTTTCTATTGGATATTTAAATTGTATAATTTTTTTAGCCATAAGTATCGCCTCCTATTTAATATAATTTACTTTAAACTCTTTAACTTTATAAACTTTGCTGTCTTTTGTATGTATTTCACTTGTATCGCCACAATATATTATTTCTATATTTGTTAAAGTTACTTTTTCATTATTTATAATAGTTTCAACACTTGCTATATTTTTAGCATCTTCTTTGCCAACAATTTCACATATTATATATCCTGTAAAAAAAACAGCAACGCTAATAATTAAACATACAAAAAATATTCCTATAATTTCTATAAAAGTATCCATAATTATTTATCTCCTTTCGTTTCTTTGATAAAGTATTTCCAAAAAGCTTTAACTTTACCTTTTTTAGCTTTAGCAATTTCTTTAACTTGACTTCTTATAAAAGTCCTATTTCCTTTGGTATCGATTTCTTTAATATCAAACATAATATTTCCCCTCTTTCTATAATAAGAACTTGACATTCTTTTATTATAATTATATTATAACATATTTTGTTCTGAATGTCAAGTCTTTTTGCTAAATTTCGTATAAAACTGCTTTATTTTGTCTTAAACTTTCTTTAATATCTAAAATCCTTTGGTTTGAACTACCTTTAAATTTTAAAGTTACATCTTTCAATTCCTCTATGAATTCACCATCTATCAATATATCAATTTCTTTTAATAATTTTAGCTTATCACTATTTTGAATTAATTCTTCAAACGTATATCCTGTATAACACCAAATTGTTTTGTTTTGTAATTCGTTTTTAAATAAATTTATAATAAAATTACTTGTATTAATATTATCAAATGGTTCTCCGCCTAATAAACATAAATTGTCATATTGATTCCCATGTATTTTTAAAATATTTTTTATTTCTTTAATTTTATTTTCATTGAGCATATTTCCTTTTTTAAAATCCCATGTTCCCTTATTAAAACACCCTTTACAATGATGAGTACATCCTTGAGTATAAAAACTTAAAGACATACCTTTTGCGTTGACAATATCATTATATATTATATTTGCATATCTCATACTAGATATTAATTCCATTTTCTTTTAATTTTTCTTTAGCATAATTTATTACAGGAAGAGTTAAAGGGTTGAAATTTTCATGTACTACTCTATCATTTACTTCTGCTATTTTACCATCATTAAATTTTCTATAATCTGTTGTTAAATATCCAGTGACTCTTTTTAATCTTTCTATTTTATCACTACCACAAACAGGACATAAATCTGTATTTATTTGAGAGCTATATCCACATGACCCACAAGAATCAATTGGGAAATTTAAAGCTAGGTATGGTATATTTATATTCATTGCATAATCAATTAATTTCTCAATGCCTTCAGGATTATTTATAGCATTAGAACTTAATTCTACATATGTTATACAACCACCTGTTCCATATTTGGTAAATGGAGCTTCCAAAGTTAACTTAGTAAATGCATCACATTCAAACCATACAGGAATATGAATCGAATTTGTTAAATATGGTCTATCTGTAACACCATCTATTTTCCCATATTGATTAAATAATACATTTCTCATTGTTTTACAAGCATTTTCAACAGGACTATAGTACAAGCTAAAGTTCATTTGTTCTTCTACTGATACTCGTTTCGTGTAATCACTCATATGCTTAATTAAATTTAAAGCAAACTCATAAGCTTCTAAGCTTTCACCTTGATGTTTTCCAAATAAAGCATTGCATGTTTCTGCCATACCAATTAGCCCAAATGCATTTGTGCCATGCTTTATAGCTTCTCTTACGGTATCTTTACATTTGTCAGCATCTAGAATGGTTCCATTTTCATACATGAACTGAGCCGATTTAGGAGATTGATTGCATATGTATTCATATCTATCCATTAATCCCTTTTTAGTTATTTGTAAGACTTCGTCTATTTTTTTCATAAACCCTTCTAAATCAGGTTCGTTTCTTTCTCCCAATTTAATACCATATTCTAATCCTATTTTTGGTAAGTTTATTGTTATAGGAGATATATTCCCTCTTCCTACTTTTGAGTAAGAACCAGTATGTATATCTTTTCCTAGTAATGTTCTACACGTTTGACCTTACGCTTTCACGTAAGACAGACTATCTCTTTGATTAATACCTATATTAACCACTTTGCGCTTCCAACAGTATTAATATCTGTTGTACCCTACTCACTTCTCATTAAGATTAAGGTCTTAATTATGTTTTCGGTAGTCGTTACATTTTTCTACTAATTTGTTCTTTATTTTTATATTCAAAAATATAATTTGTATTATTTGGTTTTTCATTCCATAATATAGAGGTTAAAGTTTTTCTATTTAATTTTAATTCTCTTGCTGTTTGCATTATAGATTTAAATTCTTTAATAAAATTTTTAGTTAATTTATCATATACTAAAATAGCTATACCTCTACCATAACCGCCATTACCTTTAATATTTAAACCAGTCTCATAAGCATGTATAGAATTCTCTTTATTTGTCATCCATTGTAAATTTTCTAATGTATTATTAGTCTTATCTCCATCTATATGATTTACTTGAGCTTTATTTTCTGGATTTGGTAAAAATGCATTAGCTACAAGTCTATGAACTCTAACATGTTTATCCTTTTTGTTTACTTTTAAAGTTACTTGTAAATATCCACAATTATCTTTAAAAGGATGAAATCTATGTTCTTTTGAATTATAAACATTTCCTAATTCATCAACAAAGTATCCTGGTATATTTTCTATTTCTTTTTTTATTTTCATCACCTCTTCGATAAAAACAAATTAGTAGACTTAACACGGTATTATCATATCCTAAAAGGACTTAGACTCCCTTACTCATAAACTATCTCTAGTTCTGAACCGTTAGCTTATTCAATTTGAATAAACACCGCTTTTATATGCGTTCACAAAGTTTTATATGAGCCATGAAATTAACCCATAGTTGAAAAAAATGTCGTATAATCATTTGGATTATCAATGTTTTCTGACCAATCTCCATTTGCTATATTAGGATATATCCTACGACTTAAACTTTTTATAGCCAACTGCTTTATATCATAATTTAGCGTCCCCTTTTTATCGTTGACACCCTTCTTATACTGTAATATGGAAATTGGAAATATACTTGTTCTATTGTGCTTACCTATCCCATCAATGCTCGCTTCTAGTAACCATTTGTTAATTAATCTGCCGTATGTAGATGTATTTCTACCATAATTTATCGAAGTAAATGGCACTTGACTTCCTGCACGAGATTCTAATGTATTAAGATTATGGAATAATCCTTGTGCTGCTTGTTTACCTTCTTTTTCAAGATGTCTAACCGCATAATCATAAGCCTTAGGATACCATTTTTTTATATCTTTGTCATCTATGTGTATATTAATAGTAGTTTTTACTGTTGGTTCTGGATGTTCCGTTCTTCCTTCTTTGAATAATTTTACAAAAGATTTATGTGCAAAAGGTTCTAGTTCAAAATCTATTCCACAACTAGCAACTCCACCAAATTGATTTTGTGATTGTACTTGAAATATTACAGCTATAAGTTGACAAGCAGTTGCAAATGAATTAGCAGGTCTAACATCTCCATTTCTAGTTTTAAAACCATTTGTTAACAATTTTAAATTATCACTAAATAAGCAATTATGTTCTCCAATTGCATAACTAGACAAATCATGAATATAAATATATCCTTCTTCAAAAGCTGTTCTAACGTCTTTTGATATTAGATTTCTTAAAGCATAAGATTTTTGTTCATTATCTGCTATTCTATATTTCCTACCAGAAAAACTAGATTGTTCTATATTCGCATTATCATTATCTATATTACTACATTCTAAAATTTCTTTATAGAATTTTTCTTTTATGTTATTTTTTTCTCTTACTTCATTTCTTTCTTCTCTATATTTTTTATAAGATTTACTTACTTTACGATTAACTTTATATAATTCTTTTACAACGATATCTTGGATTTCTTCTACGTCTATTATTTCTTTATTTAAATCTTTTATTTTTTGAATTACAGTATTTCCAACATCAAATATTTCACATTGTTTCTCTGGAGTTTCAGATTCATCTTCAAATACATCTTTATAAGCTAATGATATTACTTCCATAATTCTAATAGAACTAAAGTCTTTTATTCTACCATCCCTTTTTTTTACTTGCATAGTTTATTCCCCTCCCTAATCAATTAGTATACAATCCGCAATCTCAAATATCTCATTTAAATCTTTCATAGTACTTCCTTCTATATATTCATCAAGTTTTAAAGTAGTTTTTTGAGTTTCTATTACTTCTTTTACAAGTTTTATATTATTTTCTGTTGCATCGAATCTAACAATGTCTATAATATTATCTTCTTTATATATAATAACTAAAACCTGTGGACTTTCTTCTCCGCTAATTACAGCAATAAAACTACATCCATCCGCAGTTAATACATTCTCTTTTTCACATTTACCTATGAGTTTATATTCATCCTCATCTTTAAATATTTGATAGAAGAATCCATCTAATGAATAAACTTCTCCTGGGCAATAACATTTAGTTTGTAAATAATCACTCATGTCTAATATTTCTTTTAACTTCATAATTACACCTCCTTATTTAATATATCTTTTACTATTTCACTCACTATTTTACCATCGGCTTTACCAAGTATTCTAGGTCTTAAATACATCATCATCACACCTAAGTCTTTTATTGTATTAGCATTTATATCTGTTTTAGCTTCATTAACTAATTCTATGATTTCTTCTCTTGTTAGTTGCTTAGGTAAATAAGATTTTAATATATCTATTTCTCTATTTAAACATTCAATACTAGCAAGTCTATTAAGTTTTTCGTAAGATGGTATAACATCGACTCTTTGTTTTATTTGTTTAGATATAATATCTAATATTTCATTTTCAGATAGAGTTATATTCTTATCTTTTTCTATTTGTTGAATTGCCGCCTTAAGCATTATAATAGTATTCTTTTGTAATTCATCTTTATTAATCATAGCTTGTTTTAAGTCTTTCATTAATTGCTCTTTTAACATTATAACCTCTCCTTTCTTTTACTAATTAGACACATAAACGTATTTTGCGTTATAAGAGTAAACTTATATTGCTTTATTATAAAAGTGTGTATACACCCTATTCTCGGTCGTCTGGCTATATGTTTAAGGGTGTTATTCACTTGTATTAATTATTATATTTTATAAATATTTATTGTATTCTAATTCATAATAAGTTTTACTTAAGCTTTGTAATCTTTCTAATACATCTTCTGGACTATATCCATCCCATTCTGGAGCATTATCTATTTCTTTTACTTTAAACATATCCCAAAATTCCATATCATAATGATAAGTTGCTTGCCCTTTTAATGTTTTAATGCCTACAATAAACATATCATCATACATAGTTCCATCAGAATGTAATTTACTTTTCCAAGATATGTCTTTATTTTGATTGCATATAACACTGAATAATATGCATCTGTGTTTATATAAATCTCCTATAGTATGATGGGTGTCACTGATATCACTTGTGCTTATCATATTTTCGTTTTTTAATTCTTTTATTAAATCATTTAATCTTTCTATCAAATTCATTATATTTCCTCACTTATATCAATTATTATATTTTTATTAACATAATACACTGGTCTAGAATTCTCTTTATTCCATTCTTCTACAAAATCAATTAATTCTTTTGTATTATTAAATTGAAAGTCTTCAACATCAGAATTGTATTCTGCATCATTTATAACTTCTTTTATATCTATTCTTATTATTTCTTCGTATGTCCCATATATAGGATTTTCTAATTTATCTTTCTCATTGAATTCTAATAAATCTTCTAAATCATTATAATAATTTTCATTATAATAAATATAATTATTAGGATATTTTTCTTTATACTCTTTATATGTATATTTAGTTGCGTTTTCTATCTGTTCTTTTTTAACACATTCATCACAAATACTTTTATGTTTTGATATTTCTTTCCCACATAAAGTACATTTATTTATTTTACAACATTCAATTGCTGAACTTTCGTTATAGTAAAGATTACCACATGTATCACATTTATATACTTCTATTGTTACTTTTTCCATTATTTATTCCTCCTTATACTTTCTTATATTCTTTTAATATATTTTCAAAGTCTTCAGTTGATTGTACCCATTCATCATCAACTTTATATCTTTTACCTTCTTTATTAAACCCTCTTAACAGTATAAAGTCACCTTTATCTATTTTGGTTTGTTCGTATATTCTCTTACGTATCTTACATGTCTCTTGTTTGCCAGAACTAAGGTTGTATAAATGGGTTATATAATTATTACCTCTTTGTTCTATGCTTGTTACACACCATAAACGTGAGTCTTGTGTGTTGTCTATGATGTCTATATATCCGTAGTAGTTTAATTGGTATGAGACCACTTCCTTCACAGGAAAATCTATTTGTTTAAGTTTAGACCATACGTATTGTAGGAATTCCATTTCTCTAAACTCACGATATTGTTTTTCTGTTTCCTTGTCACAGAATTTACCTATTATGTTAGTTTTAACTAGATATTGTTTATCTTTATTAAATGTCTTTTTGCCATAGAATTGTTGGAATATTTCTATGTATTTAAGTAGGGATTTGGCTTTACCAAACTCTGAGAAGTAATTTAATTTGATTAGGATAAGTATGTCAGAGTTATGGATGTTGTTATTTTTCAGGTCTATAAGTAATTCTAAAAATGTTGGGTATGTGTTGTCTCTGAGTTGATTGAGTTGGTCTCCAACGGTCTTTGATATTCCTTTTATGGAACTTACGCCTTTGAAGATAGTATTGGTTTCTTTGTGCATTGTGTAGTCGTTGCTAGAAAAGCGAAAGCGAGGTGGAGAGATTGTGATGTTGAAATATGATAATTCGTTTATTAAGCGTTCAGTTCTTTCCATATCCCCCGTATAAAGAGACAATACAACTGTGTAATATTCTAGTGAAAAGTGAGCCTTAAGATAGGCGTTGTATAAACTATCCATCGCAACTGCAAGAGCATGAGGAGAATTATATCCATAGTTTGTCATAGCTTGTATTTTATGCCAAGTGGTTTCAAATCCTATTTCAGAACCATTTTCTTTTATCCAATTTTTCTTAAGTTTTTCAGTTAAATTATCAAAATCTTCTTGTTTAATTTTCTTCTTTGAAATTCTCTTTATTAAACCAATACTTTCTGCTGGACTAACTCTAAGCCACTCGAAGAATTGCATAAGATTTTCTTGGAATATAATAAAACCACCAGTTGATTTAAATAATTCATCCATTTTATCACATTCATTTTTATAAGGAATTCTATTTATAAAATCTTCTCTATATTCTACAAAATTAGGTCTAATAACTCCGAGTTAACATTGCTAATTCAGATATATTTTTAGGTTTGTATCTCATAGCATAAGCTGTTCCGATAAATTGAATCTAATTGATTTACAGTGCAAGTTAGTCCTTTTTCATATATATCCCAAACTTTATCATCTAATTTATTCTCTAATTCTACTAAAGACATTCTAGGAATACCAATTAAATCAAAAGTTTTTTGAGTTATATCCACAGTTGAAACAGTCAAGTAGTCATTTTTAAGAAATCCGAAAACCGTTCTGCCTCGCTCGAGGTTATAGGACAACATAAAAATTCTCCTGATTTTATAACTCCTAATTCTTCTTCTAAATTGCCATCGTATAGAATATTGGCACATGGGTGATTTGACATACTTACGATAACTCCTATAAATTTTTGACACTCATCTATTATTGGTTTCCAATATTCATCTTTTCTATATTTATCTATATTTTTTGCAATTTCATTAAAATCTTCAAACGGTATATTCTTAGAACGACATAAATTTCTAAAAGCTTCTCCTTCTTGCATAGTTCCGATATGCCAGCATCCACCTACAGCCATTTTCACCCAATAAGTCTTTTGTGGCTTTTATAAAAGGATTTGGGTCT
>Ga0079303_10000002_pt1 | contig 119297 bp, 186 predicted proteins | sample Methanogen_OWC_FD_77073 | JGI IMG/M metagenome (GOLD analysis project Ga0079303, IMG submission 77073) | Enriched soil microbial communities from Old Woman Creek wetland in Ohio, USA - Methanogen_OWC | ecosystem: Environmental > Terrestrial > Soil > Wetlands | place: USA: Ohio | collected...
CCCGGAAAATCGATAAACGAAATTGTGGTAGCTACAAACATATCTTTAAAAGATCTGCCAAGGTGAATCTGATACGAACCAGCCAGAAGGTTGTCCTTCCATCTTTTGCTCTAGTGATTTTGTAAGTAACCATTTTGGAAAGGTATAGACATCACCGGTATTACCACCAGACATAGATTTCGGTAAGAAGATTCTAACTCTTTTACGTAGACTTGAAGCCCAACTGACTTCTATATCATAACCAACAGCTTTATCATTTTCCCAGACTATTTTAGCTGGTAACATTTTCTTATTATCTGCTGAGACTTCTTCTTTTGATTTAACTGGTAAAGCATTGTCAAATACTTTTTGAGAAACTGTATTATTCTTTATCCATTTTGTTTGTACCCAGAATCTTTTACCTTTGGCTACAACTAAAGTTGCCTTATCCGTAGTATGCTCAACTTTATCTATCTTAACAGCGTTCTTATTATAGTCATTGATTGCATTAGTAACTTTGGTACTTTGTGTATTTAAGAAAGTTAATAATTCTTTTAGAACTGATAAAACAGATACTTTAAGATTAGAATCTACTGGAGCACTAATATCTTTGTTGATACTGTCTATAGTCTTATTAGTTAAGTTGATAACAACCTTTAAGTCAGATGCAACTTTACCGCTGCTGACGTCAGAAGGATCTAGGCTATTAATACTTTTCTGTATATTTGGTAGAAACTTGGCAATAAATCTAAAATAATCTGAAGCTAGTATCTTGCTATTAGAAAACTCTTTACCTTTAATGGTAGTGTCTATCTTCTGTAATATACCAGATACACTATCTTCTTTTAATACTCTTACTTTATACATTGTAAATACCTCTTTCTAAGTATTTATAAAACTGGTGGGAGAGGGTAGATTCGAACTACCGAAGTCCGAAGACGACAGATTTACAGTCTGTTGCATTTAACCGCTCTGCAACTCTCCCTTGATATCTAAGCAACTTTTGGTAAAGGACCGGTTACCGGAGTATACTTAATATTCTCTTTTTTAGCATTATAGATTTGTCCTTCAAACATCGGTATTGGTATATTATGAGTCTCACCTGGTTTATATGCTAAAATCGTGAAGGTGTCAATATAATTATGCACTGCTATATGAAGTTCCTTTGGTAGTAATATAAGATTACGAAACTCATTTGAGCCGCCACCGTGGATTGGGATCTTGTGATGGCAAGACCAAGATTCCGGACTTCTACCTGTTAATGCCATTAGTTTCATTTGCTCAGTAGATATACCAGCATCTATTAGTTCCTGTGTATGATTATATACCAGATGCAAGATAAATCTAAAACGAACGAAGTTCTTATAGTGATTTCGTTTGGTTTTGCGCTCTTCTTCGGTTGCTACTGTATAATCAACAAACTTTAAAGAAGAGTAAAAATTAAAACCATCAATATCTTCCCAGACCGACATTATTTAACACCAGTAGATCCAAAACCACCGTTTCTATCTGTAGAACTAAGATCTTCTACCAATTCAAAGTTAACTGGTTTATATGATAAAATTACCATCTGTGCTATACGCATACCTTTTTCTACTTTGAAAGTCTCTGTACTACTGTTAAAAAGAATAATTCCGAGGGATCCACGGTAGTCGGAGTCCAATAATCCCGGCGAGTTCAGCACCGTAATACCATTTTTCAAAGCAAGACCAGATCTTGGTGTAATAAAAGCTAATAGATTTTCTGTACCAGCTGATAGATCTATAGCTATACCAGTATCAATTAGTTTTCGTTCCCAAGGTAAAATCAATGTATCATCGTGAGAATAAAGATCCAGACCAGCAGCACCACTGGTTCCATAAGTTGGGATCTGACTATCTTCGTATAGTTTCTTAACTTTTACTGGATAGACTTCATAGCATTTATTTTCCATTTAGTATCTCCTCTATGGCTTCTGTAATAGATTTTCTATTTACACCGTTATCTAATCGTTTAATTTCAACATCATTATTTATGAAGATTAAAGTCGGCAGTGTTTTTACTTTATATAGGTCTACCATACTAGCCTTACTGGTATCCTCTATATCAATATATTCTATCTCAATAGATGGATACTTTTCTTTAATACCATCCAGAATCTTCATCTTTTCTATCATAACGCATTGACTACACCAGTCAGCACCAAACCTAAGTATTTTCATAGTAACTCCTTTTCTACTAATTCCAATAACCTTTCCATACTAGCTGCATAGAAAAACCAATGATTGTTCCACTCCGTATCCCAGACACCTAGTTCATATAAACTATTGTTTTTAATACACAATTCTTTTTCTCTTGGATCTAAGTCTATTCCAGTTGATTTGATGTATTCTTCTAAGTCATCTGGTCTATGGGTATTATAATGTAGAGTATAGCTATATTCTTTTGGTATAATCTCATATAGTTCCATTTTATACCTCTAAAACCATTTCCATACAATTAATAATAAAGAAGCAAATATCATAGAAGCAACTATAGATCCAAAGAATACTGCATCTTTAAGCTTTTCATTAGCCTTGCATTCTTCTTCATATAAATTATTAATAATTCCGTGTCCATACTCACTTATTTGATATTTACTAATAAGATTTTTATATTCTCTTTCTTTTTCTTCAAAGATAGCTTGTAGGTGTGCTTTGTCTTTTTGTAATTCACTAAAAGCAACTTTGGCAAAGTCTAATCTGTCATCTTTCTTAATACCAGTAATAACTTCAAGAGGATCTCTATCATAGGAACGAAGAATCTCATAATGCTTATTACCTGGTATACAATTATCTGTCATAATTAATACTTGTGCTAAGTTATGTAATAATATATTCTTTTTATTTTCATACTGCTCTTTTTCTTCTTTTAGTCTAGCACTATACCGTTCGCAGATACCAGTCATAGAATTATTTAGCATTTTATATTTATCTTCCAATAACTTATATGCTTTTACGAGGTTATCTTCTGTTTGTTTAACCATTGTTTTATCCTTTCATATTTTCTAGTTGTTGTTTAATGAGTTCTCTAGTTTTCTTTGGATCCATACCTTTATTAAGTTTCATAACTTCACCCATTAGATAGTTTATAAACTTGTTATCGTGGTTATCTAATTGTTTCTTAAAGTCTGGTAGCATTCCATCTATTAGTTCTTGTTCTAACATTTTTATCCTTTCGTTAGGAAAAACACAATAGTTTCACATTTATTCATTAGGAAAAACACAAAACCAGTCTGGCTTCCCCCGTTTCGTCCAATCTGCTAGATGTGCTTTACCAAACTTATAATAGTTCCGATAAGCCACCACAGGATCCGAATTCTTATACTCCTCTGGCATAGCTTGTGCTGGACTAGTAAATCCTATACAACTAATGTTCCGTGGAGTCAACTTTAATTTATCATTTAATTTAGTATAGGTAAGATGCTCTTTACCATATCTGTAAGTGTATTCTTTACATAACTCTACGAATAGTCTATAAGTCCAGTCATAGTTTTCTTTTGATTGTCTTACCCAGATAGCACACGGATGGTTCTTGTGTGTAGTTTTATAAAGATCCGTTGTTCCATCTAGTATATTATGCGCAGTGGATAGAAGTTGTGCGGTTTCCAACACAAGTTTCACGCAATGCCGATTGTTATGATACTGAGCACACTTTACTGGATCTGTGTCTAGGTAGAATATATTCACGATTACCAAGCTTTCGGATATGGGTATCTCTTGTTTCTACTATTCATAAAAGCAGATCTATCATAAGTTAGAACTGTTTCATTGGTTAGGTTCTTTACAACTTCTAATGATTTGAAAATACCATTATAAGAAAAGTCCTTCCAGCATTTATCAATCAATGGTAATAAGTCTGGGAATTGTATAGTATTGCTTAGTAATACAGAAGTTAGTTCTGGTCTTAGCATAATAACATAGATGAGACCATCTCTACGGTCATCATTTTTGAAAGCTTCTGAGTCACCGAATAGAATCTTTAGATAGTTCTGGTGTTTTTTGGTAACTTCTGATTTTTCTTTGTCAAACTTCTTTAGATTATCAACTACAGTATTAAAGTAAGCATCGTTCTTACCAATAACTACTGAGCAATATGCTAGAATCTCAAGACGTTTATTAGGATGTCGTTCAATAAGCTTCTCTACAAATTCCGTGGTATTGTTAACCACGTAAGTAATCTCGTTCATAATATAGTCCTCCGTTCAAATTAAACCTAGTGGATACCTTTAACAGATATCCACCAGAAAGTCAAGTTTTATTTAATTGTTAGTTTAACCGGTTTCATCTCTTTTGGTAAAACACGATCCACTTTAATTGTAAGAATACCATCAATCAATGTAATATCCTTAACTTCTATGAAAGCATCCAATACAAAAGTTCGTTCAAAATCACGCATAGCTAATTCACGTAAACTATAAACGATATCATCTGGGGTACCATCTGTACCATTGCCGTAGACTACCAATTTTGTTTTGGAAGTACCGGGGATTGGTTCTTTTGAGATATGTATATCTTCTTTACTAAAACCAGCAACTGCGATTTCAATAAATCCACCGACAACTTTACCGTCTTCTTGAATAGTTGCGATATTAGTTGGGGGATACTTTGCTGTTTGCCCTGGATAGTTTTGGCATAATGTTGATAAAAATAAGTCTTCTAATTGCATTTTTAACTCCTTTATTAAGCAAGTTTATGTTATTGTAGACCCACTATGGCATCTACTTCTTTAGGGATAGGTCCCAATACTGGGACCTCCCCAAGGCGTCCGAATTGTCAGAAGCCTAATTGTAATTCTATTTATAAAACAAATGGTCCCCAATCTGACTAATCAAAGTATAGTCTTTAGACCATTTTGGTTTTACATAATCAGCGTGATAAAACAAAGCATTTGATTGAGATCCTGTCTTGAGCATATATTCTGCTACTTTCATACATTGTTTAATTAGTTCTGGATCCTTCATATCTTCTTTAATACCATCGCACTTATAAGAAAACTGGCATTTATTCAGAACCATTTCCCCGTATTCATCTGTTTCCCCCTGTTTAATAACTCCACAGATAGTATTTGGAAAGTTCTTATTATTCTTTCTATTCATAATAACTGAAGCAACTGCCATCTTACCAGCAGTACTTTGATTTCCTGCTTCATAATAGATTGCCTCGGTTAGACAAAGTAATTCAGATCTATCATACTTCGGCATTACTACTGAAGCTTCTGCTCTATGTATGATTTTATCAGATAAATTACTAGTTAACTTTAATGATGGTGAAATCAAGTAATCGTTCACCGGTTTAATATAGCTTAGCACCGTAATAATAGCTATAAAAACAAAAATCCTCCAGAGTGTAAATAGTCTCATCGGCTATTCCTTATTCTGTTTATCCTTACAACGTATTTATAAAAATACCGGCATAGACCGAAAGGATTAAATCTATGCCGGTTAGTATTAGATACCCAACTCTTTCAAGTAAGTATCTAATAAACTATCTAGATTCTCTCTATCTTCTGGTTTCATAGAACGAATCTTAAGTGCTTGTTTCATAACCTTTTTATCAAATCCCTTGGATTCTGCTTCTTTGAAAATATCATTGATATCTGAGCGAATAGACTTTGCTTGTTCTGATAAAGATTCTATACGTTCAAAATATGATTTTAATAAGTTTTGGTCTTCCATAATTTACTTCCCTCTGTTTAGTTTTTTCACGATAGCTTTGACCTCTTCGGACATTGCTTTACTTTCCCCCTTATAATCCTTTTCTAATGCAAAAGTCAAGAAGGTTCTTAAAATAAAATTAAGTTCCCTTAGTTCTCTTACAATATCTTGTGGATAATTTGGTTCTTCTCTAATTTCTTCCATTTAATCTTCCTCTACAATCTTATAGTTACTACTATCAGACATAAGTTCTTGCATTAACATCGCATTTATTGTGTGGTTTGAATTATTAGCTGTATATTTACCTATAATCGGGTATCCAGTAATATACAAGTCTCCAAGTGCATCTGCAACTTTATGATATAAAAGCTCTTGTATAATATCTTCATTATACTTACCAGGACTTAGAATCTTATTATTCTTAAAGTCTACTATATTGGTATTATTGGAACCAGATCCACCAAGGCATCTACCAGATTTTATTAGACTTGGTATATCATCAACATTTACGAAAGTCTTAGCATTTAGAACTGCATTATCACCAATAGTCTCGTGATATCTATGACCCATAAATGTATAATCAATAATAAATCTATGATGAGCACTTAACTTTGCCATCTGGTTATCCATATTTATGGTAACATCTTTTAAGATTATTATATATTTTGAAGGTCCCAATACATCACGTATATTCAAATCATCTTCAATATACCCACTAATAGAACCATTAAGAATTGGTATTTCGGTAACTTTATCAGTTATCTCAATGGTTATACTATCTATACCGTGAAAGTGTAAAGCACCAAGTAAATGTTCAATAGTGTTAATTCTGATATCCTTATAAGCGATATCTAAACTACCAATGGTGTTAACTACTTTACAATCACGTATATTAAATTCTTCGTGCTCCTGTGTAGCTTCACAATGGTAATAGAAATTGATACCTTGTTCTTTACCAGTGGTTAAATATATAATGTTATGAATACCACTATGTAAGCCTTCACCATCAATAACAGAATACAGATCTTGACTTCTCATTATATCCTCCCAATAGTAAGATTATGTTCTCTAATTCTTTTATTATAATCTTCAACTGCTTTGTCTTTTAGTTTTGTCTTAACTAAATCACCAACTTCAAGTTCTGAGATTTCTTTAAGATCCGTAACTAATTTATTCAATTCATCTTTTAACGACATAGTTTTCCTCTCATTTTCTTTAATTGCTTTTACCACTAAAGACTCGTATTTCTTACAATCATCTTGCCAGTCAAATCCTAGGTCTTTCTTAAATCTCCATAAGGATCCAAGGTATAATAGATTAGTATCCAACATATTACAATCAACATCTGATTTGACAATATACTTTACTAACATATCATAATTACTATTTGGAACTGGTGTTATACTAATTCTATGGGTCTTTGTTATAATATAGTAAACTGGAGTTCCAGGTTTTGCATTGGATTCTATTAACTCACGGTATCTATACCCAGTTACTGGTCCAATTAGTTTTTTAGCATTAATTGATAACTCTAATATCTGATGAGAATCCGTTGGCATATCATAAACATAACACTTTGGCTCTAGCTTAATAATCTTCTCTCTGATTAGTTCTACCCAGTAAGCACGTCCAGATAGTAAGGTATATTCTCTATCAATTACACCTTTTAGTTGGGCATTGCCGGCAGAATCTAAACTCTTGATAGGGTCTCTACCAAGTTCTTTTAGAACTTTATTGGCTATTTCCAATGATGTTTTAGTCATCGTCTTCATCTATAACTTTTTGCAGATTACTAATCTCATTTTCTGCGTTTAGTAATTCTGTTTGTAGTGCTTTAATATCACTACTTAAACAATACTCAATATCTTCAAAGTTAGTTCTTAAATGCTTTCTGTCATAGTCAGTTAGTTCTTGTCCATCAACAATAAACTTTCTAAGAATTCTAGCACTTTCATCATTAATACTCATTTTAACTTTCCTTTCTAAAAGTTCTGTAAATCTTCCAATAGTTTAACCATACCATTTGCCATAAAATACTCCATTAGAGTAGTTCTATTGCCTTTGGCTGGTTTACCATATTCTTCCATAATAGATAAACTAATGTCCGCAGGTATGCAAGACAAATCAATAAGTTTTTGATTTCTCTTAAAGTTTGCTTCTAAGTTATTGGTTTTACACCAGTTTTCTAATTGTTCTATACTTTCAATAGAAGCAAGAAACTTTGCTGTAATGGACTTTTGACGTTCCTTTATAATGAATACATTGTCGGAACTAAGTATATTTGGAATACCATCTGAGCTATCCCCTTTGATAATATGTTCTATTAGAAAAGCTTTTGGATTATCAATTTTAATGAATTCTGAAGTTAACGGTGCATATTGTTTTACATTAGGTCCAAGCAACTGCCCAAAGTCTTTATCATTAGAAACTATAATGTGCTTACCGAAAGTAGTAGAAAGTGTTCCAATAATATCATCACCTTCTGCGGTTTCTACTTCTATAACCTTGTACGGGGACTTTTCTTTGAGAGCCAGTTTGATACTGTCCGACACACTAAATAAATAATTCCAATCCATACCAGAATCTTCACGACTTTTTTGCCTGTTGGCTTTATAATACTCATATACGCTCTTTCTCCAGTTCTTTTTACTATCACAACAAATAACAATTTCACCATATTCTTCGGACGAAAACTTCATTTTGATATTACGGATAGTATTAAAAACTATATGTGGTATCAAGTCTGGAGTGATTTCCGGTGTTCTGGCTGTAGCATAAGCTGTGCTATGAAATATCTGACTATAATCTACTAAAATCATTGATGGTTTCCTTTTTGTTTAATAGGGACCAGTATCACTACCGGTCCCCGACTCAGGAGGGAGCCTGAATTAGTTTCTTTCTCTCTTAAAATCTTTTTTAATAAATTCCTGAATTGTATATACTGAAAAGTATAATGTATCAGGAACCACTTTATTGGATAATGTAATCCAATAACTATCTTGGTATATGTTATAGTTGATAACTACATATTCCATATTAGTTTTTCTTAAACGATTAAAGAACTTAGTTGGCATCTTGTTCAATATAAGATTTAGATGTTCTTTATTCTTAATTTCTGTTCTTGTTGTCATTGTAGTCTCCCTCTTTGTTGTTATGATATGAATATAACATACTAAGAAAGAAAAGTCAACTATTATTTTAATAAATCTGCAAAACCTAACTTAGTGTTTGAATCTGCAAAGTAATCTAATGGCTGTCTAATAACTTGCTTACCATATTTCTTAGCAATTTCAGTTTCTCTTCTTACACCGTTAGACTTTTCCCAACCATCAAGAGTCACCAATAAGACAAAATCACAATGTTTAATCATATAATCTTCATTGGCAGACCACACTTCCGGATTATCAAGCAACTTCTGCTTATCTTCTGGTAATGAGTTCTGTATATAGCATCCCATTGCGATTGGACAATAGACTGGAAACTTATTGAGTAATAATACACTAGCAACTTTTGCAACGGCGGTCGCATTCTTTTGTCTAATTGCTGGATCTTCGTTCCAGTAAGGACTTGCCAAGTATATGTAAGATTCTGTTAGCATTTTGTGTCCTTTATCTCTTTTTTTATATTCTTGAGCATCATAGTATCATATTCAATAGAGTGTTTATGATTTGCTATATTAACTTCTAACTGCTCTTTTTTACTATTTAATTTACGAAGAGCATCCTTTTTAATTAGTTTTTCAAGGGCAACTTCATTTTTCTCTACTAAGAATCTTTCATCATCTTCTTCAAACCAATAACCACTTGTGAGCATATAACATACTCTATAATTATTATATTCTTTACCCACAGAGTTAATACTGATATCTCGTTCAAAAGTAATTCTATTGATAGTGCTACTAACTGCCTTAATTTCATTAGCATAGCCATTAGCATAAAATACAGTATCGCCGATGTTATGTTTTGTAGTAATTCCTTTTATTTCCATAGACTTATCCTTTCAATTTTTCTATTTCTTTTTCAATTTGTTTAAGCCTTTTGTTTTCATACTCAATATCATTTTTATGATTGTTTATATTGGTTTGTATCTGTTTCTTTTCTTTCTCAAGTTGTTGTTTACGGTGTTTCTTGATTAGTTTTTCTAATTTTTCCTTATTTTTCTCTACCAATATCTTTTTATCTTCTTCCCAAAAATACTTTCCATCTTCTGTGCCATATTGTATCTCAACACGGTTCTTTGGCTCACTATTAAGTTCTGATATTTCTTCAACATTTATATAAGAAATTATAGTTTCTTTGACACCGTCAATGGTTTTAATGAATACCTTATCCCCGAGATTATATTTGGTTTCAATGCTTTTTGTTTTCATTCTTTACTCCGTCTAGATGCTAGTGATAATGATACCAATGTAATAATAAAAAATACTATAAATAATGCAATTACTGCGATACCAGCATTATCAGTTTGGCTTTCTCCATAGTAAGATCTGCATAGCAAACTGTCGTCATTTTGTTTTATGCACTTAATATAACCAGGTTTTACATTTTTATTATCTAACTTAATTATATTATTTTCTTGTATATCCATTTTACCACTCATCATCTTCATTTTTTATTGCTTTTTGTATTTCTGGATCTGACTTTGACTTCTCAAATAATTCTTTTTCTTTTTTATCACGATCGTTATCATATCTTTCTGGAAAGTCTTTAACTGCCTTAAGAAATGCTTCTACAAATATCCGCATACAGGTCCTACAGTAGTCTCCGGCAATAGTCATTTCAAAACCAAGAGAATTTTCATCATCATAAGGTCTTGTATTATGACGCATATCAAAGTTGAATTGTCCTCTGTTATTATCCTTAATTGGACAGCCACAACCATCACAAGTATAAGAAATTACTTGTTTTTTAATTTCTTTTACAATTTCCATAGTCTTATCCTTTCAATTTTTCTATTTCTTTTTCAAGTCGTACCAATTCTTCATTGTTTTCTTCTAAGGCTTTATTATATTTTTTATTAAGTTCAATGATACTACTCCTTAGATTCTCTAAATACATTAGACGAATAGCTTTATCACGATTACCAACTTCTTCTAAACTAGAGAATAACATATTATCACATTCTTTAACTTCTAGTTTATAGTTTCCTAGATTTACTGTATAAATTATTGTAATATCACGCATATCACCAATAAAGCTATTACAAACATCAATATCAACTTTTATGCTTATAATAGTACCTTCTATAACAGCATCATCTTTTTTCAAGTAGACAGTGTCATCTAGATTAAACTTGGTCTTTACATCACTGAAATCCATAATAAAACTACCTTTCTTCTATGATTTGCACTAGTCTATAAACTTGATGTTTATATTTTTCCTTCATTAAAGTAATATAGTTCTTAGCTTCTTCTATATCTTTAAAGAAAGCTACTCTTCTCCAACTATTACCACTTTGTTTTTGTAATTCAAACATACTTAATCTACCTTTTCTGTTCTAAATAATATAATGTTTCTACCAGTCCTGCCAGTAACTTCTTGCGGAGTACTATTGATACTTTCAAATAGTTTCCTTGCTGGCACCCTGGCTATTGTATTCATCTCATTTAGAACTTCGTTTACCTTGTTCTCTCTAATTGTTTTTCTAAAGGACTTCTCAGTATCATAATTAAGAATATCACAACGTAGAATTTCAAGTGTCATTCCTTCCTTAGCTACATATCTACTAAGCTTCCTATTATTCGTATCATACACATAAAGCACCACGGAGTCAAATACTTTTTCAAGTTTCACTGATTTTAATTCTTGAAACTCTTTTAGATGCAAGGTATTCTTAATCTTTTGAAATACGGATAGCTCTTTCTTCTCTTGTGGATTTGTAAGCATCTTTGAAGCTTTAAGTATCTCAATTACTTTTGTATAGAATTCTTTAATATCATCAGCAATATACTCATCATTAATATCAACATTTAATTTTTCTAATGCAGTATCACGTGAATTTTTTGTGAATTCATCGATTTTTCGTTTGATATTTTCTATATTTTTGGTTCCAAGTAGAATCTCGTCCTCGATATACTGGTATAACATCAATTCCTTGCCCCTTTTCTTAACGACTGGTGGGGTCGAAATAACTTTTTGGTACATACCTAGCAGAACTTTCATCTTTGTATCACGATATTCGATATCTTCTGGTGATAATTGTGCACCAAATTCGGAAAGCATAAACAATTTACCCAAAGAACGGAATTCCCAGTCTGGTATCAAACTTAGATCTTCCTGCAATACTTTTTCGGTATGTTCTTTCATTGTAGAATAATCCAACTCGTTTAATGTATTCATACCTATTAACTTATCAGTCTCGTAAGTAGATGATACATAGTGGATATTACTAAAATTATAGTTTAGTTGTTTCATTAGGAAGAACTTCGCTCATCTGTAATTTTTTGCCATCTTTATCAACGACATAGCCATCTCTGGCATATAGTTCACTGATATAGAACTCTTTTAGATCCTTGGTTCTTTGTTTTGATTGCTCGGCTTTAGCAGACTGTATTCTATTATATTCTTCATCTGTGATTATTTTAGCTAGTAACATTTTGGTTCCCTTTCCTATTAAGTTACTTTTCCTATATAACATAAACAAAACAAAAAGTCAATAGAAATCTTTACTGTAAATTATGCGCAGTTTTAGCTATATAATAAGCATCTATTAAATCTGACACTGGACTACCTGGTTCTTTCTTTTTATAATCAAGCACTTGTATTAAATCTATCTTAGTTTCTTCTAGAAAGGCTTGGTAGATAAGATCCTTTTTGCCGGAGCCTTTGCCAGTAGCTAGTTTCTTTATATGTGTTGGGGATATTTCATCTGGTATGATATTTAATTGAGACCATAGTTTATATTTAAGTAGACCACAGTTCTCAGCTATATGGAATACTCTACCCATTGCTCCAAAGGCATAGTCTTCTAAAGCAATTCTTACGAGCTCTTTGTTTGGTATGTTTTCTTTTATGAAACTAATCATCTCATCAGCTATATTGGAATAACGAATAATCTTGGTTGGATGCTCTGAGACTGATTTACAATAGATTGAATTAAGATAGCAGCCGTAGTACTTCTTGGTATTATTGAGTACTAGGAACTTGCAGTTAGAGAAAGAAAAACTATCACCGTGATGAATACAAATAGCTGGACTTGTTGTTGAATAATCTATACCGATTGCATACATAATAAAAATACCTCCGTTGTTTCTACGAAGGTATTTATATTTCAAGGATTTTTTTGTTTCAAGTAGATGAAGTCAAGTTTTACAACTGGACAACAATAATTCATTTATATACTAATTCTTAGAATTGTCAAGAGTTATTTTATAACTAACTTAGATTCTTTTATAAATGCCTTTGCACTAATAAGTTTTGATAAATCAGAGTAGATTCCAGATAGATTCTTTACAAGTTGACTAACCTTAGGACTATTTGATTTTTCAAGTCTTTTAAGTATCTGGCTGATATTTGCTTTTAACCCATAAGCTTCGGATTCTGGTATAGATTGTCCTTTACTTACTTTTGGTTGGATTACAGATATATAATCATTAGCAAAACTTAATAATTCACCACCAACTAGATCTCTATCTGACATTAGATTGCCAATAATAGTCTTATATGAGTTGAATAATCTAGCAAAGTCAGATTTGATATCTTCTTTTAGTACAACTTTAAACATATTTTATTCCTTATCATAAGTTGAAGCTTTAACAGATTTATATTCAGTATATTCGTCTTCTTTATCAGCTGACATATCACGCAGACTTTTAATTTTGGACTGCGCAGTATCACTATCAGGATAAGAGCCAAGGTTGGTTTCACTTACTTTGCGATACTTTTTAGCTATCACATAGTACTTTTCTGGTTCACCATCATTGGCTTCGTTTAAGAATCTATTAAAGCTTTTCATTGTTTTGCCTTTAATCTTTCTAATTCGTGTGATATAACGTCTCTATCAATCATTAAATTATATTGTCTTTGTGCAATATCAGTATAACTATTGATATCTTTTTCTAATTTGTCTAGATTATTACTATTTATACCAGACTCCGTAAAAACATCATCTATATTATTTAATCTTGGTTGTAAGTTATGTAATCTACGAAATGGTGTTTCAAATCTGTATAGTATTCCTGAGTTCTTAATTATATCACGGTTATAATCTTCCCATATTCTTTTAATTTCTTCTAAGGAAACCTTGATACTATTATACCAGGAACTTATATCGTGATAATTAAGATTACCAGTATTAAATATATGCTTGTCAAATATTTTAAGAACCTTATCAGAAGTCATATCGTTTATACTTTTGTTTAACTTGGATCTTTCAGTTGTTAGTGTTTTCTTTATAGTTTCCAATTTTGACGCATTTTCTTTTTCAGATTTTAGATAATAATCAAGACTTGGTTTTGTACTAACTTCCTTTAATATCACTTTAAACATTTTTACTTAAATCCATATTTGTTCATAATAGACTTTACTTCTGCATCTAGTTTATTGGCTGCATTAAGTAAATCGTTTTGTATTTGTCTTGTTAGTACAGATAAATCCTTACCTTTTGCAACTAATTTATAAGGATTACCACCGATACTACCAAAGCAGCTAAGAATACAGTGTGCTTCAAAATCTTCTTTTGGATTAGCTGGTACCATCTCAATAGCTATACCACCACTGATATTATCAAAAGCAACTTTATCACCAGATCTATGGGATTCTTTTATCATTGTTTTATCCTAATATGTTATAGTTACCGCTACGAGCAGCATCTAACACTTTATTTACTGAATTGATTAAACCACTTAGTAATCTTTGGTCTAATCTTAATTCACCTTGTAAATCAGGAGTTAGTTGATGACGTAAATCGTTTATTGCTTCTACAACAGCATTAACTTCTTTCATAACACCACGACTTAAGCCTTTACTGCGAATTAAATACCAATTAGATGCTAATCTTTCAATAGCACCTTCAACAGTTTTAATTTGGTCTTTAGTAAACTTATGTGATTTTGGATCTTTTTCTAAATCTTTTCTAATGTCGTATAAGTTACCACTAACATCTCTGTCTGTTAGTTTTAGAATTAAACCACTGATTTCATCTTTAAGAGATGCTTCATTAAGTTTGCTTTCACCTAAACCTTCGGCAGCCATTAATTTTGCTTTTAATGTTTTTGCTGCACTAGCTGGTCCTTTATTATTAGAAACCAAATAAGTTAATGTGCCAATAACATCTTTAAAATCAATCATAGCTCTATTGTTATACTTAGATGCTTTCATAATGTTGTTCCAGCCATTCTCTAAACGTGTTGAATAACCAGATAAAGAACCATATTTCATAGTTTCAATAATCTTTCTAACGTTTTTGTCCAAGGCCTTTAAGTTAGCAAGTATATCACCAGCTTCGTTAAGTTTGCCTTCTTTTAAAAATACTTTAAATGTTTTCATTGTTTTTATTCCTTATTTAATATACTTGTCGTCACTATAATCTTTATATTCTATAACAGCATCTCTAATTGCTGCTAGTATTCTTGCTCTATTATATAGTATTTTATCTAATTTAACTAATTCCATACGTTGTTCATTAGTTACTAATTTTGGATTGAGGGCTTTATGTATATCTTTAACTTCTTCATTTACATCATCAATAAGTCTTGATATATGATTATAATCAACCGGCTTTAGAATTGCTTTTATAAAAGCACCTGTTTCAGTTGCTGATTTTATTGCAGAATCAAGAATTTGAGATGGTTTAATATCTTCTTTTAATAGAGTACTTTTTACCTTAAACATTTTATCTACGTCCTAATCTACGCATTCTAATAACAGCTGCAACTTGTTCTGCGTTTAGAACTCTCGTTGGCACAATTTGTTCTTTTGGTGCTGGTGCAACTGGTTGTTGTACTTGTCTTGCTACTGGGGCAACTGGTGCTTCCACCGTATTTACCACAGCATCTTTTACTTCTGGAACTGACTTAACAATCTTATCTTCTACGATCTTATTGTCAACTTTCTTGCCAGTTCTAATCTTATCATTTTTTGCCATATTATATTCCTTTTATTAATTTAATTATTTATATTTCATAATCAATGCCCAAGTATACAGCACTATTCGTGTGCTGACAATCTACATATATAGTTCTTCTACCCGGACTCATAACTTTTGTAAATAACAATTTACCTTTTCTACCACCTTTCGGTATATTATATTTACGTAAATCATCATTAAGGTAATTCTTAAAAGATATAGACTCTTGAGAAGATAATGAAATCACAGATTCTATATTGACATTCTGTGGAGAAACATCTCTTAATTTTTCTTCTAATTCAGAAACAGTCTTTATTTTATCATTAGTTTCTATATACTTAACTAGGGCAGTAGATTCTTTTAATACATTTTCTACTATACATACCTTAAAAGACATCTTATATTCCTTTTATTAAATTGTAGTAACCATAGCACTTCTCATTGTCGTGTAGTGGTATTAGACTAAACAATAATGATTTTGTAATGGTCTTTACATTTTCTAACTCTTCCCGTGTATTTCCATTTAGAAACTCACGTTCAAAAGCTTTACTAAAATTACTAATTACCATACTATTTATACTTCTTGAGTTTAGCACAAAATCATATCCTATTAAACTTTGGTATAACTTAGCATAGTCATATAACATATCTCCACCGATTGTCAACTCTTTTCCGACTTTACCACGCATATCAATAAACTTTAGTTTGCCGTCGGGTGTCTTTATGATATTGGTAAGTACCGGATCCCCGTGGATTGTGCACTGTTTTCCAAGTTTCCTATCTTCGTATATATTTAGTTCTGCTATTAGATCTTTATAGACTACTTCGGATCCATCAAACTTATTATAACCTTCATATTCATTATATCTTTTCTTTAGTTTGTCCGTATAGTTAGAATAGATGTTTATCTTATCTTGGTTTGGGATACTGTGTATCGTTCTGAGCGCTTTAAAGACTTCTGCTATATCAGATTCTTTTAATAAACCATTGATATATAACTGAGAAAGTGTTAACCCTTGCACGTTTTCCATTATCAGAGTCTTTTCTTTTACTTCTGCGTTTGGAAAGTATTCACGTAGTTGTTCTGGTATATGTTGGTAATAGTATAACTCACCTTCAAAGTCCTTGGAAGTGCTTGTTTTAATTACCTTTTTGTCTTCTATTGTAAGATTATTAAAAGATCTTGTATCAATCTTTAGATTATAATAACCAAGTTCTTTCTCTAAATCATTGAAAGCATCTATTGCCAAGTCATCTATGTAATAATGAGCATAAGGTTTACCAAAGTGTAATTCGTGATAAGGTATACCAAACTTCTTTAGTGAGTCCTTGGTCAGTTCTCCAACTTCGGCAATTACTTTCTGCACGTCACCATTATGTGTTTTCATACGCCTTGCGGTATGTAGAATAATATAATGTCCTTGTAGATAAAGATTACGTAGAATACTAATGTTCTTTTCTATTGGCTTGCAAGTTGTATAGTCACCTTTTACTTCTGGTACCGTGAGTAAGGTATTGTCTATATCAAAGCAGAATCTCTTTTGTTCAAACTCTATACTATTGGAAAACAACTTTACTAGGTCTGGTGTTCCAAGACAAGAAAAGTTTGTTATTTCAATAGCTTTAATGGTTTCATCTGTTTCGGCAAGCATTCTACGGTAAACATCAGAAGTATAATACTCACCTTTGGTCTTGTATTCATTATGTCTTAGAATAGCTTCTGTATTCAACATTAAGCCAAGTGCATTTCTGAATAGATACGCACCCACGCAAGCGTAGTCACTTATCTTTTCTTTTTCTTTAATGCTGATAACTTCACCCGTAGAATTAGTAGATATATACGAATATATTGGATTTGGCGAAACATCTGTAAAATAAAATATACCATTAGTGTTTTCTTTCTCAATGAAGTCCTTTGCTTTACCAATAATATCTTCTCTATGAAAAGTATCTCCGTCCAGCAATAAAACTGGTTCATTGTAAAGATTAGTAACTTTGTCTTTTAATTGTTGCGAATTGATTGCTATATTAACTGTCTCGGCAGCACCACGAGTCTGTTCTTTTAGTTCTATAAAAGTAAACTTAATGTTTGGATATCTTAGATGAAGTCTATCTCTAAAGTTGAAACTGTTTAACTTTATATCATAAGGTATAACTAAAGTATCTGTTTCACCAACTTTAAGATTATCAATTAACCAATAGATAATCTCTTTACCACAGACTTTTACTAAAGGTTTTGGATAGTTGTATCCATTATCACGGAATCTTGTACCCAGGCCACCCATTGGTATTATAACAATCATTTTATATCTCCGTTAGAATTTCACACTCTCATCAATCTTACCGGTGTTTCTTAATAATGTATAGATCTTACCAGTTATAATCTCTTGCTTTCTTGATAACTCTTCTACTTGTTTGATATTCTTTAGATTATCAGCTTCTACCACAAGTATAAAATCTTTCATACGTGAGAAAAAGTGTCTTACTTCTGAAGCCCCTTTGAAAAAGTATTCATTGGCTTTACCGATATTGTTGGACTCAACTTTCTTATTAAAGTCCGAGATAGTATTGACATCATTCTTTATCCAGTAGTAAGAATTAGCAGTTGCTGGCACTTTTCTTAAATAATGTTCGTGGTCACGTGGATCCAGATTCTGTACTGCATAATCAAACTTTACCCAAGCCTCGGAGCAGATTCTATATAGTTCTCTCCACAGCACTTTTAAGTCAGCTTTGAGTTTCTCTTCATTATTATATTCTAAAAATGTTTGCATTATTTTATTCCTTATAAATTACTTATATGTATTTATAACTACAGCCATTTATCTCGCTCACGCATATTTGCAGACATCTGAGGAATCTGAGCAAAAGGAACCCCTACGAACTTACTACGAATAGTTTTATAAATTATTGGATATTCAATAACATAAAGGTTGGTCTTACAACGTAGATAATACTCGTATAGAAACTCTGGTGTAATCCAAGGTCTACAACGAATATCTCGTCTTAAAAATGGTCCTTTATATGGTGTCATCATACGTTCACGATGAGCATTATGCAAACTACTAACCAACCAGGTATAATGGTCTGCATAAGCGGTTGCCTCTAAACCCCCAGCAATACATCCGTGGTCGTTTAGACCAGAGCACTGACTATGATTGGGTAAATAGATATGCCTTGGCTTGATATTGGATAACTGGAATCTAATCGGACAATCATAGATCTCATCTGGTCTGCCTATGTGTACAATATCAAACTTAAAGTTATTCTTTTTCTCATAGTTTATACGTAGATTATTGCAGATCTTTCTACCATAGGCTTGATGGAAGACATTTTCTGGTCTATCCATATCCGTTGGTAGATGACTACACCTAGCAACATCAGTAGAAAAGTCCTTGGTGTGCATAAACAAAAATGTGCAGTTCTCAAAACAAGATAAAACAGTATCTTCATCTTCTTTAGACAACTGGTCATTCCACAAGGTTAGAAAATAATGTGGTTGATATTCTGGACTATTCCAGGCTTCTTTAATACCCTTGGCACATTCTACAACTGTTCTTGGAGCACCAGATATCTGTACTGCTACGCTTACCATTACTTCACCTCTTTATTAAACTTATCTATAGATAGAATCTTACCATATATGTATCTTTGTAATTCTACGGTATGACCCAATAAACCACGCATTGCTTCTGTATCAGATACCGCATTGATATCTTTTGGTATATTCGTAAAGACACAGTTTTTCATTGTATTGAAAAAGTCAATCGCAGTCTTATGTCTAAAGCATCTTAAGTCCCAACTCTCATTTTTTGTTGATATCTTAATAACATAATGAGGAACTAGTTTATAAATTATTTTCATAGTACATTGTCTCTCCAAGCCGAATTGTCCTTTGGTATTTCACTAAAAGAAGCACCTATAAACTTACTCCGTAGTATTCTATACTGTATAGGCTTCTTTACTACTACTTGTTGCATACTGTCAAGATATTGTCTTAATAGAAACTCCGGTGCTATCCAAAAGGATTCCGGATGCTGTATCTTGCTATACTTAGTATGACGCAATCTATTTATATCCAATCTGCATAACCAATTATACCACTCACAATAATGGTCCATACCGTAAGCATTGCCAATAGCTATCTGGTCATTGAAGCCACTATAATGACCGAAGTCTGGTATTATGATTAGATTCGGACGATGCAAAAGACCAGCATTTTCATTGATTGGTAAAGGTGCTCCATAAGTGTTATCTGTTCTAGTGCGAACTACAACATCGTATTTCTTATGTTCTTGTTTTTCAATGGTTTTTCTTAGTTGATGACAAACAAAGGTGGAATATGCTTGTGGAAAGACATTACCCGGTTCGTATCTACCATAGTTATATTGCTTTTCTAGGTATGAGAAGTCTTTAACTGGTATAAAAGTATAGTAAACTTTATTGAATAGATTGATTATACGATCTTGTTCTTTAGGATCCTCTTCACCAACTATACATAGAAAAAAGTCGTATTCGTGATTTGGTTCCAGATTAGATAATAATACTGGTATACAGTGTTCTATGGTTCTCTTAGGACCGGATATTTGAATAGCAACTTTCATTTTTCTATTGTTTTTAAGAATTCTATTAGTTCTTCATAAGTTAGATGTTCTTTGACTATTTCGTTCACACTTCTTCCCTTGATAACATTGTAATATACTTCGGTAGAACTAAAGACTTCCATAACACCAACTTTGAATAATAGAACTTTTGTCAAATAAGAACCATCATCTCTGTATGCGAAATAAGAATTAACGTCAAACTTTATTTCTTTTCCCAAGCTATTGTTAAGTTTATTCATTAGGTCTCTAGCTAGATCTCCTTCAATAAAGTCTATTTTAAGATAACAATTATCGCATTCGTTGCAAAGTAATCTATATCTTTTTTGCTCAGCTTCATACTTTTTTAATAGTTCAATGTTCATTATTTTTCCAACTGTTTTTTCACGAATTCAATCATTTGTTCATAAGTTAGTCCAGAACCTAGCACAGTACCATAATTACCTTTAGTGACACTATAGAATAACGCACCGTCAAAACTATCAATTATTTCTACTACACCAACTTTACCAAGGAATATCTTAGTTTCATAATCCCTATTTTCTAATTGTAAATAATAAGACATATTATCAAATTCTAATTCTCCACCTAAGTCTTTATTTAGTTTATTGAATAATGCTAGCACAATCTCTTCTTCAAGTTCAGTGCTTTTCTTATGACACTTATTAATTTGTATTTGTAAGTTGTTGTATTCTTGAAGATTATCTCTATATTTTCTGAATAACTCAATTTCCATTATTCCCCCCAGTCATTGCCTGTTTTAGTTCTGCACCATACTGGCAATCAGACATCAGTTTATCTATTAGTTGGTCAAAGGTAAGAATACCTTTCTCATCATCATAGTAATTAATAATGCCTTTTTCTATAAAGCAATTTTCAGTAACCGTAATTATTATAGATCCCATTACTAAACCTATTGTTGTTCTAACATTACAATCATAATGGACAGAACCAAGACCAAGGGGGTTATTAGAAGTAATTTCAGTATCAGCAATGTCCCAATCTATATCGTAAGTATTACCACGGTCATTTAACGCATTGATTATCCTTTCAAATAGATTAGAAATCAGTAAACGTCGGATATCTGGAATAGTATAGCGTGATATACGATATATATGGTCTTTACCATCATAATATACATAACGTTTGGCATCACTAAACCGTTTCTTATTATAATCTCTTTTGAATAAATTAAACATTTTTACGTCTCTTTCTTTTATCTTCTTGAAATACTTTAATCATATCTATTAACTCTTCATAAGATATGTTTTTATTATAACTAACTATAATATCAGATTTATTATAAATTACCAAGTCATACGTGATATTATTTAATTTTATATTCTCATCTATTCTATAAGTATCTGTACCAAGCTTAAACAGTAATCTTATCTCTGCGTTGCTAATATACTGACAATACCTACGAGTGAATTCTACACATTTAGAATCTTTTAGTTGGGGTATTCCTACGGTTAGTCTCCGTATTGCATCTTCAACAATATCGTATTCCATACGGGTCTTTTCATCATATAATACTTTTATATTTTTAACCAAAAGCAAATACTTATCTAATTTCTCACGGTGTTGTTCCATTACTCTTGCTCCTTGCTTTCACATAGCTTTCTTTGGTCCTGTAATACTGCAATTAACTGTTCATAAGTCAAATTAGATTGACATTTAATTACATCATTATAAGGTTCACCCGTATAATCACGACCAGTAGTAATAAAAGTTACCCAACCATAAGTTTCTTTATAGTGATTGTCAAGGTCAATCATTTTTTCTATTCTATATTTTTTATCATCTATATTGAATTGTAGAATAATAAATAGTATTTTTTTATAACTTATATCTATTCCTCTAAGTCGTTCATTTTGCTCTGCTAACCAGGCAACATCTCTCTTTAACTTTACAACGAAATCATCTATTAGTTCAGATCCAATGCGCCGTTTATCGGTATCCAATTTTAATATATTATTGTACAATTCAATATAGTTATCTAGTTTTTCTTGATTTTCCATTTTATTCACCTATTACCCAGTTTAACGCTTTTATTATACAATTAGAAAGTCTTTCTAGAGCAGTTTCTGGATCTTCACCAGCATTAACATCTAAAAAGACCCGTTTTATACACTTAAAAGCAATTTGTATTTCATTTAGTTCTAGTTGAGTCATCTTATATATCTTTCTTATAACACATTAGACTGATATTGTCAACAATTATTTTAAGTAATTGATTTATTGTTCAATTTCCTTTGGTAGATGTTCTTCCTCTAGTTTTTTCATTGCAAGAGTTGCTTCTCTGAATAGATTGTCTATAGAATCGTTTTCACGTGTTCTATCCACAAAGACACAAGTATATCTGGTCTTTGTAAAATCTATCTTTATAATAATCTTACCTTTGTGTTTTACGTTATAAAGATAAGCTATACAGTACATTTTAATCTGGTTGATGTTATACATTTTCTTTTTCCTTTAGTTTATTCCAACGTTCTGCTTCCATTGCTTTGTTATGCATTTTAATCCAGTCTTCCACACTTTGGATAGCAGGTTTTAGTCTTTTACACTCACTGGCTGCTATAGTCAATAACTTTTTTCTCATATTTTCTAAAGCATAAGATTCGTCCTGGGAGGCACCCCTTGCTAATAGTTCATCTTCAGTCATTATTACTTCTTCGTCATAATACGATAATAAGGTATATTTTACCGTATATTTTTCTTTATGTGTTACTAAATCAGTGCAATAACCAACCATACAATCTTTAATGAAATACTTATCTAATCTTGAGAATAGATTGACATTGTCTTTTTCAAAGCAACTAACATTTGGTACATAAACATTTCTAGACGGTTTGAATACTATATGTCTACTAATGTCCTCCCCATAGTTAGTTCCTTTGGCAATGCAATCCCATAATTCATCTACCAGTTTTGGTCTAGTTTCACATTGAATAATCAATCTTTCTTTTAGATCTTTATACTGGTGATACCAAGGTAGAGACGGCAAGTCTTCTTTTAATAACCAAAGATTAATATCAGACACTTCAACGACAACTTTATTATAGGTTTTAAGTGCTATTAGAATCTCTTGTAGAATTATGCCTACTTGCATAGAAGTGGCAGTAATCTTAGATTTATTGATTAACTCATAAGCATTTATGACTTTCTTATCTTCCATTGGTTAATAATCCTTTCATTTTTGCAATAGCTTCTTCTAATGTATCAAACTCACACTCGTTAACAATATATTGAATAGAAGTTGTGTCATAGGTAACAAACTTAATTTCTACATTTATAACTGGATTAGATACAATATCAATCGTAATACTGCGATAAGGACCATCAGGGTCTATATCGCTATATTCAATAGTTATATCTTCACCAAGCTTTTCCTTAATAATCTTTATAAAAGCATTAATAAGATTGCAGTTATTCTCTGTTGATTTTCTATTAAGTTCACGATATCTTTCTTCTAATGTATTATCAACTATAATATAGTCATTTAGTTCTTTTTGCACTTTTTTACCTTTCTAGTATTTAATAATTCTGGTTCTACTACCTTCTCAAATAGATATAAAAAAGATCCATTGGCAGTATAATGATTCCATTCAAGAATTTCATCACCAAAATAATTATTTGTTTCCCAACACTCAAGACTTAGTTTATGCAATAGAATACTTCTTTTCTTGGGTTCGTCTTTACAGTTTAGTTGTTTATCAATGTAATCAACACCAGCATCCCTCCAGTCCTTTCCATCCTTAATAGCACTCTTACAAGTTTCTATCAGTCCAGAAAAGAAAGCATCCAATTTGTGTATCTTTCTCTGTCTAAAGTATTCTCTAATCTTTCTCAGCATCTTGTTCTACTTCCAGTTGAAAATGAATAAGACTACCTTCGTCAACTCTTTTGACAATCTTATCTTCTGTATGCAGATCTACAATAAAGTTATAGATTGAGATATCATTGGTTAGATCTACCGTCTTTTCTAGAATATATCTACTCATCTTTTTCCCCCAGTAAATACTTATTACTAATTACCTTGAAGGATTCTGCCCCAGTCATTGACTTAAAGACAACTCCTTCTTGTAAAACCATTTTGCCGTTATCAGGTCTTTTGAATTCCCCCTCGGCAAACTTCATAGTTTCTTCAAAACTGGTTAGCATATTATCAAGTCTTAAGTTATTGTCAACTTCAAACTTATCTGCATTAATATAACCAATAATTGGAACGTGTTCTAATCTAAGAGTATTATCTACTTGTACATTGTTTAGATATTGCATTACAACACCTCTTTCTAATGGATTTAAGTATTCAAATCTATCAATATCAAAGATATTATATACATAGAAAGCTAATTCATAAAGTCCTTCTGGATTGCTTTGAATACCAGGACCACATAGTTCACCTTGTAAAGCTATGTTCTTTCCATAAGCACGAAGACGCTCTATAATACCATACTTCTTTACTGGGTAGCCATACTTGCCGGAATCTTCTGGATTGTACTTTAGTTCTATGTTCCTTGAGCATAAACCAAACTCACCATCTTTCAAATAATATGTAGCAGAAGAACCGTCCATCTTACGTGTAATTTCATAAGCATCTAACTTATTGATTTTACTATATAAATTCTGCAATCTTTCACAATCTGAGCGTCTAAGAAAGCTAGGGAATAAGCTCTTTGCATTTTCTTGACCACTGATTTTAATGTATGGCTCATATAAACTAACACCAAGTTGCTCGGCCAGATCCTTAGTATAATCTAATTCTGGAAACTGATTTACTGGTAAAGCTAATCCTTGTGAGATCTGTCCTTTTAGTTTAATTGTTTTAAGTCTATGACCACGAATACCATTGTTGAGTTTAATACCAGCTTTCATAATAAAAGCAAATCTTGGTTCTGTCTCTGGTAGAAAAGAATCTATCTCAAAGTATAGACAATCATCCCCAACTTTGAAATCATCTTTATTAACTACGCAATACCATTGTTCGACCTTGGCTTTTACAATTCTGTCTGCTCCTGGAATTGGTTCCAGAGCATCAATTTTACGCAAAGAAACTAATTGTCTCATATTATAATCCTTTCTTTATTTTCTGTTACCTTCTAAAAACTTATATAATTGTTTTATTGACTTTACAACATATTTTTTATTATTTTCTTCTATTATATAATCGGGCTCCTCATATAACCACCAGTAAATCAAATCACCACAAGCGAAATGCTCTGACATATAATCTATAATAGTACACGCTAAATCGGATCCAAGTTCCACTACAAAATGTCCATCACACATATCCTCAGACATAACTTTCTGAATATTACGTTGCTTGGTATGCAGTTTCTGTATTTCGGTAATGATACTTTCAAATTGCTTATAGTTCATCTTTAGTGCCTTTCATTTTATCGGTGTAAAGATCTAAGTATTCAGCAGAAGATAGCATAATTGGACTATCTAGTGGTTTTGATGTTGTTGTATAGTATTCTTTCTCTTTATACTTTGCTAGTTCTGCTTCAAGTTTCTTTATCTTTTCATTTAAGTTATTGATTATATAATGATAATTCAATTCGTCCATAGTCTTTACTCCCCAGTTGGTAGAATCGTGTAATCAATGAAAGCTTTATTATTGTTACTATAGATAACAGTATGCTCTGTTCCACCATACTTTTTGTCTTCTCTAATATAGTAAGATCTGTGGTTCTTATTAATATCAGAAAATGCAACAATTTCACCAGTAAATACAAATTGCCCTTCATTTTTATAACAAATAACGGTTCTGCCTATTGTAAAATCATCACGATTTGGTAATTCTGAATACTTCAGAATCTCTATATCTTTATAAGCAATAGCTATTGTGCTTATATTATTCTTAAGATCTCTATAAATCATAAACACTGTTGAAGAAGCAGGGTATTTGTTAGTTATAATACCAAGCTGCCCAGTTTTTCTATCACGTATAATAGTTCCAAGTTTAATATCATCAACATAGTAGACACTTGGTGGTAATGGTTTCCCACAGTTTTCTTTTTCCTTATATAATGGATTTAGTTTTGGATCCGTGTACATTTCTGGAACTTTTAGACCAGGTGATTTTGGTCTATCATCTTCACCAACACCTCTTAGAGTAAATGCACGCAAAGCTATAGCATTGAATATAACAGCATCTAAATGGTGCCCGTGTGGATGTATAGGATCGTTATCCTCACCACACCACCATAAAGTAAGATGTCTCAATAAAGCCGCATAAGCTCTACCATATCTCCAACCATTTTCCCAGTTTCGGTCTTCATACTTCGCAGCACCTTCAGTGTAAGTCCTTGATAATGAAGTAATAACGTCCATCGGAAGCAAGTCCATACGAACTTTATCCTTATCGTCTTTCACTGCACCTTTTTTAATGTCATAATTATCTTTTACCATACTATTCCCCATACTAATAATAAAATAATAACACACATAACCCCACCAGCAATATATGCACCAAGCTTAAAGTTATTAAACTTTTTTGATAGTTTGTTATATAATTTTGATGAAGTATCAATTTGATTGTCTATAAAGTTATTCAATCTCTTTATTTCATTCTTGTAAGTATACTCTAATGTGCCCTTTTCATATTCAAACTTTTTATCTAGCTTTTCCTTATAACGATTAATTGCATCTATAACTGTAGCAGCTTCACCAGCAGATTTCTTACGTAATATAGCATCGCTTGGATAGTAGTCTGGCATATTACTATCAAATAGTTTTTCCTTTGCAGGTTCATCAATTAAATCACAAAACTTAATAATGTTCAGTAATTCAAACAATTTATTTTTAACAATAGTACAGTTATTGTTTGCTTCATTATATTTTTGAGAGTAATAATGTATAGAACTATCTTTTTTTAAGATAATATCTTTCATCTCAGCTTTATGTGCAGTTGTTAGACTTTCCTCAAGTATATCATACTTTTTCTTTAAAGCTGTATACCTATCTTGATAATCACTTTTAACAACCATAATATAATCCTTTCTTAGAATAGAAAACTAAAGAAAATGCCAGCACTTACTGGTAAAATAAAACGTAAGAATACTGTTTTAATAATGAATAGTTGGTGTTCACTAACAGATAACTTATGAATAATCTTGTTCTGATGTTCAATTAACTTTTCAGCTTCGTATACACGTTGCTTTAGATTCTCATAAACTTCTTCCAATCCGTTATCTTCTTTTACGATCTTTTTTGGTCTACCCATTGTTTAGTTCCTTCCATTTGTTTATTAGAGTTGTAATACATAATACAAAATCTTTATTCTGTAGCACTTCCGAGACAGATATACTTTCTGTTCTGTCTTCATACTTACACATATACAACCTATTATTAGAAATGTCAATAACAATCTTTAAGTCATTGTTTTCTATATAATTAAATTGTTCTTCTGATAAGTGTAGTTTCAAAGAATACGGTAATCTTGGATAGTCTGGCTTTCTTATCCAGCATTCCAAGCTACGAGTATTATCTTTTACCATTATAAAGTTCCTTGATGTATTCCTTACGGGCTAGAAGCTTCTTTGCTTCTCTTTCTTGCTCGGTTAAGTTTTCTTTATCAATTTGCTTTAAGTCATTGATTAGTTTATTAAATAGTTCTTTCATTTTAAGTCTCCTTTTAGACATCTTTTGATTACTTCTTCCTCTTGTGGACAACCATCACCAGAATCATTCCATTCAATAGCTTTAGCTGCTTTGGCAACCAAAAATAGGTGGTCACAAAATTGTTGTCTTAATTCTCTACTTGCACAATGACAATCACCAGATAGTTTTATCTCGTGAGTTAGTATCACTATCTTTTCCCAAGCACGGTCATAATATCCACCACTCATTTTAATTTTCCTCTATCAATTCTGGATTTTCGTGTATATTGCCGATTATTTCAAATGTTCTTTCTGTGCCGCAATTTGCTTCAGGTAATATAAATCCACTTATATGATTAGGACTAACTACCCATCTAATGTGATGCAGTTCGTTAATTTCTTTATTTTCTCCGCACATAGGTCTATAAATTCCTTTTTCAAGTAAAATATCACCTTCGTAAATAAGTCTATCATTTTTGTCCTTAAGACCGGTGCATTGTTCAATACAATCAGGTTCTAATGAGCAATAATCGAAATTATCACCTATAGAATTATCATCCAAGTAATCAATTATCTCTTCAAGTTGGTCTCCTGTTAGTCCTAATTTTAATAATTTGTCTTTAGCAAATTCTTTGAAAAATACAACCACTCCGTAACCATCTATTGCAAGATTTTCTATATAGAAACCAACTTCTTTTTCATCACCATCATCTGTTGTATATGAAGCAGTAAACCAAGCACGAAACTTAAATCTATCACTCATTTTCTTTTACTCCTCCAATCTTTCTCGTCTTGCTTGTATCGTATCAGTTGTAATAATTGCTTCTTTTTCAAAATCAAATAAATTGACACGCAATGAATCGTTCAAGTCATAATCATAAGAGCAGCGTTTACGTATTTTACATAGACCAACAATATAATCATCTTTGGAAATATAATTTATATTATACTCATTTTCTTTATAAAAAACTATGTGTCCATATAATACTTTCGTCAATTCCTTAAATAATTCTTCCTTTTGTTTGATAATATCTTGCTCCTTAGCATAGAGTTCTTTAAGACTTTCATTTAATTTATAGTCAATGGCAATCGTCTCAGGTTCTTCTTTTGGAAGTGCCTTTTTACTTAAACATTTATCACATATCCAATCAGTGCATTCCTCTTCTTTCTTGGCTCTTTGCTCTAATCTTTCAGTTAGTTCTTTATTTTTCTCAACACCAAGACCAGTATGCCACCAGTCAGACATTGTCCTTTTATATTTTTTATGACACTCGCAACAGGTCAACTTATAATCTACCTTAGTAGTAGAACCACTGAAGTTTGTTCTTTGAATTATAGTATTCATTTTAATTTTCCTTTTCTCTTCTTGTCTCTGTAGTATCATTAGTAATAATCAATTCTTTGTTCATATCAGCAATCTTTATTTCTAATGGCTGGTCATCCGTACCTATCCAAGGAAATCTCATTAATAAAACTGAGTAAGTATCCTTATCAAATCCACTTATTGTATATTCTTTTTCTTTATAGAGAACTATTCGTCCAGTAAACTTATTATGAAGTTCTTTAAGTACTCCATCTCTTTCTTTATGAATTTCTTCATTTTTGATACGTATTGCTTCTACCTTGTTTAATAATTCATCTGGAACGGTACTAACAGGAATACAACCTATTTTTACCCATTTGCAAGCACAATATGTCATTTTCTTTTATTCCTTTCTTGCTAGATTTTCTAGCATTGTTTTGAAACTATCTGTCATTTCCGTAATTAAATTGCAAGAGTCAAAATGTTTTTCCATTGCTTTTTTCAAACTTTCTTTAGCAAGTGCAATAGTTTCTGGTTCTTTACATAACTTTTTAGCTAATTCATATCCAGGACGTTCTTCTCTGTCATACTTATCTGGCACAGAAAATAGATGAAAAAAATAAGAATCCTGCTTGCAAATAGCTTGGATTATATTCTGCTCCATCTTTTCTTTCATATCCGGATGTTCCTTCAGAAAGACATTACACATACTTTGCATTTGATAATACATATAGTTAGATAAATACTTATCCAAGTTATCTTCAAAGAACTTTTTTAACTGGCAAGCAAATTGATTTCTAATACCTTGCTTTAAGTCTTCCTCTGATATAAAATTGGCCATATCCCCTAAATCTACAGTTATTTTGATTTCAGTCATTGTTTATTCTCCATTTGATTGTTTTTCTAATGCAAGTCGTGCTTTTAATGCTGAGATAATTTCATTTCCGAATCTTTCCGCTAATACTCTTGACCTACGAGCAGTAAGTTTTTCTGCTAATTCTTTTACAAGTGTCACTTCGGCTTTATATCTATGATTGTCGGCTATATCAGTATATTCAAATTCATAACGAAGAAACCTATCTCTTTCTACTCTTGTTTTCCCTAAAAAGGTTGCCCGGCAAATATGCCCAGTGTGTTGGTTATAATAAAACACATCGTCATATTTTTTGTATTCTTCTATACTCATTTTGATACTCCTAATGCTATAAGATAAACCGGTGTTATTAGTAATAATGAAAAAAACAATGATATAATATGAGCTGCAAGTATACCCAATAACAGTTCTTTAGGAGTCTCACATTTTTTATAATCACCACTATTAATACAACCAAAAACAAGCATCGCAGTTATAACACTTTCACTAATCAATACATAATATAAGTAAGTTTCAAACGGTATCATAGCCTTATTCCTTTCTATATAAACAACATTATAATTAAACATACTACAACTAAACTTAGATTAAGAGAAACTAATCCATTAGCAAATGTATGCTCAACTGGATCGTCATAACTAGTAACCTTTGCTAGTATTAGTTGCAAAATCAATGCGATAGTTGCTAGGATATTAGTTGCCAAACAAGTATCGCAAAGAATGATAAACAGTGATAAAATCAATATAGCTATATCAATTAAGTAATTATCTATCTTATTCATTATCCACCTTTACTTTTATATTTCTCATTGTATATTCAATCTTCCAATCAGGTAAATCACAATTAATATCCATAGCTAACATATAATCAGCTTCTAACTTTTCTGCCAGTTTCTCACGTAGTTCTTTTACTGTACTAAATTGAGTATCATAAAAATAATCACAACTAGCAAAATCATAATTGCCTACATAATACTTGCCAGTATCTTTATCATATAATACCTCTATTCTGGTACTTGGTGATAAGATAAAAGTAAGATTAGGCAGAATTCTTACCTGACCAATTTTACGTCGTTTTAATGTTTTCTTTTTCATAATATATTCCTTTTTGTGTAGGGTTACACCAAAAACTCATTTCACCGCACTGAAATCGTAAATAAAGTGGTCTAGTGTGCGTTCTTTCCAGCTACCTTCGATACCAGACAGGTCTTATAATACATCTTTAGTCGTTCTGCTTGTCTAGATTCTTCAGTAGATTCAATATCAAAATGTAAAAATAGTCTGTAAGTGGTTTCTGCTTCAACTAAGTCCTCTGGAAAGTCAGCAGCACTAGTAAGCTTTTTAGTATATGTAATTCTGATTGGTAATTCATTAGTTTCAAAAGTATCAATATAAACATAACCATTTGAAATTGTGTAGTTATGTGGATAATTTGTTTTGGTATCTACATTGTCTACTTTGGTTAGTGTTCTACCACCACAAGATACTGATAGAATAGTTCCAACATCATTAGTAAGTTGTACACTATTCATAAAACCTTCTATTGTTTTGGTTAGAAAAGGCCAATTATAGTTATTATATAGCCCTTTTAAGGACTCATTAAGTTTGGTTTCTACTAATCCTGGTGTGCAAATATCAGATTTGTTGCAGTATTGTAGGGTATCATTTAATTTTTTATTAAGTTTTTCAATTAGTTGCATAATATATTCCTTTTCTATGTTATTAAAAATCACGTGGTTTAAGTTCATCTGGAAATATAGTTAAGTACCTTTTTCCATTAATTGTATTGTAAGAGAATTGTCCTAAGTCATAGAAACTAACACCGTTTTCACCATCACATATTGCAACATCAGTGTCGTCTGGATATTGTTTTAATTGCCTTAATAATTCTGATACTTTCATTTTAGTTCCTTGTTATACGATATGTTTAAATGTATGATAAGTTGCAGGGTCACACATTTTAATGATTGTTTTTTCAGGATTAGGAGGTACTTCACGCCTGTATCTACGTTCTGTTAGCTTTAAAAATAGTTTTTCGTCTACACCAACATATCTTGCGTACTTATTATTATCACGGTCAATATACACTGTTATATTTGAATCGCAGGTCACCCGTGTTAGTAATACAGTTTTCTTTTTATCAATACCACCAGTATGAGTAATAAACTTTGATACATCAGTATTCAAATTATTCATCATAGTATTATAATCTTCTTTAGATAGATGTATGCGGCTAACAGTTTGATACTTAGTTATATTATAAGTTGGTGTATCTATAAGTTTATTCAAAAAATCTTCTAAATTAAGTGGTGCCGAAACAATGCGCATTTTACCCTCTTTATATTCCTGGGGAGGTTTTTACGCCTCCCCATATTGTTCTTACCAGTGAATTAAACAATATAATAAAATAATAACAATGGAAATCATTGCAAATGCATCTGTCAAAAATTCCCAGTTAATACTTTTTTTAGGTTTTCTATATAACATTTTAGGTTCTCCCTCGTAGTTTTTTGTTTTACAATACAACCTTGTATTGCTTATAGTCATTAATATACACTATTTCAAAAATAAGTCAACAACTATTTTCAATTATTTTATTAAGTCTTTGATTTTGCAAACAAGTTTTTTTCATTTGCTGGGATTTGATTGATTTCTATAACACTTTTGATTTCGGGGAACGTAAACTTTCTAAATGCATCAAGTCCATCAATATCAATAATTTGATTAACATAACCAAGACTAACTATTTTACTACGAAGTTCCATTGGATAAGTGTTATAGACATTATTAACAGCTTTTCGCAAAGCTATTTTTTCCTCTGGTGTTTCGTTTTTGTATGTTATTCTAAAATTAAAGTATTTCATTGTTTTTTCACATAAAAAAAGGTCCGGCACTTTTGATACCGGACCCGTCTCTTAGGAAGACTAATAGTTTAGTATCTCATTGCAGCTAATCTTTTAATATCAGCCAATGTATACGATTTGTTAGGACCAACTCTGACAACTTTGGTAAAAGTAAATTCTCTTAACCAAGTTTTTTGATAGAAAGTTTTAATTGCAATACCTAAAAGATTTGCACAATCTTTAGTTGCATAAAACTTTTGTTTATTCTTGGTTGCTAATGGGCTCATTGATTGAGCACGCTCTACCATACGTTTTGTCATTAAGTTATTTTTCATAATATAAACCTTTCTTATATTGGTTGAGATACACCATTGCATCTCATAATTACCCTTATAATATACTATCTTTAATTTGTCAAATACTTTTTCAATTTATTTTATAACTTATTGATTTAACAATTTAATAATAGCATTTTTGCTTAGTTTTACGATAGTTTTCTTCTTATTAGGAATAACACGTTGAGAATAGATCCTGGATTTACCACGGTAGAGAAGATCTTGATTGATTTTGAGTATTTTCTTTTTCATAAGTATCTAGCTTTCAGAAAAATGGAGCCCTCTGCAAGCTTTGCACTCGCGACCGATGGTTTACAAAACCATTGCTCTACTAACTGAGCTAAGAGGGCACATAAAAAATTGGTAGCGGGTGTCAGATGTGCGCTGACGATCTTTTGGTTATGAGCCAAACGAGATAACTACTTCTCCAACCCGCGACAGTAATCATATTTATATTTGGTGGATGCTGTAAGATTCGAACTTACGACAACACCGTTATGAGCGGTGCGTTCTAACCGGGCTGAACTAAACATCCACAATTTTAGGGGATCCTGTTAGGTTAGTCTAAAGGATCCCCACACCATTTGATTGCAGTATCTGTCTGCAAAAACATATATAACATACTTGTTCTAGTTTGTCAACAACTTTTTTAATTATATTGACATATTTTCTATATCTGCCGGTGTATCACTTGGTTTAGTAATAATAGTAACTTGAGTTGTTAGTACCAAGCTTGCTACAGAAGCAGCATTTTCCAAAGCAGTTCTTACAACTTTGGTTGGATCTATAATACCATTTTCTACTAGGTTAATAATATCCGTATTATCTGATGATACATTATATCCTAAAGCATTATCATTCTTTGCTAAAAGCACTTTAAGTAAATAAGTATCCTCTAGTCCAGCATTGATTAAAATCTGTCTAAATGGTTCTTTTAATGCTTTTCTAACAATATCAACACCTACTCTAAAATCTTCAGTTGAGTTTTCAATCACTAGTATTAAGTTCTCAGATGCATATAATAAAGCAGTTCCACCACCAGGGACAATACCTTCTTCAACAGCAGCTCTGGTTGCGTGTAAAGCGTCGTCAACACGGTCTTTTCTTTCTTTAACTTCAACTTCGGTAGCACCACCAACTCTAATGATAGCAACTCCACCTAACAGTTTTGCTAAGCGTTCTTGCAATTTCTCTTTTTCAAAGTCGGACTTGGATTCTGCGATCTGATTTTTGAGTAAATTACATCTAGATTCTACCTCTGTTCCATTACCACCAATAATAACAGTGTTTTCTTTATCTACTCTAATCTTATCACATTGTCCTAATTGTTCTACTGTGGTCTTTTCTAATGTCATACCGGATCCATCAGCAATCATAGTTCCACCAGTTAGAATAGCGATATCTTCAAGTATAGCTTTTCTATTGTCGCCGAAACTAGGTGCCTTTGCTACACAGATCTTTAATCCGTTCTTAATCTTATTCAGAACCAATGTTCCAATTACAGAGTTATCAATATCTTGGCAGATTACCATAAGAGGTCTGCCGGTCTTGATAATACCTTCTAATAGTGGTAATAAGCACTGGACACTGTCAATTCTTTTATCAGTTGCAAGAATATATGGTTTATCTAATTCACAAGTCATTTTATCTACATTAGAAGAAAAGTAAGGTGATACCATTCCTTTATTGAATTGCATACCTTCAACAACTTCCATTTCAGTTTCTAATGATTTTGCTTCTTCTACTGTAATAACACCATACTCACCAACTTTGCTCATAGCCTCGGCAAGAATATCACCAATTTCTTTTTCACCATTGGCTGAGATAGTTCCTACTTGTGAGATCTCTTCTTTAGAACTAATTTTCTTACTACGTTTTTCTAATTCTTCCTTAACGTGTGCAACAGCTGACTCAATACCTTTCTTAATACCCATTGGTTTATAACCAGCACTAATAGCTTTTAGACCTTCCTTAATGATAGCATAACCTAATACGGTAGCAGTAGTAGTTCCGTCACCAGCAATATCATTGGTTTTGCTTGCAACTGATTTTAATAGTTGAGCACCAAGATTTTCAAAACGATTTTCTAATTCTATTTCTTTTGCAACAGATACACCATCTTTGGTAATTCTTGGAGCACCATAGGTCTGTTCTATTACGACATTACGTCCCTTTGGTCCAAGTGTTGCTTTTACGGCATCTGATAAAACTGTAATACCTTTATATAAGCTTTCTCTAGATGCGTCATTAAATTGTAGTTCTTTTATTTTCATATTATCTCCTCGTAAGTTTCACTTTGGATCCTAGCATAACACTAGGATCCGTTCCGTTAGTAATTTTATTTATAACTAAAGTTGATATTTAGATCTTTAGCTCTTTTTGTGGCAATCTCATACATATCTTTTAATGAATTGTCAAACTCATTTTTGTTCTTTTCTGTTGGATCCGTTCTGTACACGTTTCTATTGAAGATTGTTCTAGCAATAGATTCTTGCAATTCAGCATTCATAAGTATTTGTTTAATCATTGTTTACCTCTAGTTTGTATGTATCCCGCATAACGAATTCAGTTGCTTTGCCTTCGTTCCAAGAAGCAACTGGGGTCAAATAACCAACTACACGACTATATACTTCGGTATCTTTTCCACAATCTGGACATTTTTCTACTTTACCTTTTATATAACCGTGGTTTCTACAGATTGAAAATGTAGGTGTAATACTCAAGTATGGCAAGGAGTACTTGGTAAAACACCACTTTATAAATGATGGTATAGAAGACCAATCCGTAATCTCCTCACCAACAAAAGTATGCAACACCGTTCCACCGGTATATGCAGATTGTAATTCATTTTGATTTTCTAGAACCTGATAGATATCTTTACCACAGTTTACTGGCACTTGAGATGAGTTAGTATAGAATAGAACCAAGTCTTGTGTTCCATCATTGATACCAGTAGCAAAGTGTGCATTGGGTAATTCTCTATCCTTATTGGCTAATCTATATGAAGTTGACTCGGCAGGAGTTGCTTCAAGATTGTAATTGGTTCCAGTTTCTTCTTGAAATTCTAAGCACTTATTACGCATAAAGGCAAGAATCTCTAATGCTAGTTTCTTTCCCTCTTCGGTTGTAATATCAGATCTGCTAGGTAAAAAGTTAAGTAAGCATTCGTTCATACCAACCAATCCGATAGTTGAAAAGTGATTAGCAAAGTAAAAACCAGACTTTTTCTTAATGTTCCGTAGATAAAATTGACTATACGGGTATAACCCGTTATCAGCTAACTCTTCAATTACTTTACGTTTTAGTTCTAAACTTTCTTTTGCAGTATCCATTACTTCTGCTAGCATAGTAAATAATTGTTCTTTGTTCTCGGCTTTATAACCAATCCTTGGTAGATTAATAGTTACTACACCAATGGATCCGGTCAATGGTTTTGCACCGAATAAACCACCGTTGGAGTGATTTAACTTAGTAAGGTCAAGCCGGAGCCGGCAGCACATACTTAAAGCATCGTCTGCAGATACAGAAGAATTGATATAATTAGCAAAGTAAGGTATACCGTACTTGGCAGTAATTCTCCATAGATCTTCCAATACTGGATTGTTCCAGTCAAAATCCTTGGTTATGTTGATAGTTGGTATAGGGAAAGTAAATACTCTACCATTGGCATCTCCTTCTGACAATACATCAAAAAGTGCCTTATTAAATGTATTCATTTCTTCTTGGTAATCAGCATAGGTATCTTCTAAGAATTCCCCACCGATTATAACTTGCTCGGTTTTCATAGAATTAGGTACCGTCAGATCCAGTGTGATATTGAAGAAAGGTGTTTGAAATCCAACACGAGTGCTCATATTCATCTGATAAACGAAGTTCTGTAGTTCTTGTCTTACTTGTTTATAAGACAAATTATCTGCTCTGATATATGGAGCTAGATAAGTATCAAAGTTACTTAGTGCTTGAGCACCAGAAGCTTCCCCCTGTAAAGTAAAGATAAAAGCTACTATTTGTCCTAATGCAGAACTAAAGTGTTTTGGTGGTTTTGCACATACTTTATAAGATACACCAGTAAATCCACAAGATAGAATATCATATAGATTCCATCCCATACAATAGCAGCTTAAAAGTCCTAAGTCGTGGATATGCATTTCTCCATTGTCATAAGCTTTCTTTATTCTATCTGTATATACTTTATCTAACCAGTATCTTTTTGAGTCTTCAGAAGATAGATAGTTATTAAGACCTTGTAATGAATAACCCATATTAGAGTTTTCTTTAACCTGCCAGTCTTTTCTTTTAAGGTATTTCTCAACTAATTCAGACACTTAATCATTCTCCTTTTGATTTTTTAGTTCTTCTATTAACTTTTGGCTTGAAATTATATAATCTTGTACTTTGGATTCTACCATCTTTAACTGCATATCAAAAGAAGGCAACAACTCAACTTGATAAGATTGCATTGGAATTCCTCTTATAGATTATAGGTTTATTTTTTTGAAACTATTAAACTTTAGCGTAGCATTCATACTACTAAATGTAGAAGTATTTATAAGTTCTAGCACATCTTCAGCAGAATACCCAGATAGTATTAAGTCATTGATATCCTTAAAATTGTCCTTGGATTGCCAGATTACTATATTAAAATTATTTTTAATTATTTTTTCATAGATTTTGAGTACTTCTTTGTTCCTCGGTTCGTTATCCAATATCGCAACAACATCAAGTCCATCACTATGTAGTTGTTCTACAATATCAAAAATACCAGAAGCACCTTGTGCAGATAAGCAATTTGGTATAAACATAGAATCAAACTGTCCTTCTACTACATATATTCTCTTTGTAAAATCTATTCTATCCAGACCAAAAACCATCTTTCTTTCAGAATTCAATGAGATAGTTATATACTTAAATCTTTCATCTACTTTATTCAATGACCGACCAGCAAATCCAACGATTCTATTCTTCTCGTCTCGGCAAGGGATAACTATTCTTTCTTCATTGTCATTAAAGGTGGTAAACTTACCCGGAATAATAGTATTGACCCATCTACGAAAATCGGTTACATAGTATAATCTTTCATACCAATCCACTGGTATTTTTCTTTTGGATAGATATTCTTTGGCTTTATGTTCTGATTTTAATTCTGATACTTTATAGAGTTCGTGAAAGTCTACAGTTTTGACATCTTCCTCTTTAGGAATAACTGGTTCTTCTGTAGCAGTCTTCCAGCTTAAGTCATTGTTATTTTTGAATTTGTCATAATAGTATTGTTGTACCAGATCCGGTGCAACTTGTTTTAGAAAGGTTACTAGACCCATAGATGCCGAGCAGTTGTGGCATTTATAGTTTATTTTGTCTTTTACCCGATAAAAGTAACCACGTGTTTTTAGTTTAGATGATTGAGAATCCCCGCATATTGGACATCTGAAGTTCCACAGATAAGATTCTTTTCTCTTGAAATTGGATAGTCTTGTAGATACTATGCCAATATACTTTAAATCGGTTAACATATAGCAATCTCCTTCTAATTAAGTTGCTATAATATATCTAATTTAGAAAGTCAATTACTTTTTATATTTTTCTCTTGCAAGGAATTCTTTGAAAGTATTCATCTCTGAGCACTTTTTAAGGTATCCACTAGCAGCATCTGCTTTATTGAAGTCTTTTGCCACGTCTTGAGGAATACCTCTTTTCTTAGCAATGTCTGGATTATGAGCAGCTGCAGCCATTAATTTTGCTTGAGCACAACTTGTTGATGGCATCTTACTTGTCCTTTTGTTGTTCGTAATAGTTCTTATATTCTTGTATAATCTGATATTGTAATCTTAAACGGGATTGCAACTTCTCGGCATTGATTGTTAGAGTCTCATAACTCTTTGGACTCATACCAATAATAGCAGGATCCTTTACAGTCTTCTTTAATTCTTTGAAAGTGTCTGCTTGGTTCTTTTCAGTAACTATAACCATCGGAAAGTATTCCAATGATAATGGAGCAGGATCCTTTATGTTTAATGGTTGTCTAGCTACGCATTCGGTGCCAGTAGAAGCACAAGAAGATAGTATGATACTACTTAAAGTAACTAGGGCAAACTTTATTGATAACTTTACCATTTTTCTCGTCCTCTGTTAATTTTGCACCAGTTGCTAATTCTATGCAACGAATTCTTTGCTTTTCAGCTTCATTTAGTATTGTGGCAACCAAACCAGGTTTAGATGCTACCATCGTTGCCCAGTCGTGTTCGTTGAATTTCTTACGCAAAGCTTCCAACGAAGCAGCTGCATCTTGATTTAATTGATTGAGATGGTCATTAGCTGTTCTTATATCAGCCATATCTCTTTCTAAACCAGCTATCACTTTATTCTGATAATTTACGGTAGATTCTAATTTTGTGATATCTTCTTTTAATGATGTAATCTTACCTTGTGACCATACATAATAACCATATACCAATCCAGCACAGGCTACAATCGCAAAAAAAGCCATAAACTTTGGCTTCTTTAGTAAACTAAGTATAATACCCAGCATATTATCTTCCTTTTACAATTTCAAACTTTGAAGTGTTGCTACTCTTTACTTGCACTGGTCTAATTGGATTGCAATAATAATCAATCTCACCAGTATAATACCAAGTACCTTCTCCCAGTCTAACCGGAACCACTATCTCAAAGTTCTTTTTATTACCAACAACAGTAAATCCACTAGTAGCATTATTGATATTTATACCAACATTATCTGTAATGTTTAGTACATCTTGTCCACTGATTAAGTGCACAATTCTACCAAAGCGGCATTTACGGTACTCTTCTACATTATAGGCAATTCTTACTGGCTCTTCTAATGTATAGGAGTCTTTTCTAGATTCCACCAGCACTTTAGCGACCGGTGAAGTATCAAAAAAGAAGAAGTAAAAGAACGCTATCGTCATACTATAGATCCAGACTAAAGATACCCAAATCAAAATATGCGTGATACATCCTTTTAACTTATTACAAATGTTCATATTTCTACCTTATTATCAACGAAAGTACCGCACCAACTACAGTAACTAATACTAAACCGATAAACCCGAATACTGCCAATTTTACTGGAGCGAACTCTTCTTTATTAACATAATCTTTAAGCAAATTCTCAACGTAAGCACATATACCGCTTACTTCTTTTCTGACTTCCCTTATTTCATTACGAAAGTTATCTCCACAAGTCTTTTCGGATTCTATAATCCGATCTAAATTCTTTTCAAGGTTTTGGACCTTTTCTGCAAAGACCCCCAGTTTTACTTGAATATCTTCTGACATCAGTTACTTCCTTAAATATACCATAGATCCGGTAGCTGAGTTTTTCAATATGATTGGCTTTCTTGGATTGCTTGTAGCAAACTCGTGAATAGCCTTGCCTAACTTGGAAGCACCAACAAAAGTCCTATACCACTTATTCTTTTCTTTTCCGTGCATACACTTTTGATAGATATCGTGCGGTACTTCAAAAACATCCGCATTAGCGAACTTGCTTCTCTTTACTACATTACCAGTTAACCGATTGTCCACTATATCAACATTGCTTGTGGTAGTATCTTCAAGTAACTTCTTGTTTTCGTTCAAAAATTCGTCAAATTTCTTCATTTCTAATTTCTCATCTATTGCGGTAAGATGCTTCTTCGTAAATACTTTACCACTGTATTTATAAATCTGTTCATTTAGTATATACGCACGTGAAGTAATATCTTCATAGATCTTTATGGTTTTATTATTATATAGATAAGTTCCGGCACTAACTGTCTCAGGTGCTTTCTTATGTTCTAGACAAACTGAGATATATTGCTTCCCGAGAGCAGTTAGAAAAATACGTTCTACTTCATTAGGTTTCTGTTTGGTGTTTTCTGCAATAATGTATAAGTATGGAGCATAATAATGAAAGGTATTAAGATTGAATTCTTTATGTTCTATCAAATACTTAAGTTTAATTATACATTGGTCTACACGACTAAAGTATGTCTTCTCGGTTTCGGTTAGATTGCTTTTTAGCATTCTACCATTTTCGTTTATGATACCAGCTTTATAAGCAGGTATCTTCTTCCAAGATCCATTGATATTCTTAAACAAATTATATAAGTCACTCATCTTATAATCTCTCTAGAACTTTCATTACAACATCATCAACCGGTATATCTCTTATATTGAGATTGTCCGGTACACCATAAACAACTTCTGGACACCTATCCAAATATACTAAAAAGGTCTTTAACAGATAATAATACTCTGGTAATACCTTAAAAAACAATAACCTAATAGGAACTACATCATCCGTAAATACATTGAAAAAGACAGTTATATGATTAAGAATAAGTCTTTCTCTTAAGTCACCATTGTTCTTATAACGATAAAATAACTTGTTTAGATACTGTGGGATATTAATATCACTATTGACATTATTCCTACGGCAGATACCTACACTAAAATCATAATGCTTGATAGCATAATAAGTACAAGTTTCATTACTAAGAACTTCAAACATTTTATCCTAAGATTCTATAAGTTCTACTACCACGTTATAATCTAACTTAGCACCATCTTTACGAAGATCTACTTGTTGACCTTGTACTTTTTGCATCTTTATATGGACTTTAGCATCTTTAATTGGTAATTTAGAAGCAACCCATTGTAAGTTTGCAGTAAAATCATATTCATCTTTTTGTGCTTCTGGAAATGGTTCGGTGAATTCTAAACCAAAGAATCCTAAACGGTAACCTAATTTTTCAGATAGCTTTGTAGGGCAGCTTTGGAACGAACCACTAATTTGACCAAAGAACTTGTGTAGTTCATCAGCAATAGCTGGTGGTAATTGATTACCAACCACTTCACCGAAACTCTCTTGAATAAGCTCGTGTTGTAGTTGATTAAATGTTTTTGTCATTTTAGACTCCTTTATATATTAAAATCTTATATACTTATTTATACTGACTAAGAAAATGCTTTGTGGATCTTATCAATAGTTCTACTTGTAGACTATTAATACCAAAGATGGATTTGTATCTATGAAAAAAGTAGCTATGTTTTTTTGTTATCTTCTCAGGTCTTTTTAATAGTTCCGTTGCCTTACTAATATCTTTGCAAAATAACATCAATTCACTTGCTACACTAAACCCATAAGCTTCTATCTCACATAACTCCGAATAGTATCTTTTATTCTCGGATCTAGTATGAAAGATATCACATACCCAGTTATTATACAGTTTTCTACTTTGCCTACGGTGGACCATTTCGTGTCCTAGTACCAGTATCAATTCGTTTATAAAGTACTCTATTCCATCTATATCAAAAAGAATAGCCTTATCCATTGGATTATGATGTATATTCAATGCGATAAAGTTCTCTTCTGGCTCATACTGACCGGATAGATTAAATCTTTGCTTCTCACAGGTCTTATCTTTTATTAGAAAGACATCTACACGTTTTAGAGTGTGTTGGATATTTTCTTTTAATATCTTTTTTAATGTTTTCAATGAGATAGGACCATAAGTCCGTTTGATAAGTAATGGATAGATAGATCTGAATAAACGTCTTTGTATATGGGGGTATTTTGCCGTAAAGATTACTGGTTGTCGTGTATTCTCTTGATTATTTGGCATAGCATCTCTTTTTCTGTATAATTGCGACAACCAGTATAATTTAGTTAACTTTTAATTGTTCAACTAAACTAATAACATCTTTGACCGTTGTAATATGTTCAAGTTCTGCGTCTGGTATAATAATTCCGAATTGGTCTTCTAGTTTCATAGTCATTTCAACCATATCTAAACTATCAAAAGACAAAGATTCCAATGTAGATTCTTCTGTAATAGTAGAACCTTCTGGACTTAATAACTTGATATTTTCTAATACTTGTTCTTTAATGATACTCATTCTATTTTTTTCCTAGTTCATATTTTGACACTAACTTCCAGTTTGCCTTTTCGTTGTATGGTATTATCTTAATACCACGGGCACCTTCGGTTTCTTTTAATGTATAATTTTCACTAGGAATAATACTGATTAGACCCCACTCAGCTAATAACTTAATAACACCATCGCGTCTTATTAAATCATTGTGGGTAAGTGTACATTCCTTTTTGTCCAAGAGAGTAAATAACTCTTTGAAATGTACAATAAAATACTTACTTTTTTCATTTACTTTTTTGTGTAATATGTGGCAAGATTGAGTTAATACCTTTTCTGCCTTTGAAGCTATACCAATACGTGTTAGAGTTTCACGTACTTTAAGAAAGCACTCTTCATCACTCAGTTCCACTTCCACCATCATCTCTGGTGTCCACATTACTATTTCGTCGTTTTCTACAAACATTATCAGATATTCCTACATTATAAAAATCATTAAGTTCCTTCAAGTCTTCCTCAGATAAGAAAGTTAGCATCTCTCTTGCTCTGTTTATATTTACATTGAAGTATCTTGTTATATTATTTATATGAGCTTCTTTTTTGTCTGTCTTAAACCACTCACTACTGCGAAAACGACTTCTTACAATGTTGAAATAAAAGTCATACTGGATCTTTTTTGGTAACTGCCAACAAATGTTCATTTCATTGGCATAGATGATAGTATCTGGAAAGAAACTCATAAATCTATTTACCATAAATGGGTTATAATCTTTCTCTTCAAAATTATAAGCCTTCTTATAGGTTAGACTATTAATCATACTAAAGAGTTCATTTCCAGCCATATTATTAACCTTTCAAGTTTTTAATATAATCTAATGTATTTGCCAACTTAAAGAATCTATCATCACCAATTTTCATACCAGGAAAGCAACGCAAATCCATCAATGAAATACACATTTTATAAACACTACTATCAATACCTTTAACATCAGTATACTTGTCTTCTACACGAATATACTTTTTCTTATCTTTCTCTTCTACCATTTTTCTTACCTTTTCTTTTGTTTCAGTGTACCATTTTTGAAAAAAGACGAGCATTATCCCTCTCATATCTTTCTACACCAAATAACAGTTTAGACCACTTTTGTAAAGTCTTATAACCAAATCTGCGTTTTTCTTTGATTGTTAGTTTATCAATTATCTTAGTTTTGCTATCATAATCAATAATTATTCTTACTGGATTCTGTACTCCCCGTGAAATGATTATAGAACCAGTAGACACATCTTTTATTCCTCTACAGAATATTGCTAACTCACCATCTTCCCCTAGATACCTTAGAACGGTGTCGTGCATAGAATCTAAATCGTTATCTACTGGTTCTTCATAATCCATCACTTATCTCCCAATCAAAGAAATATACGCAATCTGTTTCTTTTTAGATACTTTGGTTATATCTAACTTATTTACCTTGGCATCTTTTATAACTGTATCCAGTCTATATGAGCAATCGGTTTTACCAACTGGCTCAAACCAGAAATTGCCATTGGTCAAAGCAATTATAAAACCATCTTCGTTTCGTCCTTCTAGTCTTACAATCAATTTAACTAATATGTCAATCAATTTAAGCTTTAGACGGAGCATTATTTTTTAGCCTTTTTTGCTACTTTCTTTGGTGCTTTTTTAGCAGGTACAACTTCTTTAGTTTCTAAGATATATACCCTATCATAACCACGAAATACGAATTGTTCTTTCTTAACGAAAGGTCTTAATAACAAACCAAGAATAAACTCTTTTACTGGATTTGTTGTTTCTACTTCTACTAAATCAACTTTATTGTTAGACATCTTTATTTCCTTTTTTGTTGTTATTACTAATTTACTTCTTTAAACTTAATACCTGTCATCACTTCTGTAAAGAAAGCCATTAAGTTTATTTCTTGGTCAGCCACAAACGAAGACTTATATTGATATTCGTTTATAAGTAACCCAAGTGCTGGTATAGAACTTCTATCTACGGTTTCATAAGCAGAATCGTAAATCTGTCTTAAAATGATACCAACATCAGATAAATTGGATGCTGTCCATTTGCGAAGTTCTGTATAATTCTTTTTCCTTAATAAATCAATGATTTCATCAATTTTGGTGCTATTAGTACTGGTTAGAATACCCGAATCTATTCTACCAAACTTAGCATATTTTTGAAGTTCGTTTAGAATTCTTCTATTGTCTGGATAATACTTTTTAATAAGTTCAACAAGTGCCGGGATTTCATATTCAACTTGTTCATCTTTTAATATGGTCTCTAGCCGTTTTACCAATTCAACCTTTAACTTCTTTTGTTCATCTTGTATAAAGATAAAGTCTACAGAAGAAAGTCTTGATTGTAATGGCTCAATAATTCTGTTTTTATAATTACAAGTAAAGATAAATCTACAAGTATTCGCGAATTCGTCAATAAAAGCACGCATAGCAGATTGAGTAGTTGAAGTCAAGTTATCCGACTCATCTATAATAACTGCTTTTCTTCTACCATCAAAGGATACCGTGGAGCAAAATTGTCTTAATGTGTTTCTAATAACATCAATACCACGTTCTTCAGATCCATTGATAAAAATATATTCAAAATCAAGTTGGTCGCATAATGCTCTGGCAATAGTGGTCTTACCACAACCAGCGCCACCACTCAATAATAAGTGCGGGATATCATTTTTATCTACATAACTTTGGAATATCTGTTTGATATTCAAAGGTAAAATACAATCGTTCACATTTTTTGGTCTATACTTTTCAGTCCAGACCTTATTTTCAATTAACATAATATAACCTCTTCCCTATAAGACACCGGGGTAGAGTTATTCTACCCCGAATACTATATAATACTATTCTTTACCGTATGAAGATCCGTTTTGTTCAATACCAATAAAGTATTGTTGAGTTGAAGTTGAGTTGTTAAGTTTTAACAAACCAGCTTTTGAGATTGATACAGAATAAGAATCTGGGATAAGTTTTAATAATTCTACTTTTACATAGAATTTGAAATCAACCCCTTGTGTATATTCACCAACTTCTAATGAGTAGTTATTGGTAGAATCCGTTGCTTTGTCAACAATTTTTAATACAACTTTACCATTTTCATTAGTAATTAAAATATGTGGTAAGCCAAGGATACCAGCGAATTTTAGAATATCACCAAGTTGTTCTTTGGATAAATTAAAGTTAACTTCATAAGCAGGTTCGTTGATTTTCTTTGTTGCATATACAATAGATGCTTCAGCACAATAACCAATTTTAATGTTAGCTTTACCATCGGTCACCAATAAATGATTTTCATTAAAAGTAATGTCTGGTGCTTTGCAACTCGATAGAATACTTAAAAACAATGGTAAATCATAAAGAACTACCTTGTTTGGAAATACATCGTCAATAGCAGCATAAGAGATGATATTGCTTTCTTTGTTTTTAGTTTCCAATAGTTTAGTGTTAGCTTCAATTCTAATACCAGTATTGATTTGACTGTAGTTTTTTAGAATTGTTAGTGTTTTTTCTGTTAGTTTCACGTTTCTCTCCGTTCTTTGTTATAACAAATTGGATATCACTATCCGTTTCTTAATGAGTATATACTACTCGTTAACCCTTTTGTAAAGCACTTTTATAACATTATTTATGATATTGCTATAAAATGGATTGTGCGTTCTTAAAAAATAAGCTTCACACTTATTATAAGCAGAATTAAGTTCTGATACTTTTACACAACCCCTTTGAATACTGTCAAATAAAGTTTGTATTTCTTTAATCACTTCCTCTTTGGTATAAGTGCCAGTACTTTTATTTTTTAACCCCGTATCCTCTACCAATGTGATAGAAGAATTATCTGTAAATGAATAGATACAGTATAGAATAGTATAATAATCGTCAATACCAAACTTTCTTGATAACTTAGTTGTGTGTTCTAAGGTTATATTAAAGATAGATCTTGTATTAGCTACTATACTTAGATGGTCACTATTATATATAATGTCAAGCAATACATAACAACCGTAGATACTATCATATTCTAGTTTTTTTAACTCTTCATTAAAAAGTATTCTATTAACACGTTGTTTTAATGTCATAATTTACCCCTTCTTATAGAACACAAATACTGGCTCATACTTATAGAACTTACCATCTAACTTGCAATGATTTTTATATGTTGGTAAACCAGTTTCTTTATCAACACCACTACCAGTTGGTTTTTGTGTCATAGCTGTTTTAATCTTACCTTTATATTCCATACCTAATTCATTAAGTATTCTAACAGTATCTTCTTCAAGTGGCAAATACTTACCATCAAAGGTAACCGCTGCAATATTCCACAATAGGTATCTATTCGGGCGCAACCACTCATAACAAGTTGTCAAAGTAGGTTTCAGAAAACCCTCAACCCAGGCGTTATATTCTGGGAATTTCTTATGTGCTTGTGTTTCGCATTCACTATAAGCTTCCTTAGCAAAATATGGTGGACTTGTAAAGATTAAATCAATTTGACCTTTATATTTTTGAAACCGTTCTGATTTATGAATTTCTTCAGACCCCATTGTAAATATCTCATAAGTATTTTGAATCGCAAAGAACGGATTTGCCTTGGTTGTTCTCGTATTGATAAAATCTGCTATCTGATGATACTTAGTATACAATGGTTCTGTTGTAATAACATTATCTGGATTAGGATCATTACCAATATAGTGCACTTTTCTATCATTTTTAACACTCATAGCACCTGCGATACGACCACCCCAACCAGCACTTGGATCGTAGATATTAATAACTTCTTGGTCTTTGAATGATTCAGTAAACTTTTCGTATAGGTATTTTGCGCTTACAGGTGGATAATTTGTTGGAACTCTAATTGGACCAACTCTAAAGAATCTAAAACCACTAGGGAATATTCTTGCTTCGGCATCATAATAACGAATATAATAAGTATCATATTCAGCACTTACTATACGTTTTGTTCTTTCTGGAACATTTAATTTACCAATTTCTTCTCTAGTGATGGTTAGAAAACCTTCATTTTTGTTAGTTGTAATCGGTTGAAACCAGTATCCCTTTTTCTTTTCAGTCCAATATTCACGTGCTTCAAATTCATTTACCCAATCAGTAGCAGTTTTTGCAGTTGTAAATACAGCACCTTCTTTTATGTTTACAGACCAATTATACAAGCCGTCATTACGTATAATACTTTTGAAGTAATTGATCATACGTTCTAGATTGCTTTCTTCTGAGAATAATTGGTATACTGATTCACCATCTAGTTTATGTGAATCATTCATTTTAGTTTTTAATCTATTAAGAAACCATTGGTTGATTCCATAACTGTGTGCCTTAGTATTTTTAAATACGTCCTTTTCACCAGTTAACTCATCAACTGTTTCAAATTGATAAACATCGATACCACTAACTTCATTTAATAACTCAACAACTTCATTTTCGGTGTAAGCTAATGTTGGTGGCAAATCTAATTTATCCCAGGCATAAACTATCTCTTTACGTACATCAATAGTCCATTGTCTAAACTCATCATCATTTAACTTTAACAATTCATCAAAGGTAATGTTGATTTTTGAGTTTAGCAGATACTCATTTTTCTCAAAAAAGCCGTATTTGTTTAACATATTATATCTCTTTCTCACTTTATGTTGGTAAAACCATTTACTAACTGTACTTCAATAGCTCTTTCAAAGTTATCAAAAGCAGAACTATCTTTGTGCGTAATTATTATTGTATTAGTATTTTCCAATTTGTCAACTATATTTATTAGTTCCGTTGTAGCATTTGCATCTAAACTACCATCAAAAACTTCGTCCATAATCAATAAATTGGTATTCTGAGTATTGCGATTTTTAGCAATCTCTCTCCAGGTAAACATTAAACTTAAATCAATTCTAGCTTTCTGTCCCTCTGAAAAGTTCTCGTAACTAAAAATATCACGATACCTTGACTTAATCTTTTCCTCAAAGTTTTCATCAAGAGTAAAGTTAACCGATAATCCAAACTTTGTCAAGTACTCATTCATCAATTTATTAATTATTGGTATATACTTTTTAACAAGTTGATTTTTTACCCCAGAGTCACTAACCAAACTATTTACATAATCAAGATACTTCTTCTGCAAGACTAACTTATTCAGCACTTTTTCTTGTTCTTTAAGTTCTTCTTTTACTTTTTCCAAGTCATTTTTGTTTTCTTTCAACAACTTATCATTATTGTTTGGTTTTGATAACTCAACGTCTAACTGGAGTTTTAATCTATTTTGATAATTTATCTCGTTTTCATAGGCTGCAATGTCATTTTCTACTTTACTGTTTTCTCTTTCAACCAGTTCCCCTGCCCGTCTTTTTTCTAAAAGACCTTCTTTTTCGTTCTTTAATGTGTTAATTGAAACAGTTAACTCATCAATTTCAATCTTATAATTGGCAATAATACTAGTCCGATCCTTAATATCTTGTCCGCAAGTATTGCATTTTTCATTGTTCATAAAGAATTGCTGGTTCTTGTCCGTGGTCTTCAGTTTATATTCTAGTGTTGATAATTCCCTATCAAGAACTCCGATCCTATCAGATAACCCTTCTTTTGGTTCTGGTAATGGTTTTAATTTGGTCTTTAGACTGTCAATTTGTATTAGATTCTTAGAAATGGTTTCTTCTATGGTTTTTATCTTATCTTTTAACTCAGAAGTATTCTTATCTTTAGTAACTTCCAGTGATTTAATAAAGTTTTCTATAAGTTTCTTTTTATCATTTAATTGATTGTTGGTTGCTTGTGAGTCTAGAACTTGTGTCTTATTGGTAGATATCTTTTCTTTAAGTACTTCTTTCATTTTAGAAAAGATTGATAAATCAAGGATATCTTCAATAATCTCTCTACGGTGTGCCAGTGGTAATCTCATAAATGGAATATAGTTGCCGGATCCTAGAACTACTAACTGCTGGAAAGACTTTTCATTAAGTCTAAGCACATTAGTTTCAAGATAGTTCTGAAAGTCCCGATTGTGGGATTCTTTGTCTAGTTCTTGTCCATTTACTATAATATCAAATACGGTTGGTTTAATACCTCTACGAATAGTATATTCTACATTATTTACAGTAAACTCAAGTTCTACCAAACAGTCCTTTTGATTGATTGAATTAATAATTTGAGATTTATTAACTGACTTATAAGGCTTATTGAATAGAGCAAAGTTTATAGCATCTAGAATAATAGCAGACTTACCGCAGCCGTTACTACCAGATACTAAAGTCTTTCTGTGTGTATTCAAACTTATTTCAATAGGCCGATTACCTACCGAGAAGAAGTTCTTAACCGTTACCTTCTTAAATACTATCATCTTTTGGTTCTTCTTTTGCTGGAGCAATAGCAGCGTCCAATTTTCTAACTGTATCAATAATTAGTTTGGTTGCATCGTCATCACGAATATCAAGTAATGGAATAAAGCAAGAATATGCCCAGTTGATATTCTGGTTTGAAATAGTTATACCAGTTTCACTATTGATGGTTACGTTTAGATTTGGTTGATGTTCTTTTTCTTTATAACCTTCAATCATTAACTTTTGTACAAAAATAGTTTTCATTTTAGATTGTCTCCGCTTCTTGGTATATGTTAGTTACTAATTTCTTTATAACGATTTTATCCAAAACCGTTTCACTTGCATCTATTACTTCTTTGATATATTGTAAAGTATCTACATTGTCAACATTTATTTCAACTTTTTCTAAAGAATTATCTGCATCGGATTCTATAACCGTAAGTTCCAACGGATTTTCATTATTTACATCAACTAACCATTTATCAAACTGTAATTGGTCACGTTCAAACTTGGCATAAACTTTAACAATCTTATTCTTTACTGATACTGGTTCCATACCTTCTTCGTAAAAGATCTTACAGAATAATCTATGCTTATTCTCTACAAATTCTGCATTTTCTGTTTTAGTATCAAAGACATAGAATCCTTTTTTGGTTTGATAATCAGACCAAGTAATCTCATAAGGGGATCCAATATAATTCTTTCCGTGTAAATGATAATGTCCAGAATAGATCTGTCCGTATTTGGTAAGAATAGTATCTGACATACCAATTTCGGATTTTACTCCTGGACTGTATTCATATCCTTTTAACTCAAAGTGCCCGAATACAATCTTGGATTTAGATTGTTGAATAAAATCAATAGCATTCTGTTCGTTTATAATCCAAGGAATAAAGTCTACTGGTAGGTCATCAAACTCTTTTGTGATAGGTTTATCTATTACATTAATGTTCTTATATAGATCCAAGATTTCTTTTAGGCTTGATACCACATTGGTATTCTTAAAATAGATATCGTGGTTACCCTCAATGATATCCATAGTAATTCCGTGCTTTTCTAACTTATCAAGGAATATGGTCTTTGTTTTATTTAATGTTAGAAAGTTTATATTCTTACGTTTATCAAAAAAGTCCCCGCAGTGTATTACTTGCTTGATATTATTCTTTTCTAAGTAATCAAAGAAGACCGTATAGAACTTATCAAAATAATCTAGCATACCCTGGTCGTCATTTTTAACACCAAAGTGAGTATCAGTTAGAACTGCTATCTTCATTGGATACCTCTTTTTTATCATTAGTCTCAATATAATTCTTGATAAACTCAACACAATCAAGGTTTATCTTTTTATAGTCATCGTGGTCTGATATGGTTACTAGACCGGATAAGAATTCGTTATCCTTCATACACTCAACTTGGATATATCTTTGCTTCTTTTCTTTTTGAATATACCGAATAAAGGCATAGATGGCAATCTGAGTAAAGTAACTAAATGGTTCTTTAGATTTGTTCGGGTCAAAGTTATTTACATATCTGATACATTGTTCTATGGCATAACCAATCATATCTTCGTTATAAGTATATCCACGAAACTTCCATAGTTTACCTAGATTGGTGCAAATTAGAAGAATAGCCTTACCAATAGACTCTGGTACTCTTGGTAGTTCTTCATTTTTTTCTTTAGCTTCAAGCATCTTTTTATGGTAAATAACAAACTGTTGGTAGACTTTTTCTTTATCAAGGTAATTTCTACTTGTATCTTTTGGTGGTTTATTCATTATCTGGCACTCTAATCTTCTTTATGTTATAATTATGTTTCTCTTCTGCATACATTTTAATACGTTCTATAAGGTGTTTCAAAGAAAAGTTCTTTCGTTTCGGTGTTCCTAAGTCGTCTGCGATATCATATAAAGTTGCTACCTTGTCTTGATACTTTCTTAAAACACGTCCGATGCTTTGTAATACTTTAACACGGCTTTTATAAAAAGAGGCAAAGATAACATTGTGTAGATTCTTGATATTGATACCTTGCGAGAAAGTACCATAAGAAGCAACCAATATAACATCTTTATTCTTTTCCATATAAGCACGAATCTCTTCTCTTGGATCCACGTCTATTCCCCCGTCTATATAAAACACTTTGCGATCTGTATGTTCTTTTAATAAGTCATAAATTATCTTACCGTGTTCTATTCTAGTAAACAGTAATAAAGTATTTCCTTGTAATTGTAAAGCTAGATTTTTAATAAACTTGTTTCTTTGTTGATGTTGTAAAATATAGGTCATCTCTTCTTGATAATCCATATCTTGGACTAACTTACGATCCTTAGCAGGATATTCTAACAATAAGATATTGATATTTAATTTAGAAAGTATGTTATTGTCAATAGCATCTCTGGTCTTGGTAACTACTTTAATCGGTCCCATTAGTCCTTCTAATACCAACTGGTGTACATTACCTTTTTCTATATCTTTTAAAGTACCAGTAGTTCCAACACGAATATATGCACCTTCAAGATTCTCAAGTATTTTCTTGATGGACTTGGCATCTGCTCCGTGTGCTTCATCACAAACTACAGCCTGGAAGTCTTGAAAGTATTCTTTGGGTAATCTAAGTAAGGATTGATAAGTACTAATTGTAATAGATTTATCTGTTTCTTTCTCTTGTCCGGAGTAGATTTGATGTATATCTTTACCAATGGAAGGATCGTAGTCTATAAAGTCCTTGGTCATTTGTGATACTAATTGCACGGAAGGAACTATAATAAGTGTCTTTAGTTTGAATAACTTAACTATAAGATATATAATCAATGACTTACCGGTGCCGGTTGGGGATACCAAAACTGCACGATGTTTATTAGCAACGTGATTAAGGGCATCTAATTGAAAATCGTATGGAGTTTTCTGTAGTTGTAGATTCTTTATGAAGTCATCGGTACTGATTGGATCTGGTTTAGAAAAGCCTTTGAAAGTAATTGGATAATCGTGTTCTTTGGCAAAAGCATATAAATGATGTATTAGACCGGTGTATAGTTTACCTGTCTGAGCATTGAAAAGACGGATCTTACCGTCCCAGATTTTGTTCTTGAATAAAGGTGACCATCTAGCTGTTGGTGTAAAAAATGAAAAGTAATCTGATACTTCCATTATTACACAACGTTCTTCTATGGCTAACTTTGCCCAGACTTCATCTATTTTAGTTACTGTTATCATCAAAACCCGCCGGGGAGCAAATTAAATCGGTTATGCGAAGCATTAGTTAACTCCATTAGTAAACTTTTGCCATTCAATCATCTTGGAGATCTGAAAACCTCTGTTCTGTATATGCTTAAGAATAGCTTCTGTACATTCTACTTTTTCTTTCTGTAAACCAAGAGCCAACTGTTCCTTGGATACCAGACTATCTGCATTAAGATAAAGATCTGCATCTTGTCTTAAGACTTTGATATCCTGTGGTTCTTTTCTGTAATCTTCTACCGAACCTTGACCAAGATAGTATTGTCTTCTCTGTAAAAGCAATTTGTTATAACTATTTTGCATTTTAAGCAAAACTAGTTTCTCTGTACTGTGTATTTTTAGAAACTTAAGAAAGAGATCCGTGTTTTTCTTGGACTCCAATCCTAGGTCTTCTGATATTCTAAGTTCTTTCTCTGCTAAACTCTGAATATCTTCTAATTTCATTGATTCTAAAGCCATTTTCTACCTCTGAATAAACTTATAAATATGATTAGACTAAAAGTCAATAGTTATTTTGAAAAAAGATGAGGTTATTTAATGAATAAGAATTACTTGAGTCCAAATGGATTTAGACTGCATATTAATCATATTCCTGAAGTAAAGTTTATGATACAGTCTATCTCTCTACCAGCCTTGAAGGTAACTGGAATTGATATACAGAACTTTGGAGCATTTGGAATGAAAGCTCCAGGAGATAACTTTGACTTAGCGGACTTGACAGTTACTTTTATTGCAGATGAAGACTTGAAGACTTATGAAAGTATAAAACTATGGATGGAAAACTGTGTATCAAGTAATAATAAATTGCAGATGAGATCTGATGCTCAACTTATTATTGAAACTAATGCTAAGAATCCTAACTTTGTAATAACATTTACTAATCTATTTCCAACTTCTTTATCTGAATTGAAACTATCGTCGACTCTTTCTCCTGAAGAACCGATCATATTTACTTCTACTTTTGCTCTTACTGATAAGTTCTATATTGAAAGAAAAACTGTTGAATAGAATCATTGAAGATAAATATATTCATTTGAAGATTCTATTGAAGATAAGTCGATTTGAATTTTCGATTTTGAATACTTTTTTGGAGAAAAAAAGGATAGATTTCAGGCCTTTTGATTTTTATCTAAATTATCAATACAAATTAATTTTGATTCATTAAATTGTATTTTAATTTATTATATTGTATATTTAAGTCTTTGGCTTTCGCCAATCTTTAAATTGTATATTGTTGTTCAAATATAGTTTATATTATTTATTATCTATTTGGCTTTCGCCATTTTATTGAATATATTATATATCATTTATTGATCGATTCAGTTTCTCACTCTTTCGCTTCGCACTCTCTCTTTTCGTTCTCTTCATTGATCAATTCTTTGATCGTCTAATAGTCCAAATAGTATTCTGGTAATACCCAGAATTTGATTTTTTATTCTTTTTTTTAAAAATTGATGATTTTTGTTTGATTTTGTTGCGGTTATTCTTAAATTATCAGGTTCGTTGTTTTAACGGTGAAACTCTGTGCCGTTATCTGATATACAAATAGTTAGCATATTTTATCCTTTGATATGCTAAACAGTCTCGGTCAGTTATAAGAAATTTAAGAATTATGAGTATTCTTATAACCTATGTGGTTGCTATCCTTGCAGATGCCACAATCTTTTTTTGGAATCTCCATCCCCTTGGTATAATGCCCTTTGACTTTGTAAAGTACTTTTGGATAAATACTTTTACATAACTACGACACATTATTGAATAATACCATTGACATTTACCGCTTCACTAAACCTATGTTGAATCCAATGTACATAAGTCTAGATCCACAGTAAGACCAGTCCTACTAATGGAGATACTTTTGATTTCACATAGACTTCAACTCTTCAATTCTTGCTATGCGCTATAGAACTTGGACCGTTTGTCCAATGCTTCTGGGGGCTGACTCCCAAAAATAGTACTTTCGCACCAATCTATAGTATCCCGCAACGACCAGGCCTTTATGGACAGCTATTTATGCGTTCGCCGCCTTAGACGGTACGCAGTGCCTACATATTGCTCCTACTGCTGCGGATGCCTTTCCGGAAAAGGACTTTTTATTCGTGGTTCCGGTATGTCTTAAAACTTAATACTTATATTTATACATATCATATAATCACTATTTAATCATAAGTCAAGTCTTTTTTACAATTATTTTTAATCATACTTGAGCGTATTTATACAAGTTGAAGTGCTTTTTCGGGGTACTTTCGAAAATAAATATTCTTCTTTAATAAAATCAAATAGTTAAGACGAAAGCCCCTTGGTTTCAGTGATAATATATATTAAATTATAGATTAAGCTTGACAATCTAAACGATAATATATATTATAAATACGGGCATAGAGGTAAAAGATGAAAATATCAGATATTGGTCTAAAACTAATAAAACACTATGAGGGATTCTATCCTTCTACTTATCTTTGTCCAGCAAGAGTACCAACTATTGGTTATGGAACTACTCGTATCGGTGGTAAACCTATTCCAACCGGTATGGTAATTACAGAGCAGAAAGCATCTGGTTATCTAATGGAAGAAGTTAATATGATTGAAAAACAATTAGTTAGCTGTATAAAAACTAGTTTATCACAAAACCAGTGGGATGCTATCTATTCTTTTGTTTATAACCTCGGAATAACCAATTTTTCAAAGAGTACATTATTAAAGTGTATTAACAAGAATAACTTTACACAAGCATCTACAGAGTTTCTTAAATGGAATAAAGCTGCTGGTAAAGAATTAAAAGGCTTGACAAATCGTAGAAGATCTGAAAGTATACTATTCTCAAGCAATAAACTAGAATTATTTTAGGAGTATAAAATGTATAAAGTAAAATTAATAAATGAAGATAGTAATTTTAATAAATGGTTAGATACATTTATTGATGAAAAAGGTATTAATACAGATGAATCTTTCACAGTTGAAGGTAAATCAGGAACCAATTTTATGACTATTGAAACTGTTATAGAAGCTATGAAAGCAACTTCAAGTGCAGAGCAAGGCCGTATTAAAGATATGCTAGTTAAGCTTGATTTTCAAAATCAAAAAATAACACCATATCTAAAACACTTGGCACAAGCTATAGCACGATAAAGGTGATACAATGAAATTCGTGGTAAAAGAAGGCTTTAGAGTGCATTATGAAGAAACTGTCAATTTTTATTATGACTTACTTAAAGACTACTTAAAAAATGATACCTTTGTTTCTTCTCATCTTGCATTTGACCAAGGCACTTTAGAAGATATAATGACTGGGGTTGGACGTAATTATGATTTAGAAGAACTTTCCAATATGATTAGTTTTCTAAGATTTAAAGATCTTTCTTCTGAAAAGTATTATAATGCAATTCTTAAGAATAATAAGATAGAATCTATAGAACAAATTGATAGATAACGGGGGAATAATGGAGGACATAGTATATTTAATTGGTGGTGGTCCAAGTTTATCAACAGTTAATCTTAACTTATTAATGGATAAGGATATTGCCACAACCAATAATGCTTATAAACTATTCAAGAAGACGGTGCTTAGCCACTTCTCGGACTTTGTCTGGTGGACTTGGCATTATGAAAATCCAAAGTTTAAAGACCACGTTTTAGAAAATTACTGGACTTGCTCTGCACCTTATAACGGTAATATCGGAGTTCCTTATAATGTTGAAATGTGGAGGAATTCTGGTGGTATTGAATATCAACATAAAGCTGGTGCTTATGGTCTTTATATGGAAACAAATAGAGTTGGTGGAGATAATGCTGGTCTTCAAGCACTTAATGTACTTATAAAAATGGGATATAAGAAGATTGCTTTAGTTGGTTTTGATATGAAACCAACCAATGGTCATAATAACTGGCACGATGAGCATAAACGTTTTACTAATCCAGTTCGTTATTCACAGGTAATGATACCAAATTGGATAAATACGAAAAAAGATATTGACAATCTAGGAATACAAGTTTATAACTGCAACCGAGACAGTGCCTTAACTTGTTTTGAGTATAGGGACTTAGAAACACTTATATAGAAAGTTATATTATGCAAAAGTATTTACTAACACACTATGACCTAGACGGTATCGTGTGTCAAATGCTAGCTACTGAAGTTTACGGTAGATTTGATATGTCAAAAGCTATGGGTCTTGTCAAACTAGATGGTGTTATAGAACAATTTTGTACACTAAAAACAAAAGAGACCGAGATCGTAATTACAGATCTTTGCCTTAGTAAAGACCAGCTTATTAAGATCTTTAAAGTGTTTGATAAGATTTACTTATATGACCATCATCAGAATTCAGAAGATTTCTATAAAAAATACTTAACCGCAAAGACACAAAAGTTCTTTATGAGCTGGAATAAAGATAAATGTGGTGCTAAGATTTTCTATGATGACCATATAGATACTTTTCCAAGTCTTATAAAATATGAGTCTCTAGTTAAGTATACCAATATCTTTGACCTATGGAAAAAAGATGATAGTGAAGATTGGGAAAACGCTGACGGACTAAACACATTATTCTGGAAGTATCACTCAAGAGACTTTATGAAAAGATTCTCAAATGGATTTAATGGTTTTAATGTTGACGAACAAGATTATATCATTGATTACAGCATCAAAGTTAAGCATTGTATTGAAAAACAAACAGAATACGCAGATGTAGGTAAAACTGGACTTATTTCAATATCTGATAACGTAGAAATACCTATTATGAATTATGTGCCGTATTATAAGCAAGGTTATAGATATTATTATTTTGTAAATAGGCCAACTGGTGAGTATTATAGCATCTCTATTAGAAGCAGACAAGAAAAAGTAAACTTGGGTAAACGTATTGAATACTTAAAGGCAACGTATCCAGATATTATTCAATCCAGTGGTGGACACAGTGAAGCTTGTGGAATTACATTTATAAATAAAAATGTAAGTATAGATACAGTTCTTAAAACAATAGAACAAGTTTCAACACAGTTGGAGAGTGAAGATAATGCTTGATATAAACGATGCTGATTTTATTACCAGACAGGTAATAGATAAGTCCACAGACGATATTATGGAAATTATCAATAAAAAACACACAACTTATATAGAAGCTGTACTAATCTATGCTCAAGAAAACAATATGGATCTTGAAGTACTTAAAGATAACTTATCAGATGGTATTAAGAGTAAACTAGAATCTGAAGCTATTGATTTAAGACTATTAAAGAAACCAACAACATTTAGGTTTGATGTATGATAAATCTTCCACAAATAACCAAACCAGTTATTATAATTGGTGGTGGTCCGTCATTAAAAGAAATTGATGTTAGTAAAATAGATACTGATAAGTATTTTATAATGGGATTGAACTTTGCATATAAACTAATGCACTGTGACCATATACACTTCTCAGATCTTCCGTTTTACATTATGGCAGCAAGAGATCTTGTAAAATTAGAAAATACTACACTTAGTTCTACTGGTCATTTAGACTGGGAAGATATGCATATTGCTTATGGATATTGGGATAAAGCTGGGGTAAAGTACTATATGAACTTAACTCGTGACGAAGGAATAGATATGGATCCAGCACACGAAGATTATATCTGTGGTAATAACTCCGGTCACCAAGCAATTAATGTCGCTGCTAGATTAGGTGCAAAAGAGATTTACTTACTTGGATATGATATGAGTACCGGTAAGAATAACGAATCCGAGTGGCATAATGAAGCACCTTGTGAAAAATCGGCAATGGATGTGCAGATAGAACGCTGGTTAAGAAAGTTTAGAACCACAGTAGAACCATTAGAAAAAGCAGGCATTAAAGTTTATAACTGCAATCCAGAAAGTGCTTTAGATTGCTTTCCAAAAATAGGACCAGATATATTATATAGAAAGTGAGTTTATTATGGATGATGTAAATGCTTATGATGTATATGCTATATACTTTCCTTTGCGTATGCATTTTTCTTCTAGTTATGATTACTTTAAGTATCAAGGTAGAGTAAAGAGTATTCAAGATAAAGTAGCTTTTATTAATTCCAATAAGCAGAAGTACTTTTTCTTTAGAGTAATGAAACTACATACTACAGTAGAAGATATTAAAATTGGCTTTATTGCTAACTTTCTTGAAAATGAAAAGTTCTTTATTTCAAACTATGACCATAAGTTATTCATAGACTTAAAGAAAAAGTGGTCGGATCTATATGGTCATTTTAGAGAGAATCTAAAGTTTCTAAATAAAGTCGGTAATATCACAGGTTTTAAGAACTATATTCTAAGTAGTGAGTTTATCAAAGACGTAATTGCCGGGGATATTAGTTTAGAAACTGTCATTATGCTGGATAAAGTATTCCATTTTCTACCTAAACTTGCAGAAGATCCATTGTGGGAACTGGAACTTAAAAGAAAAGTTGAAAAGTATTATAACTTTCTTGAAGTTAGAGATGACCAATGCAAACTTATTGTAAAACAATTTTTTGATAATTTGAAGAAAGATTTCTAATAATAGTAATTGACTTTTCGGACTTAATGCCTTATATAGTAAATATGTTTTATTACGAAAGGGGAAAATATGTTTATAGATGAAGTTTTTGTAGATAAAGTCAAAAAGTATCTACAATGTTATCCAAACCACAAAATCCAGATTAGATCCAAGTTCTGCCCGGACTTTGTTATAGAGAAAGAATTAAAACGAGATGTACCGTGTATGGTTCTAACTCAAGACAATCCAGCAATTCCTGGTAATATCATTAAGTTAGCATTTGAATATCCTCAGAAGATTATCTTTGACCTTGAAAAGTCCTTTGGTATCAATATGTTGAATAAGTTTGTTAGAGTAAATATACTTGACGAACATTATAAATCCATTGAAAAACACTGTCTTAATGACTTTATATACTGTAATTTAACAACTGATGTTTCTAATATGACATTAGATATAAATTATACACTATTTGAGAAAGAAGTACTTGACATTTTAGAACATAAGCATAATATAAAACTAGATGAATTAGATATAGACGAAGCACGTAGATATATTGGTTTAAGTGTATCAGCACTTAAAATATATTTGCATTGTGCTATTACTAATGCTATTGATAATATCATTATGAGTGAAAAGAATAAAAAATGATGGATCCAAAAGAAGTTGTAGTTAAGTATAAAGGTCTTAATGAATTGCTGGATCTTGCTAATGATATTAAGTATCTAGACTATCTTGAAACACTGGCAATAAATAATAATGCTAGAGTATTGAAAGAACCTAGTATAACTATTTCAATAGAAGACTATGAGCGTTTAGTTAATACCATTTCCGCTTATGAGTCTATACTTTTAGAAAATGGTATTGTATATCATAAAGAAGGAGAAGAAAATGACTAAAAAAGAAAAACCATTTAAGTTATCCCCAACTTTCAATGCTTTGTGCATTAAACTGAAATCCATTAAAGATATGGATATCACAGAAGAATCTAAGAAAAAGATGGTTGAAGATGCCAAACTTGAATATGTGAAAACAACAAACTACTAATAGGGGGAATAAGTGAGAATGAATGCTTGGACTTTATTAACAGCTATTTTTGTAGTGCTTAAATTGACTAATACGATTACTTGGTCTTGGTGGTGGGTATTATCGCCAGCTATTGTGCTTACTGTATTGAGTTTTATGACTATTATACTTACTGTTATTGTAAAGTTATTAAAGAATGAAGATGGAGGACTAGAATTATAATGATTAGACCGCATAAGAATAAAGTTTTAGTAAAATCTGCTATACAAGGTGAAGAGTTTAAGACCGAAGGAGGTATTATACTTGATAGCCCGAAAGACCAGATGTCAGAACGTGTTATTAAAGGAACAGTAGAATCTATTGGTCCAGAGTGTAAGACTATTTTTGTTGGTGAAAATGTTATATTAGAACGTAAAACATTGATTGCTTTAACAGAAGATAGTATTAAGTATTATATCGTCAATGAAGATGATATTTTAGCAAGTTATTAAAGGAAAAACAAATGACAGTAAAATTAGTAAAGTTAGCAAGTGCAGATGAAATCTTCTGTGAAGTAGAACATAATGACCATAAATCAACTTTAGTAAATCCAATCAGTTTAGTAAATACTCAAACTGGTATGGCATTTGCTAGATTCTTACCTTATGCAAAGTATGATACATCAATAGAAGTTCTAAGTTCTAATATCGTACTTGAGTTAGAAGTTGACATCCATTTAGAAAAAGCATATAACGAAGCTATTGAAACTATTAGACGTCAGCAAGCTGGTCTAATCGTTCCAGAACAAAAGATTATCACTGAATAAAATTATAATCGGTAGACTGTAGAAATGCAGTCTACCATAACGGGGATACTATAATGAACTTTTATATAAATTGCTTCGTAAAAGGTAATAATGTCTATTTAAGAGGTGTAGAAAATGGTAAAAGATTTTCAAGAATTATTAAGAATTATAAACCATATCTATTTGTAAAATCAAACAAAACAACAAGCAATTTATACAAGACTTTATATGACGAACCAGTCCAAAGAATGGATTTCAATAATCTGTGGGATGCTAGAAACTATATAGAGCAATATAAAGGTACCAATGCAAAAATCTATGGCACAACCAACTTTGAAGAACAGTATATTAGTGAAGCTTATAAAGGACATATTACTTTTGACAGACAACATCTAAAAGTCTTCAACATAGATATTGAAACAGATATCAACGGTGGTTTTCCGGAACCAGCCTTAGCAAATAATGCAATTACTGCTATAACAGTAAAAGATTCTAATAAAGGTAAGTTTTTCGTATTCGGTTGTAAAGACTATAATAACACCAATCCAAATGTTAAGTATGTTAAATGCCAAAATGAAAAACACTTATTAGAGAACTTTCTAAAACTCTGGACTTATGATTATCCAGATATTATTACAGGTTGGAATATAAGATTCTTTGATATTCCATATATTATCAATAGGATAACAAAAGTACTTGGACCAGAACAAGCGAATAAATTGAGTGTCTGGGGGCAGATTACTAAGAAGACAATCTATGTTGCTAGTGACCCGTATGATTTACAAGAAATAGTTGGTATATCTTCTATGGATTATTTAGATCTATATAAGAAATATACATCAGGAAATAAGGAATCATATTCATTAAACTCGATTGCAAATTATGAATTGGGGCAAGGTAAGATCGCATATACTGGATCATTGGATGATTTGTATGAAAGTGATTATCAGAAATTCATTGATTATAATATACAAGATGTTAACCTCGTTGATTTAATTGATGAAAAAATGAAGTTGATAGATCTGCACTTAGATATGATGTATATTGCCAAAGCACCAAATACGACAGTCTGCTATGGACCAGTTCGTTATTGGGAAATTTTACTCTACAATCATTTATTAGAAAAGAATATTGTAATCAATCCAAAAGATAAGAAAGAAGATAAGTCTGAGCAGTATATTGGTGCTTATGTAAAAGAAACAACTCCTGGTTTATATAACTGGGTGGTTTCTTGTGATTTAGAATCTTTATATCCTTCTATTGTTATGCAATGGAACATTAGTCCAGAAACTTTGATAACTAGTGTGCCTGTAGAACTAGAAGCATTAACTTCTAAAGTAACTATTGATAAACTTGTCCACGAAGAGATTGACTTATCTTTACTTAAAAAGTATGATTATTCAATGACTGCCAATGGTGCTTTATATAGAAAAGATAAGTACGGTATTTTGCCAACTATCTTTAAAGAACTATTTGATGGCCGTAAGATTGCTAAAAAGGAAATGATTGAGTGCAAGAAGAAATTAGAAGTAGTAAAAGAACAACTATCACACGGTGAAACTAAAGAACTATTAAATGAAAAAGAAAGTCTAGTTAAGAAGATATCTGCTCTAAACAATAGACAGATGTGCTTGAAGATTTGTCTAAACTCTGCTTATGGTGCAATCGGTAATCAAGGCTTTGCTTATTATAATATCAAGAATGCTGTAGCTATTACAAGTAGTGGGCAAATGGTTATTAAAACCACTGAAAAAGAAACGAATAAGATGCTAAATCAAAAGCTTAATACAAATCACGACTATGTGGTAGGTATTGATACTGACTCTGTTTATCTAGAATTAGAAAAATTCGTTGACCCCAAATTAAGTATTGTCGAAAAAGTAAACTATTTAGATAAGTTTGCTGCTGATGAGTTAGAACCATTATTCCAAAGAACTTATCAACGGATGTTTGAATATACGAATTCTTATACTCTTAGAATGAAAATGAAACGTGAAGCTATTGGGGAAAAAGCTATCTGGTTAGCAAAGAAGCATTATATTATCTCTGTATGGGATAATGAAGGTGTTAGATTTAATGAACCAAATATAAAAATGATGGGAATTGAAGCTGTTAAGTCATCCACACCAGCTATCTGTAGAACAAAAATTAAGGAAGCTATTAAATTAATCTTGACAACCGACAATGATACTGTTATACAGTTTATAGATAAGTTTAAAGAGGAGTTCTCAAAACAACCAGCTGATGTTGTCGCTTTTCCAAGAGGTGTATCTGAAATGGATAAGTTCGTTGATAACAGCAATCAAGGTTTTAAGAAAGGAACTCCAATACATAATAGAGGTGCTATATTACATAATCAGTTGCTTAAGAAACTTGGACTAAAGAAGATTAAACCAATAGGTAGCAAAGACAAGATTAAGTTTTTGTATCTGAAAGAACCTAACCATATAGGGCAAAATGTGATATCCTTTATTGGAACTTTACCTAATGAGTTTGAGTTAGACCAGTATATTGATTATAACTTACAATTTGAGAAGACTTTTCTATCACCAATTAAAGGCATATTAGATGCTATGAATTGGCAGATTGAAAAATCAAACAGTTTAGATGCTTTCTTTTAGGAGTTTAATATGCTTTGTGTAGATTTCATATCAGATATTCATAGTACTTTCTATGATATAAATGATAGAATGCTGGACCTAGGTAAGACCAATTCTCATATTTTGGTTATTGCCGGTGATATCGCACACGGTCCAGAAACTACCATAACAACTTTAACTGATATTTGTAGAAATTATGACTATGAGCATATACTTTTCGTAGCTGGCAATCACGATTATTATAATGCAGAAAAGAGTACACCAGATTATATAGATGAAATATACAAATCTTTCTTTGATGAACATAAGACAATTAAGTTTCTAACCAGAAATAAGTCCTATGTTATTGACGGATATAGATTTATTGGTTGTAATGGGTGGTATTCAGTAGATAACAATCCTTCTTGGTATACTAGATTTAATGATAGCAGATGTATCGGATTTAGTGATGGTGCAATGCCAGAAGATCTTATGGATAAAGATTATAACTATCTAGAACGTGAGATAAAGAAGTCCAATGAAAAATGTATTCTGGTAACTCACACTGCTCCATTTAAGGAACAAGCTTTATATAAAGGTGAATATACTGACGTTACCCAGTTTTATTATAATCCAAAACTTGGTGAATTAGCAAGCGAACTAAACTTAGTTGGTTGGATCTTTGGACATACTCACACACCAACATTGGAACTTAAGAACGGAATTCCATTTGTCAATAATCCGATGGGATACCCCCGTGAGAATATAAACACAGGATTACAATCAGTTATAATAGATGGGAGAAAGTAGTTGACTTATTTCAAATTCGTGTTATTACACATTGTTTTTTACTTAGGAATCTTTGCAGAAGTAATGATTCTAAGTTATGCTAATGCTAATAAAACAGCACTGGTTCTATTCGGGATTTGTGCTTTTGCTAGTGTGTTTGTTAATTTTATAACGGAAGGAAGAAAAAATGACTTATTTTAACGAAATGGTATTTAATATAGTACTAATTTCAATAAACTTATTTTTAGTCTTTATAAGTGGAGATCTACCAGTATTCGCTCTTACTTTATGGTTTGTATCTTATTTTGGAGCAATTAGAGGTTTATACTTTACTTTAACACAAACTCGGAGAAACTAATATGGTATCATTTTTGAAAAAACTAACTGAAGCTGCTAATAATGAATATGCAGCTATTGTAGAAGAAGGATTGGATGCTGATGTGGTATCTTATGTAGATACTGGCAGTTATGCACTCAATGCTTTATTATCAGGATCTATCTATAAAGGTATTGCTGGCAATAAAGTAGTTGCTTTAGCAGGTGAAAGTTCTACTGGTAAAACTTTCGTAGCATTAGGAATTGCAAAAGCTTTTCAAGATGCTAACAAAGACGGACAAGTAATCTACTTTGATAGTGAAAGTGCTATTACTTCTGAGATGATTAAAGAACGTGGTATGGATCCAACTAGAATGGCTATTCTACCAGCAGATACAGTAGAAAACTTTAGAACTCAGATGATGAAGATTCTAAAAGAACTTGAAGAGACCAAAGAGTCAGAACGTCAACCAGTTTTATTTGTATTAGATTCCCTTGGTGAGTTATCAACATCAAAGGAAATGAACGATACTTTAGAAGGTAAAGAAACTCGTGATATGACTCGTGCGCAAGTAGTTAAATCTTTATTCCGTGTTATTACATTAAAACTTGGCAGATTAAAATGCTCAATGATAGTAACTAACCACGTTTATGATGTCATTGGATCTATGTTTCCTCAAAAGAAAATGGGTGGTGGTTCTGGATTAGTTTATGCTGCTTCTCAGATTATCTCATTATCTAAACGTAAAGACAAAGATAAAGAAAATGAAGTAACTGGGGCAATTCTTACAGCTTCATTGCAGAAAAGCCGTCTAACTAAAGAGAATAGATCTGTATCAACCTTAGTATCTTATGACCACGGATTGGATAGATATTATGGTTTACTTGATATTGCAGAAAAGTATGGTATCTTTACCAAAGTATCTAATAAGTATGAAGTTGCCAAGGATGTAAAGGTATTTGAAAATGCTATATTAAAAAATCCAACAAAGTACTTTACAAAAGAAGTTTTAGACCGTATAGATGAAGCGTGCGCAAAAGAGTTTTGTTATGGTAAAAATGAAGTAGTACCAGCAGAAGAAGTTGATGAAACAGTAACGGAAGAGTAATAAAAATGGAAGAGACTATACTCGGTGGTCTTGTCTACAACGATTCTTATACTAGAGTTGTATTACCACATCTAAAAACTGCTTATTTTGAAGATGCAGTCAATCAAGCATTATTTCAAATTATCGGGCAGTTTATAACTACTTTTAATAATAGGCCAAGTATTGATACTCTAAAAGTTGAGTGGGGTAAAGTAAAATCCTTAAAAGATAATCAGTATAAAGCTGGATTGAAACTATTATTAGAACTAAAGCCTATTGCAGAAGACAATCTGGAGTGGGCACTAAAAGAAACTGAAAAATGGTGTAGAACCAGAGCTATTGTTAATGCCATAACCAAAGGCATTACCATATTGGAAAATAAAGATAAAGATAAGGATTCTATAGATAGTCTACCGGATCTATTATCAGATGCTCTTGGGGTTACTTTTGATAGTAATGTCGGACACGATTATATCAATGACTCAGATAAACGATTTGAATACTATCATCGTGAGAACGAGAAACTACCTTTTGATATTGATTTATTGAATAAAATTACCAAAGGTGGTATTGAGAAAAAGACTCTGAATTGTGTACTTGCTGCTACTAACTCTGGTAAGACTATTCTATTATGCCATTGTGCTTCACACTGGTTAACCATAGGTAAAAATGTTTTATACTTAACTATGGAAATGGCTGAAGAAAAGATTGCAGAAAGAATAGATGCTAACTTACTTGATATTAGTATGGATAACATTGAAGAGATACCAAAGGATGTTTTTGATAAGAAAATCAATCGTTTAAAAGCAAAAGGTATCGGATGTCTAAAGATTAAAGAATACCCAACTGGACAACCAAGTGCTCTGACTTTCAGAAACACTGTTAACGAATTGAAAATGAAACAGAACTTTGTGCCAGATGTTATTATTGTTGATTATCTAAATATCTGCTCATCAAGTAGATGCTCAATGAAATCAGTTAGTGCTAACTTATATATCTATGTAAAGAGTATTGCAGAAGAACTTCGTGCTATGGCTAAGGAATTAGGGGTGCCGATATTAACCGCAACACAATCGGATAGGTCCTCAATGAAAGGTGGTGAATTAGACATAGATAATGTTTCTGAATCAAAAGGTTTACCAGATACTTGTGATTTATTGATTGGTATGTACGGGGACGAGAAGTTAGATGAGTGTGGTCAAAGAATCTTTAAGCAATTAAAGAATAGGTATGGGGATAAGGCAAAGAATAGAAAGTTTGCAGTAGGACTTGACAAAACGAAAATGAGATTTTATGATTTAGAAAAAGTTGATAAAGACATACTAAAGCATCCAGAAGTTGAGGAATTCGGAAAAGAGTTTGAGACCAATCTAAAAGGACTTGACGAATGGAACATATAAATAATTTAAGGTACTGATTAGTTGATTATTCTAATGTTTGTCTAAGCATTAGATCTATGTACTGGTAGACAATAACAAAAAACAAAAAAGGAAAAAATAAAATGGATTTTGAAGCATTAAAGAAAAAAGCAAATAGCTTACAAGAACTAACAAAAAAGATGGACGCCGATAAAGGTGGACACAAAGATGAAAGATTCTGGAAACTTTCACGTAATAAAGACGGCGTTGGTTATGCAACGATTAGATTCTTACCAGCTCCAGATGGTGAGGATATGCCTTGGGTAAAGTACTTCAGCCATTCTATCAAAGGTAATGGTTACTTTATTGAAAATTGTCCAACTACTATTGGATTAAAATGCCCAGTATGTGATAACAACAATAAATTATATAAAGGAAATCAAGCAGAAAAAGATATGACAAAGGGTAGATTCCGTAAAAAGAACTTTATCTCAAATATCTTCATTGTAGATGATCCAGAACAACCAGAAAATAATGGTAAAGTATTTTTATTTGCTTATGGACCAGCAATCTACGCTATGATTGAAAACGCAATGAAACCAGAGTTCCCAACGGATACCCCAGTAAATCCATTTGATTTTTGGGCTGGTGCAAACTTTAAGATTAAAATCTGCAAGAAAACTGATACAGAATTCTTGACTTATGATAAATCTTCATTTGACGCACCTTCACCTCTATTAGGTGGTGATGACGAAAAACTAAAAGATGTTTGGGCAAAAGAGTATAAATTAAATCAATTCATTTCTCCAAGCGAATTTAAGACTTACGAACAACTAAACAAAAGATTTGAAGATGTTATTGGTGCTTATGACTTAAGTAAACCAAAATCAGCTTTAAATGCTAAAATTGATGATGAAATTCCAGATTATGATGAAGTGGAAGCTAAAGCATCTGCTCCAGTATTAGCAAAAGAAGAGATTGAAAATATCTCTGATGCTGGTTCTGAGCCAGATGAATATGATAACTTGTTTAATTAAATAATAGACAAGTAAAAAAGAGGGGTAGGCTTTCCGAGTAAGTCTACCCTTTTTTATTAGAATCCTTCGGTTACCCGGATATTAAATGGCTGCTCATATAATCTAGGATCTGATTGTGATATGTTATTGATTACACTCATATTAGAATTATATGTTTTTTCAATAGCTTTCATATCTTCTAATCTAGGTGGTTCTGACATTGTCTTAACGGTTTTCATTTTATTATTGAAGCTTTTCTCCATCATAATATCAGCTGCATAATCACGATTTACCGTATCTGGAACTACTGAAGATACATAAGCTCTTTCTTCTTTGATATTTTCTATTATCTTTTTATTAGTATCTTTTTCAAGTTGTCTTTGCCAATCTTTCTTGAATACATTGCCAACTCTACCAAAGAATCCTTTTTTACGTTCCCCAGTAGTAGCATCTATCTCGGCCAATGCCTCATCTTTTTCTTTATCGTTTAGATCTACATAAGACTTTTCTGCACGTTCGCTAATTTTTTCATTGTATAAAGTTGGGTTCTTTTCTTTTTGTTTAGATAGACTATATTCTTTATACTTCTTTACACCGAAATAACCTAATACAGCTACGGCTGCTGCTATGGCCGCTATAATACCCCATATAGGAGCGGTGACCCCTGCCAGAACGGCTCCTATTGAAGCAAATGCGGATCCTATTAAAGAACCTAAACCACTGAATAACGAAACAGCTGCAAGACCAATCTTAGCAAATACACCTTTGAAAAGACCAAGCAAAGGTTTTGCAATATGCTCAGCAAATCTAGCACCAAGATATTTAGATATAAATCCACCATCACCAGCTTTCTCTGCTTGAGCTTCTGAAAAGTTAATCAATCCATCTGCACCAGCAAGTCCAGCACCACCAGAAACTATATTCTTAAATGATGTATCACTCATTTCTTTTTGTGCTTCAAGAGAATCTGATAGGTATTCGTTCTGCTCAATTTGCTCTTTTGTTAAGTCTATAGCTTGAAAACCAGATTCATTAACACCTTTTAGAAGATTAGTGTTATTGGTAAGAATAGATCTAATATCATATAAAACAGATCCAATTTCAATAAGATAATCACCTATCTTTTCGGTCTTAGTATCAATAATACCTTGCACGTTATCTAACTTAAGAAGAATATCCCCACTCATAGATGTAGCAAACGGTGCTTCTGCTTCCATACCAGCACCACCTTCTTCTGGGTATGCTGCAAAAGATGGTGTCATCTTTTCAAACTTAGCAGTAGCATTATCCCACCAGGATTTGGCTTTTGATTTCTTAGGTGCTTCGGATTCTAATACAGATTCCTTTTCTTCTTCAAACTTAGCTCTGCGTTCTAATCTAGCTTCTTTTGAGAACTTGCGTTCGTATCCTTTGGTCATCCAATCACTAATCATACCACCACCAAGGAAACCTGGTAATATGGATCTTATAGTTCCAGCAATACCGGACACAGCTTCTTCTCCAAGACCATATAGAATACCGTCTTTAAGTTTCTTTTGCTCTTTCTCACGCTGCTTTTCTAGAATAAGTAATTGTTTATCAAGGTCATTATCATTAAGCTTTGATAACTTGACTAGGTCTAGATCTACTTTCTTTACAACATCAACATTATTCTTATATACTTTTGATACAAGAGCAACTATACCATTGACTAAACCAGTCTTTTGTTGTGTAAAGAAGTCATCACTGGCCTTTACAAAGTAATCATCTGGTATGCCTTGCTTTGGTACTATCTTGTCATTAGGAATGTCTATTTTCATTTTTATATTGTCCATATAAATAGTTGGTATGATACACTTTTATTTATAAGGACAGTAGTTGTGGCAAGACACTATAGACAAGGTAAGTTTACTCCAAAGCATCCAGAAAAGTATGTTGGTAATGTAAAGAATATAGTATTCCGCAGTTCCTGGGAATTGCGTTGTGCTTTGTATTTTGACCAGCATCCAAGTATTCTACAATGGTCTTCTGAAGAGGTAATAGTTGATTACATAAGTCCAGTTGATAATAGAGCACATAGATACTTTGTTGATTTTATTATTAAGTATAAGGATACTAAGGGAAATATACGAACAAGTCTAATTGAAGTAAAGCCATTTTGTCAAACTATACAGCCAGAACTAAAAAGTAAAAGGCAGATGAAAAGATATATAACTGAGCTAACTACTTGGGGTATAAATAATAGTAAGTGGAAGTCTGCAAAGGAATTTGCCGACAAACACGGTTGGGAATTTAGAATACTAACAGAAAAAGAGATAGGTATTTAATGGCTCAAACAGAGACATTTTTAGGTAAATTAACCAAGCAAAGGGATGCTATTGGACTTCGTAAGATGTCCACGGATTCTATGGATTGGTTTAGAAAGAAAGTATCTTTACTCGGTAAGTCTGCTTTTCAACGAGTTATGTCAGATGCTCAAGCAACCAATAAGATGCTTGCTAGAAGTCCTGGTATAGGTTTTATGTACACTTTTGCTTACTTTGCTAAGTGGGACGAGACATTACCTTATTGGGATAGATTCCCTTTGATTTTTATTATTGGTAGTTATGAAGATGGATTCCTTGGATTAAATCTACATTACTTACCACCAAAGTTAAGAGCTATATTATTAGATGCTTTGATGGCATTTGCAAGTAATAAAAGTATGCCAACAAAAGTAAAGATTAATGCAACATACCAAACACTTAAAGGATTTTCTAAGTTTGACTTAGTGAAGCCTTGTGTAAAGAGATACTTGTTTAGTCAGTTAAGAAGTGGTATAGCTAAAATATCCTCGGACGAATGGGAACCAGCTATATTTCTACCATACGAAAGCTTTGTTAGAAGTTCTAACTCTGGTGTATGGTCGGATAGTATCAGAGGTATAAGGAAGAAATAATGAGTAATTCTGAAAGAATAACACAGTCATCTTTAAGATGGGTAAATAAAAACATAATGCAAGAGTTCCTTGGTGTAGCAGTCAATGGAGCCAGACAGAATAGGTTTATTATAAACATTGTTGATACTAATACTAGATACCTAACCTTGGCTTGTCAAAGAGTAAAGTTACCAGGTATTACAACTGGAACCAATGACTTAAAGCACTTTGGTGAATTACATAAGAAAATAGCTGCAAATCGTACTTTTGGAGATGCTACGATGGAGTTTATTCTAAGTGAGTCCGGAAAGGAACGTGATTATTTTGTTAATTGGATGGACGAAACCTTTGATAGAACTACTAACACAGCAAAGTTTTTAGAGGACTATGTAAAAGATATTGAGATCCTAACACTGGATCTAGAAGGGAAGACAACTGGTGGGGTAAAGTTAATCAATGCATATCCACTTAATATCGGTGATATAGATTACAATATGAGCCAAGATAATGCTATAGTGCTTTTACCAGTAACCTTTACATTTTATAACCTACAAGAAATTAAACATACTTAACAACGGAGACTAGATAATGACATTAAATAATATAATAACAACACCAACCTATACTTTGAAATTACCAGTTAGTGGTAAAGATATCAAGTATAGACCATTTTTGGTAAAAGATGAAAAGATTCTATTACTTGCACAGAATGAGTCTGATACAAAGAATAGAATTGAGTCTGTAAAGCAAGTATTACGTAATTGCATATTGACAGAAGTAGATCTTGATAACTTACCGATTACGGATATTGAGTTTATATTCTTACATACAAGAATGAAATCCAAAGGGGAAGTTATAAATCTTATTAATACTTGTAAAGATTGCAAAGAAAAGAAAGCAATCGCTTTTAACCTTAATGAGGTAAAAGTACAGAATAATAAGAAAATAGATAACAAAATAATGATTAGTGATACTGTTGGAATTGTTTTACAATACCCAACATTTACCACAGCTGAAAAGTTTGCAACACTAGACGAAGGTGATAATATCAAGTTCATTGCAAACTGTATAGAATGTGTTTTTTCTGGTGATAAGGTATATGATTCTAAGACAACAACTCCAGAGGAATATGTTGAGTTCTTAGATAAGTTAGAGATATCACAATTCAAGCAACTTATTGAATTCTTTGAGAATCTACCAAGATTGCTTGGTGTTATAGAATATGATTGTAAATGTGGAAAGCATATTAAGATAGAGTTGGAAGGTCTATCCAATTTTTTATGATATTAGTTGGTGCTGAAAGTTTATCGGCTTACTACACCACCAACTTTAACTTAGTAAAGCTACACAATTTTACGATAAGTGAGCTTGAAAATATGATACCATACGAGAGGGAAGTGTATATTTCATTATTAGAAGATTATATAAAAAAGGAAGAGGAACGATTAAATGGAAAATGAGGTAGTAGAAATGGGTAATGAAAAAGTTCCGAATAAAAGAACGCAAAGAAAAAGAATGGCTTGGTTCGCTCTTGTTAGTATGCCATTGACAGTTCTTTTGTTAGCAATATGTCCAGAGTCAAAGTTGGTTGCAATGGACGAGATTCTTACTTGGTATTTTATCGGTATGACATCAATCGTTGGTGCGTATGTTGGATTCTCAAGTTTTGAAGACAAAATCAACAAGAAAGTAAATGAGTAAATAAAATGGCTACAGTACAATATCCAGCAAATCTTCGTAATGATAAAATTATTGGTAAAACATTGTTTATTGCCAAAGCACCAGCTGGTTCCTTAAATCGTGGTGGAAATATCGGTTATAACTCTGTTTTATTACCATTACCAGAATCTATGGCAAATCCAGTAAGTCCAAGATATGCAGCTGATACAGGTAGAATAAACAAATTGATTGGTGGTGAAGATACCGGTATAATCGGTGGTGCTGCAGCAACTGCAACATCATTTACCACAGGTCTGACTGGAACAAAAGGTGCTGGATTAACTAAGTCTGCTGGTATTGTAGCCAATACATTTATGACACTATACTTTGAAGGTATGGATATGCGTGTCTTTGACTTTAAGTATAACCTAATACCACAATCAGTAGAAGACCAAGATGCTATTATGGCAATCATTAAGTTCTTCCAGTTTCATAGCTCACCAGGTGGAGATAAAGAAACCGAGGGAACCTTAGATTATCCATCTGTATTTAATATAACCTTTCAAGGTAAGTCTGCTGCTTTTCTACCAAAGATACAACCAGAGGTAGTTTGCACTTCTTGCATACCAACCTTTGAGAATCTTGATACTGGATTTTATACAGGTATGCCAGCAAAAGTATCATTAGAACTTAAGTTCTCAGAACAAAAGATCGTAACCAAAGAAGATTTTAGATAGGAGTTATATAATGGCTTATTTTGAGAAGTTTAATCTAATAACATATAATAATACAATCTGCACAAACTTACTGCAACGTGTGATTAGTAATAACCAGTTACCACAACAGTACTTTACTTATTATGTTGTGCAAGACGGTGAGAAACCAGAAACGGTTGCTTATAAACTCTATGGTAATGCAGAATATCACTGGGTTATTATCCTATTGAATAATATAATAAATCCACAATTTGACTGGATTTTATCTTCAGTAGAACTAACAAGATATATAGACAAAAAGTATGGTTCTTATAATGGATCTTTAGTTCATCATTATGAAACAACAAGTGCTTCGGAACCACAGTTACCAGCAGGAACAGTAGTAAACTCAGATTTTATACCTGCTGATTGGATTGTTGCAGTAACTAATGAAGAGTATGAGTCTGCTATCAATGAAACTAAAAGACAAATCAAAGTAATCAATCCAACATACTTAAAACAATTTGAAAGAGATATAGAGAAACTCTTAAAGGTTAACTAATATGTCCGGTGATGTAAAAACAAGAATTAACTCTAATGAAAGTACTGCATTACAGAAGAATCTTGCTGAGATTGACTATATCCAGTTGGTATCTAACTCTAATGATATATATGATATTAAAAGGATAATTACAGAAATTGAAGTCTACGAAGATCTAATTAGACCAGCAATATCAGCAACTATAAAGATAGCTGATGATAAATGCTTTCTTGATATGCTACCTATTACCGGATTTGAGACCATCAGAATTAAGTTTAAGTCTATGAATTATAAACCAAAAGATATATTTGATGGTTATGTAAAAGAGTTTATTATCGTTCGTTTAAGAAACATTATACAAGAAAAAGAAGATTTAAAGACCTATACCCTGGATCTAGTTACTAAGGATGCACTTGAAGATATGCGGTTGAAGATAACTAAGTCTTATCGTAATATGAAAGCATCTGATATTGTAAAGGAATTATTGACCAGCAAAGAACCTTATGGATTAGGTTTACCACTAACAGGTCGTAAAGAAGAATATGACAGAAAGAGTATTACAATAGAGCCAACCAAGTTTGATGATAGTGTTATTGGAACTTATAAAAGTCCTTTTGAAATGATTACTTGGTTAGCTTCACGTTCCATTGGTGAATACATAAACACCAAAGGAAAACAAGTATCTGCTAATTACTTTTTCTTTGAGAATAAACGTGGATATAACTTCACACCAATAGAAAAGTTATCTTATGCAGATCCAAAAGGCACTTTTCTTTATGGACTTCGTGATAATGTAGAAAAACACCGTGAGATAATGTATTCTAATAATGGTGTCAAAAAGGATCTAATACACGAACTAGGCTTTCCAGAGAACTATAACATTGTGCAGAACTTTAGAAATGGTATGTATTCCAATCGTGTTTTATCATATAATATCAACACCGGAGATATAAATGATATAAAATCTAACTATCAGGAATACTTTGCAGACTATGACAATATGTCTGGTGGTCAAAAGTTACTGCCAGAAAATATGATAGATCGTGTTATAAATCAAAACGATGCTTGTCTTAAAGCTATACCAACTTGCCCAGTTCTTTATGATGATATGCCGTCAGAGATTACTTTACCAGAGCAATATGTTATGAATAGGTTAGTTTATAGACAGATTCTAAATAATAACAGAATTCATTTGACAATCAACGCAAACTCGTTATATACAGTTGGGGACATAGTTAATATAGAAATATATGATACTAAAATGGTACAAGACGGTAACGGAGTTCAAAAACAAGTAGATCTGAATAAGTTCTATAGTGGGAAATACTTGATTACAGCAGTTAGACATATTATAACAAGAACAAGTTACTTAATGCGAATTGAAGTAATAAGGGATAACGTAGAGAATCTAATGGGGATTAAATTATAATGCAAGACAACAGATTTCTAGGTAGAAATGGATTCTATTGGTTCTTCGGTGTAGTAGAAGATCGCAACGATCCTTTACGTATGGGTAGAGTTCGTGTTAGAATTATTGGTTACCATACAGAAAACAAAAATGACTTACCCACGGAAGACTTGCCTTGGGCTTCCCCTATTCTACCAATTACAGCTGCTAGCATATCAGGTGTTGGATCTGCTCCAATCGGTCCAATAGAAGGAACTCGTGTTTTCGGATTCTTCATAGATGGTGAGTCAGCACAAATACCTATGATACTTGGATCCTTGCCTGGAGTGCGTGTCTCTGCAGTAGATCTATCAGAAGGCTTTTCGGATCCCTCTGGCACCTATCCGATTGTGCCAGAACCTGATTATACGGAAGGTAGTCCAGTACCAGATAACAGTCATTTCATTGGAACTTCAAACGATGAAGTAAATTATATTAATGAATTAGATAGCTTACAAGCAGATTTAATTGGAATAAGTGATTTAGCTAAAACGGAACTACAGAATCTTAACGGTGCTAGTTATGTATCTTCTGGCATACAAGAATCTATCAATCTAATTGATGGAATGCTTAATAGTGGAACTCAGACTAATCTTGCTCAGTTAGTTACTACACTTAACAATGTTTCTGGAGTTAATAGTAATCTAACAGGTTTCAATGAGATTCTAACAACACAAGCATTAGTTGGGGAAGCAATCAATAAGATAAATGGTTCGGGCAACTTTACAGACAATTTATATAGTGCCAAGTCTATTCTTGGTAGATTTACAGTATTCACACCAACAGTAGATAAGATAAACAAGGTTGAAGCTGTAAAGACGGAGCTGATACAATTTAATCAAAGTTTTGTTGGTGTTTCTCAGTTTTCAACTATACCAATGACACCGATTATTGACGCTGCGCTAAAAGCTATTAGTGTTGGTGGAACTTCGGTATCGGATCTTATTGCAATGTATAATACGGTAAATGCTAATGTAATGACAGCATATAACCAAGTAACTACTATGAAGCAATCAATCCCTACACAGATAAGCAATTCTAATATCACTACATTACTTGGATTGGCAAACAATATGATTGGTAAAGTACAGATGCCAGTAGATGGTTCTATTATTACCAATTATGGATTGAGAAAGAATCCATTATCCCAACAAGTTATATCTTTTCATAAAGGTGTTGATATAGAAGCACCAACTGGAACTATGATAAATGCAGTAGATACCGGTGTGGTTACTTTTGCTGGTAATTATGAAAGCTATGGTAACCTTGTAGTGATTAAACATAAGAACGGAACGGCAGCAAGGTATGGTTTACTTGGTTCTATATTAGTATCAGTCAATGATATTGTTGGTAAGGGACAAGTTATAGGAACTGCTGGAACGAATAATTTACATTTAGAACTAAGAGCAAATGAATTATTAGATGATAATGTACCAAGTATAGATCCAACACCGATACTAACTGGATCTTCTGTGGTAGAAACAATAGAATGGAATTAGAATAATGAAAACCTTTTTAATAAATCCAGCAAATGATATCAATGAGTTAGCTACTGGTGATGATAGAACCAAGGTTGCTTTTCAAAATGAAGTTCGCATAACCACGGCAAAGACTGCCACAGATTCTACCATAGAGGAACCAGCAACTCAGTCTGCTCCAAAGTATCCATATAACCACGTTAATACAACGGAATCTGGTCACATTAAAGAATATGATGATACCCCCGGTAAAGAACGTATCTTTGAGATGCACAGATCTGGAACCTTTTATGAGATTAGTCCTGATGGATCCAAAGTAACTAAAGTTTTTGGTGATGGTTTTGAGATAATACTTGCAGATAATGCGGTAATCGTTGGTGGTAATCGTAATGTTATTGTCAATGGTGATTGCAATCTTCTAGTCCAGGGTGATATTACAGAAAAAGTTGGTGGTAACTATACTCAGATCGTCAATGGTAATTATACCTTACGGGTAGAAGGTGACTATGTATCAAGAGCAACTAATCATCAGATAGAAGGTGTAAGTTATCAAACCATATTATCTGGAGCTATAAATCTGCAATCAGCACAAACAACTATTAGAAAATGCCATATAGTAGATTTTACTCTAACAGGTAATATCGTTGCTAATAGTTTAGGTTCTGGTGCAATATCTAATGGAACGGTTGACTGGGCAAATAATGGTACAACACCAACAAGTAAAGATCCAGGTAAAGGACAAGATGTATCTGACTTAATAACACCGGCAGTGGATACCCAGTTGTCAAAAAAGAATACTGGCAATACACAAAGTAGAGTCTTTAAGAAAAGGTTTAGCTAATGACAGCACTTAGTCTTTATGAGATTAAAAAATATGGTATTGATAGAATTTGCATACTTGCGGATAAGATCTACCACGGACAATCATTAAAGACTATAGACCAAAAGTATATTAAAATAGATTCTTTACAATATGAAGATATCACAATAACAGTTGGTAAAAGTACTCATAGACAGTTTGAAAATAGACTAATTAAGTTCTTTGATAAAATACCAAACAAAGCAAGGGTTACCATAAACAATAGATATAATCTTGGATATCTACTAAAATCAGAAGACTTCGGTGGAGAACCAAAAGGTAATCAAGGTAATAAGTTTGAAGATGATGTTTATCGGAATCTAATAACAAGAACTGGTAAGTATAAAGAACTGATTGATTTCATTAACAAATATAAAATAAACACTATAAGCAACTCTGCTGGTTATAAACCATTTAGACCATTGATAATCAAAAATAAAAGTATCGTAAGTGGTCTAATAGATTCTGAATGCGATTTATCCGATGTTGGTAATGCAGTAGCTGATATTCAATTATATACTAAGTACAGACGGATAAACCTATCTCTAAAATATGGTAATAGAATATCCTTAATTAACAATAGTATAATTGGATTGATACCAGTAAGTAGTTATAGAACTGGCAAGTTTTCTGATAATGCAAAGAAACTATTAGAGTTCTTTGGAATAGATACCAACAAGTTTAGATCTTCATTTACAAGATATAAAGGAACTTCAATAGGTTGTGATGAGATCGTTGATGTTAGTAATAGTGTAAATATATATAGAATCCGCAAGTTTATATCCTCTGTTATTGGAACTAATTATTATATGGTACATTTTTATAAAGGTTTATCAATAAAAAGAATAGATTCCACGGTAAATGCTGATTGGTCTAATATAAATAGAGTTAAGGTAATCTATCCAAAGAATAATTGTAAGAAGCAAGTGGAAGTTAGATTAGTTGGTGATAAGGTGGATTTTGTTATAAGTTTTAGGAATACCCGTGGTGGAATACTACCATCTCATTTATTATGTTATATAGTTTTTAAAGAGGGCAGGTAAATGGAATTCAAATCAAGATTAGCAAAGATATTCAATGAAGTACAAGAACAAAAGAATATCCAAGAACTTAAAGCAAAAGTAAAACAAGCTCGTGAAGAATATGGTTATAGGGATCCAGACCACTGTCAAGAATTAGTAGATGCCGAGTGTGAATATAAAGAAGCAGTTGCGCAAGCTATTGAAAAAAGAATGGAAAAATTAGGTTTTTAATATGAAACAAAATATAATCAATAGTATAAATAACTTATTGAAGACACAGCATATTGACCAGTTAACTGTAATTGAAAGTTTGAGATTTCTTAATGATTGGTATACTAAATTCTCATTAGATCCAGTTATTATACCACAAGAAGATTCTGTTATATGTTTAGATTTCAATACATTTATACTGGTGTTTTATGTAGATAAGATTGAGTTTATAAAAGAACCAGAACTATTAACCTTTGGAAGTGCAAGAGAATTATGGCAGTATCTAACAAAATAGCGGATAATAATGGAACGTATCAGTATAAAGATATTGATGTTAGCTTTCTAAAGCATCCGATAACTAATGACATAAGAACCAAGACTGACGTAGAAGCTATTAAGCAAAGTGTATCTAATCTTTTGCAAACAAGTTTTTACGAAAGAGCTTTCCATCCAGAGATTGGTTCGTTATTAAAAGCTACATTATTTGAGCCATTGGACGATATTACAAAAGCTTTGGTATTTGAAGAGATTAAGACCATTATAAAGAATTGGGAGCCACGTGTAATACTTCAAGATGTTGAGATAAACGAAGATCCAGATGGTAATGAGTTAAGAATAACAGTTTCCTTTCAGATTACTGGCCGCATAGAATTAGGAACGATAACACAAACAGTTTCTTTAATAAGAGTAAGATAAGATGACAGATTTACGAGTAACCGAATTAGATTTTGATACAATCAAGACCAACTTAAAGACTTTTCTAAAGTCAAAGCCAGAGTTTACTGATTATAACTTTGAAGGTGCTGGTCTATCAGTATTATTAGATGCCTTAGCATATAATACCCACTATAATGCAATAAATGCTAATATGATTGGAAGTGAGATGTTTCTTGATACTGCACAGAATCGTTCAAGTATCGTTTCAAGAGCAAAAGAATTAAATTACTTACCTACGAGTAAGACAGCGTCTGTAGCAACATTAAGGGTAACCTTTGTGCCAGTTGGTAGTCCAAATCCTGCTGTAATTAGTAAGAATACTCAATTTAATGCAATACTTAATAACAAGAATTATCTATTCATTACAACGGAAGCCTATAACGTAGTCCCAGTCAATGATGTTTATACTGCTGATATTGATGTATATCAAGGTGGATATGCAACTTATAATTATGTTGTAGATAGTCTAAATCCTAACCAAAGATTTATTATACCAAACAAAGATGTTGATACAAGATTCCTTTCTGTAAAGGTAAAAGATACTTCGGTGTCGGTAACTGATAGAGAATACTTATATAGTTCAAATGTGGTAAAAGATGCTATTACATCTACTTCGGAAGTTTATTATCTACAAGAGACATTTGATGGTTATTTTGAAGTAAAGTTTGGGGATGACGTTCTAGGTAGAAATCCAACTGATGGATCTATTATAACAATAGAGTATTTAATTACTGCTGGTGCAGATGCTAATGGTATTCAAAGCTTTACGAGATTATCTACTGTAGCAGGAACAACCAATGTTTCTATAACAGTTTTAAGTGGATCTGCTGGTGGTGCTGATATAGAGGATATAGAAAGCATTAGAACTATGGCAACAAAGTTCTATCAATCACAAAACAGGGCATTAACTACCGATGATTATTCAGTGATTATTAAAAAGAATTATCCAATCATTAAAGATGCAGTAGTCTGGGGTGGAGAAGATAATCTACCAACTCCTGTATATGGTAAAGTATTCGTATCATTAGAACCAAACTCTGGGTATTATCTAAATGAAGTAACCAAAGCACAGATCCTAGCAGATATTAGATCTTCTTATGCGGTGGTAACTGTAAAACCAGAATACGTTGCACCAGAATATCTTTATATCAATGTAAGTTCTAATGTAAATTATAACTCAAGTGAAACAATCAAGACAGTAAGTCAATTACAGACCTTGGTAAGTTCTGCAATTACAACTTTCTTTGCTGACTTTGTGGATATCTTTAATTCAAGTGTTATTTTATCAAAGTTAAGTTCTGCTATAGACGATGCAGATACTTCAATTACTGGTAATACAACTGGAATAAGTCTTGATTACAGACTATCACCAACTACCAATGTCGCAACAAGATATACCGTAGACTTTGCAAATCCGGTAAAACCTGGTTTATTAACAAGTACAACTTTTAGTGTCAGTGGTGTTTCTGGATATTATTTTAGAGATGTACCAACTGGGGTTGCTCCATATAGCACTGGTGTTATTCAAATCGTAAGATCCATTGGTGGAACTATTGAAGTATTAGATTCTGCAGCTGGAACCATTGATTATACAACTGGTTACGTAGTATTAACTAACTTTATTACAAGTGGATTTACGGGCAGTTATATAACAATAACGAGTACCTTACTTCCAAGTGTTACCGAAGTTAATCTAACCAGTATAAATAACGAAGTAATCACGAACGGACGCAATCAGATATTAAAGTTGAATAATATCGTAGCCAATGTAGTAGCAAAATAAAATGGAAACTGAGTTCTACAATCTTAAGACGGTATTTGATAGGGTTATACCAGAATTTATAAAGGATGACTCAACCAGTCTTTTCACGACTTTTCTAGAATACTATTATGAATATCTAGATACTGTTGGTAATGCCGGTGAAAGAACTTATAATTTATTACAATACCGTGATATAGATGAGACAGATCTTACAGAATTCTTAACCTATTTTAGAAAGACTTATATTGATATTCTACCAGTAAACTATCTGGCAGATTCTTCTTTACTTATTAAAAATATCAAATCCCTATATGGAAGCAAAGGCACTGAGAAGTCCTTTAAGTTTCTATTCCGTGTATTATATAATCAAGATGTCAACTTCTATTATCCAAAAGATGATTTATTAAGACCATCAGACGGTAAGTGGGTAGTTGAAACTTCATTAAAATGCACGAATAACACAGGTAACTTTGGTGACCTAGTAAATAGACAGATAACAGGTCTAACTTCTGGAGCTACTGGTATTGTTGAATATGCAGTTAGCTATGAGTTAGAAGGTGTAAAAATTGCAGAATTCTTTCTAAGTTCTGTGAAGGGTACATTTCTACCAGGTAGACTAATCGCTGGAACCAGCGTTGATGGAACAGTTATACAAGAACGTTCGTTTGAAGTTATATCTGGTCTTACTGTGGTAAATGGTGGATCTGGTTATAAGAAAGGTGATAAGGTTTATATAGTTACCAACGATTCCAATATGAGTATTCTTGGATTTGGTGTAGTAACTGCATTGCAATCTTCACCGATTAGTTCTATTGGGGTTCTTAATGGTGGTAGTAATTATAATGGCAACTACAAGATAGTAACCACATTAAACAATCTACCAATGAATTCTGTATATAATAACCAAGTTTTACTTAATCAGGTTGTATCTGGTCTAACTTCTACCGATATTGATTATCTAAACTTACCAATGAATTCTACTATAACCTCAACTATTATAAATGGAACTGGGGATATTGTATCTATCATAGACAATCCTGGATCCACTGGTAACGGTGCAACTGCTGTGGTTGATGTTGTTGATAATGCTGGTGCTATTATAACAGTAAAACTAATATCAGCTGGTAAGTCCTATGAGACTCCAACAGCAACGGTAACTTCTGCAACTGGAACTGGTGCTATCTTATCCGTATCAGGTGGAACTTCTGCAATATCAAGTGTAGTTGTACAAAATCCAGCACCTATTCTGACCGGTAATATAAATGATTATACAACGGATACAATAGGTTATGGTAATAATAATGCCACATTTTCCTTTACAACATCAGCATTAGTATCATATCCCGGTAAATGGTTAACCGATGATAGTAAATTAGATTCTACAAAGAAACTACAAGATAACGAATACTGGCAAGAATACTCTTATGTATTGAAATCTGAGTTAGATACTGCAACTTTCGCAGATGCAGTTAAGCCAACAGTGCATCCTGCTGGTATGAAGATGTTTGGTGAAGTAAATTACACTCGTGTTTTATATACGCCAATAACATTAGAATCTATTACTGGTAATACAGATCTTATATTCTTTACAAGTAATGTAAATCTATATCCAGTTGAGATAAACTACTTTACAGAAATTGAAACGCAAATAGAAAGACCAACTTATCTTTATGAATTAACAATAGACGAAGTTATACAGATATATGGTCCTGATATTGCTACTATTGCAACATTGACACCAGGAACAGCAGTTACTACTCCAACTATGGATAGTATGCAACCGAACATTAGAGGTAATTATATTTCTATTACATAGTATAAATATAAGAGATATTATAACAAAGAGGACTCAAGATGAGTACAATTATTAAAGAAAATTATAAAGTAAAAACAGCATTTGACTTTGTTAGTTCGGTAACAAGAACAACACCTAGTCCAGATATCCTATATGCTGGTATTGGTAAAAATACTGCTTGGTCAAATGAAGCTTCACCTGATACTGCGGTAGATTCCGTAGCAACAGAAGTAGCATTAAGACAAGCAACGTTGGGTATTAAGAAAGTTACTAGTGCTGATATTTGTTTGGTTATTCAAAGAATTAACTGGACAACTGGAACGACTTACGATGCTTATACTGATAGCACAACAAGTTTATTCGGTAGCAACTTTTATGTATTGACCGATGATTACAATGTTTATAAATGCATTAGTAATAATGGATCTGCACCATCAACTGTAAAACCAACTGGAACTTTAACTACAACGATTACCACTGCTGATGGTTATCAATGGAAGTTTATGTACGATTTAGGACCAGCTGTAGCAACCAATTTCTTGGTTACTGATTGGTTACCAGTTCCTACTGGAACACAAAAAACGGCACAACAACTAGCAGTAGAAGCTGCTGCAACTTATGCAAGTGGATCTCCAATCGGTGGACACGGTAAGAATGCTGCTTTGGAACTTGGTGCTTCAACTGTGATGGTAAGATATACCTTTGTTGGAAATGAGATGCCAATAGATACATTTAGACAAGTATTCTTGTGGTCAAATCCATTAGATAATTCTGCAGTTGCCTTGACAGGTGATACTTATGTGGCTGCTGATTATGATTTATTAAGTGGAACTATCTTATATTCTGAAAATAGAACATCTATTACTAGATCTACAAGCCAAACGGAAACAATCCACTTGGTAGTTGATTATTAGAAATTAAAGGATAAACAATGACTATTAATCTTAATACAGATCCATACTTTGACGATTACTCTGAGACGAAAGATTTTATCAAAATACCTTTCAAACCAGGTGTAGCAGTTCAAGCACGGGAACTAACACAAATACAAGATATTCTTCAGAAACAAATTGAAAGATTTGGTAATCATATATTCAAAGAAGGAAGTATGGTTATTCCTGGTGAGATTAGTGTAGACCTTACTTATAAGTATTTGAAATTACAACCACAATATAGTGGTTCTGATATTGATACAGCAGACTTTTTGGATACACTTATTATTGGTAAGACCTCTGGTGCTTCTGCTCGTGTAGTTGCAGTGTCAGCTGCTGACTTAACAGATCCAAATACATTATTCATAAAATATGCTTCCGGTGATAGTGTTAAGACTGTAGCAGTTAATACAGTATCAGGATCCAATAAGATTACAAGTTCTGTTGATATTCTAAGCACATTTATTGTTGGTGCAACTATTACGGGAACTGGCATACCAGCTAATACATCAATCACAGCAGTTAATACTAGTCTTAATGAAGTTACTATTTCAAACAATGCAACTGCTTCTGCTACTGGTATTACAGCAACATTGACAACGGCATCTGTTTTTTCTAATAACGAAAATATCGTTGTAGTAGATGAAACACTCGGAATTGAAAGTGCAACAATAGCAACGACTTATGCTTCAGCTGCAACTGGAACTGGTTCTGCCGTAACTATCAATGATGGTATATACTTTTCACAAGGTTACTTTTTAAGAGTTGCAAAACAGACTTTAATCCTTGAAAAATACAGTGCAACACCATCATATAAAGTTGGTTTATTCCTAGACGAAAGTTTAGTAACTGCTTCAGATGATAGTTCATTAAACGATCCAGCAAGTGGTTATTCAAACTTCAATGCTCCTGGTGCTGATAGACTTAAAATTGAATTAACCTTAGCTAAGTATGCTTTAACAGCAACTCTTGGTGATGGATTTATTGAATTACTTCGTATTGATACCGGTGTTATACAAGAACTAGTTGTTAGAACACAATACTCAGAATTAGAAAAGACCTTAGCTCGTAGAACTTATGATGAGTCTGGTGATTATACAGTAAGAGCATTCCCGATTGAAATTCGTGAGCATCTAAACGATACTACCAATCGTGGTATCTATACAGTTGCTCAAGGTGGAGATGCTACAAAGTTGGCTATTGGATTGGAACCTGGTAAAGCTTATGTAAAAGGTTATGAGATTGAGAAGATATCTACAACCTACGTAGCAACCGATAAAGGACGTTCTACCAAGTCAGTATCCAATTCAGTTATACCAGTAACTTATGGAACTTATTGTTTAGTCAATACAACCAAAGGAACTTTTAATATCAGTGCTTTTGATACAGTTCTTTTGAAAAATGCTGTGCATAATGGAACTGATACTTCAGCTGGTACCCAAGTTGGTACTGCAAAAGTAAAAGGTTGGCAATATGTAAGTGGAACTATTGGTTCTTCTGCAATCTACAAGTTATTCCTTTATGATATTGTAATGACTGGGTCTTATGTATTTGCTACCGATGTAAAATCCATTGTAAAAGCTGGCACTCCTAATATGCTAACCGATACAGTTTTGACCGGTGGTGAAGCATTACTTTTTGATAATAGTATCAATACAAACTTGGTACAATTACCAAACTCAGTTATTAAAACTGTAAAACCATCTGGCTCAAGTGATACATCATATAAGATTATGAGATTTTATACAGGTGCCTTGACTGGTGGGGTTATTACTTTAACAGCAGGAACCAATGAGATCTTTTCTAGTTATTCAGCATTAAGATATCGTTTAACAAAATCTGATGGAACCGTAGTAGATTTAGCTGGATCTGGTAACTCTGTTGTACTAGGTGGTTCTCCAACTGGTAAACAAGTTACTATTACAGTATCTGGTGGTGGAACTGATACAGTTAGAATTCTTGCAACATTGACCAAATCTTCTGTAGCAGAAAAGACCAAAACATTTACCAATAGAGTTCAAACTGGATTGGCTTCCGGGTCATCTGTAGCATTAGATCGTGCCGATATATTCCAAATCAATTCTATTATGTCTGGTGCTATTGATGTAACCGATAGATTTACCTTAGATAATGGTCAAAGAGATAATACATACGAACTTGGAGCATTATACTTAAAATCTGGCGCAACCAATCCTGGTGGAACTTTAGATGTTGATTATGATTACTTTGAGCACGGTGCTGGGGATTACTTCTCGGTAGATTCTTATGCTGGTGTAATTGATTATGCAGATATCCCAGTTTATACTGGATCTAATGGTATTACATATAATCTAAGAGATTGTTTAGACTTTAGGCCAAGACAAAATAATACAGGATCTGGTTACTCAGTTTTATCAGAACTTATTGTAAGTGGTGAAGATGTTAGTGTAAGCTATGAATACTACTTACCAAGAATAGACAAAGTATACCTTGATTTATCAGGCAATTTTGGTGTTATACAAGGCAATCCTTCAGATACACCATCAGCTCCTAGTGCTCCAGATACTGCAATGGGTTTATATGATGTTTTAATACCTCCATATACTTTTGCAACGACAGACGTAGCAGCTTCTATTATTGAAAATAAAAGATACACTATGCGAGATATTGGTAAGATTGAAAAACGTGTCCAGAATCTTGAATACTATGTGTCTTTATCATTATTAGAAAAAGAAACTGCTGAGTTGTTTATTGATGATGGTACCGGTGTTAACCGCTTTAAGAACGGATTCGTTGTAGATAACTTTACAACCACACAAGTAGCAGATTATAATGACGCAGATTATAAAGCATCTATTGATATTGAAAAACAAACATTAAGACCAAACTTCTATACTGGTAATATCAAATTAGAATATAATGCTTCTAGTTCTGCAAACGTTCAGTTAACTGGTGATATTTTAACTTTACCATATACACCAATAGCTTATATCACACAAGACCAAGCTTCTGGTTATATCAATATCAATCCGTATGACGTATTATTCTACAAAGGTTCAATGACAATTAGTCCATCTTCAGATGATTGGAAAGATACTTCACGTGCTTCTGATGTTGTTATAACAGAAAACGTAACCAATCTTGGTGGACAAGCAGATTACGCTGCTGGTAAAAATGAGATCTTTAATATCAACGGACATCCAATCTGGGGTGAGTGGAAACAATTCTGGTTTGGTAGTTCTGATGTAAGTGGTAGCAGCCGTTCTAAACAGTTGATAACCAATTCTTTAAGTGCTGTGCAAGCATTAGGAACTGGAGCAACTTGGGAAAGAACTGGTTATGCTCAGATATCAGTATCTAACAGACAAGTAATCAATGATAAGATCCTAAGCTCAACCGCAATTCCTTATATGAGAAGCAATACTATTAGCTTCACGGCAACTGGATTGAAACCAAGTACTCGTGTTTATGGATTCTTTGACGGTGTAGCAGTTGATGGATATATTACCCCAACGGGTCAAGCACTTAGTACACCAATGGTAACCGATACTTCGGGATCTATTAGTGGAACCTTTACAATACCAAACACCGATACGGTAAGATTTAGAACCGGAACGAAGATGTTTAGATTGTCAGATTCTTATATTGGTGATGTATCTGCTGAAGAAACTAATGCAGAAGCTGGTTATACGGCATCTGGTATATTAGAAACACGTCAAGCAGATGTAATATCAACAAGGGTAACTTTGAATGGTCAATACTTAGATCCATTAGCTCAATCATTTATGGTAACTACTGTCGGTGGTGCTTTTATCAGTAAAGTTGATGTATTCTTTGCTTCTAAGGATAGTAAGAATATACCAGTTACTTTACAAATTAGAAATATGGTAAACGGAACACCTGGATCTACTATCGTGCCAATGTCAACAGTAACTTTATTACCTGCTTCAGTTAATACAAGCACAGATGGAACGGTAGCAACAACATTTACTTTTGAAGGACCAGTCTACTTACAAGAAGGACAAGAATACGCAATCACGTTATTAAGTACTTCAAATGAGTACAATGTATGGATTGCTACTATGGGTGAAAGACAATACCAAACAGACCAGATAATTTCTAAACAACCTTATCTTGGTGTCTTATTCAAAAGTTCAAATGCTTCTACCTGGACAGAAGACCAATTAAGTGACTTGAAGTTTACTTTATATCGTTGTCAATTTAATACTTCGGTAACTGGAACTGCGGTTCTTGAAAATGAAGCTGTACCAGTAGTAACCTTAGGGTCCAATCCATTACTAACAGCTAATGCTTCTAACATTGTAGAAGTAACTCATACCAACCACGGAATGCAAAATGGTGATAAAGTAACCTTAGCTGGTGCAACTGCAACTAATAACATACCAGCAACGGAACTTAATGCTTCACATACAATAGCTAACGTATTACAAAATAGTTATACTATTACAGTAACTACGAATGCTAATGCTACTGGTGTTGGTGGTGGAACTGCAATAACAGCAACCGAAAATAAACCTTTGGATTCTATGTATATTGGATGCCAGAATCTAGTATTTAATGATACTAGTTTAACTTTCACTGGTAAACTAACAACCAATGGATATGTAAAAGATACCACAGCAAGAGCATTGATTGTAAATGATACTATTGATAACGATGATGAATACATTATCGCAAGTTCAATCAATGAAACAACAAGCTTAAGTGGTAATAAATCCTTTGAGATAACTGGTACATTTACTTCTGATTTAGATAATATCAGTCCAGTTATTGACTTACAAAGAACTTCTGTAGTAAGTATTGGTAATATCATCAATAATGATTACACCAATGAAGATACAGCAGTAGCAGGAAATGCCTTGGCTAGATACTTTACAAAACGAGTAAACCTAACCAGCCCAGCAAATGCTCTACGTGTTTATTTTAGTGCATTAAGACCAAACGCTGCTGATATTAAAGTTTACTATAGAATCTTAAAAGATGATAACAGTGGTAAGTTCTCAGATGTAGCTTGGACGGCAATGACTGCTGCAATAACAACTCCAAAGTCTGATACTACAATAAAAGATTATGAATACTATGCAGATAGTTTACCTGGTTTCTCAATCTTTGCTATTAAGTTGGTAATGGTTACTTCAAATACAGCTGATGTACCATTGATTAAAGATTTCAGAGCAGTTGCTACGGGGTCTTAAAATGAAGATTAAAATAGATAATGAATTAGTAAGAGATACTGACAGCTTCGCAGTTATAAATAGTAACAGAAGCAAGTTAGAGCAAGCAAAAGAGCAGAAGTATAGAAGACTGCAAAATATGAATAGATTAGACCGCTTAGAAAATGAAATGACCGAAATCAAAGCTCTTTTGCAAGCTATCACAAAAAAGATGGATAAGAAATGACAATAAACATAGCTTTACAAACTGATACTTTTGAGACTTGGAGACTTCGTCTTAATGATACTATTGCTTTTGCTAATGCAGTAGGATCCGCAAGTGCAGTAACCATAACCGGTGGATCTATATCCAGTTGTGCAATAACAGGTGGTTCTATCAATGGAACTACTATTGGTGCAACATCAAGAAGCTCTGGTGCATTTACAACATTAAGTTTGAATACGGCATTAAGTATTGCTAATGGTGGAACTGGTGGTAATACAGCAGAAACAGCAAGATCTGGTTTAGGACTTGGAACTTTAGCAGAACAGAACTCAAATAATGTAAGTATAACCGGTGGATCTATAACAGGTATTAGTCCTATTACAATATCCAATGGTGGAACTGGTGCTGGTAATGCTTCAGATGCAAGAGTTAATCTTGGTCTTGGTAATATGGCAACTCAGAATGCTAATAACGTAGCAATAACTGGTGGTAGTATTGATGGTGTATCTATTGGAACTGGAGTAACTGGTTTATTTAGAGATCCAATGACAGCTGCTTATGACATTGTTTATCGTGATGGAACCAATATTTCTAATAAATTAGCAAAAGGATCTGCTGGAACTTCTCTACGTGTTAATAATTCAAATGTACTTGGATATGGTGGTGCTATTCTTATTGAAGAGCAAAATGCATCTACCAACTATAAAATGTGGGTAGGTAGTTTGGCTCAGTATAATGCTATTGGAACGAAAGACAGTACAACACTTTACTTTGTAATATAGGATTTGATATGCTAAAACAAGGTACTAATTCTGTAAGACTTTACCAAGGAACTAATACGGTTAGAAGAGTTTATCAAGGAACGTCTTTGGTTTATTCTTCATTTCCAGCTATAGATGGATTAGTATCATACTTCAAATTGGATTCTAATGCTGATAATAGTGTAAATGCTTCTTATAATGGTACTGCATCTAATATATCTTGGATAGCCGGTAAAATTGGAACAGCTGCTAGTTTTAATGGTTCAAATAGTTTAATATCTTCAACTCAACCAAATGTAACTAATAATTTTGCTTATTCATTGTGGGTTTATCCGGGATCTAATATCACTATTGCCTCAGAAGCAAATCTTGGTACCTCTGGACAGACTGGCCAAAAATATGTTATTGGACCAGTAAATGGTGGTAATTCTTATGAAGGAATGGGTATATCTGTAGGTGGTAATGGTGTACAAATAGTATCTCACTGGACTGGTAATATACCAGTATTATTAAGTTATTCTGCTTCTATGCCAAATACTTGGTTCCACATTGTAGTTAACTGTACAAATAGACAACCATCTTTATATATAAATAATGTACTGGTAAGAACAGGATTGACAGCGTATACTTCAGCAGTTAGTGGTAGTTTAACATATTTGGGTAATACATATCCTGCTTATGGTCCTTATCAAGGATACGCAGATGAAGTTGCTTGTTTTAACAGAGTTTTAACAACATCAGAAATATCTGAGTTATATAACGGTGGAAGTGGTATAACATATTAGGAATTAAGAAATGACAATAAGTATAGTAAATAATACAGATACAATAGACACCTGGAGACAGAGAACCAATCAAGTTATAAGCTTTGTGAATGGTCCTTCCCCTTTGATTGCTACAACGGTCAAATTACAAGATTATATTAATCCATCACATTATTTAACTTTAAGAGTAAATGAAGATCTTACTGGTGATAGAATACTAAACATTATTACCGGAGATACAGATAGAACTTTAACTCTTAATGGTAATGCTACAATCACTGGATCTAATACAGGTGACCAAACAATTACTTTAACTGGTGCCGTAACTGGAACCGGAACTGGTACTTTTTCAACAACTTTAGCAGATTCTTTAGTTGGAACTCCTGGAACTTATGGTGATACTATAACAATTCCAGCAGTAACTGTAAATCAAAAAGGATTGATTACTGGAATATCAAACCAAGCTTTTGATAGAACAAAGTTATCTTTACCTTCATACAATGGTATTGAAAATTCTACTGGTATTACAATCACTTATGATAATAATTATAGTGGTGGTACAAATCCAAATCATAGAAAACTAACTCTAACGATTGCTGGTAATGTTTATGCTTATGTCAATGGTGTAAGATATACTTTAACCACACAAACAATAGCTGCTCATCCAGATGCAAGTGGTATGTATGTTTATTATTTTAATAGTTCTGGTGTTTTAACTATTTCAACAGTTAATACGATTCCTGATTTTGGATCTACTGCCTGGGTTGCAACTGTTTTATATAATGCAGATGCTACAGTAAAAGCTGGTTATCTATGGGATGAAAGGCATCCAGCATATTCCGGTATGTCAAATGCTACACACTATTACTTGCACAATACCCGTGGTTCTGTATTAGTATCCGGTGGTGCTATTAGTGGATATACACTTAATGCAGCTGGTGCAACAAACTTGGCTTATGCAGTTGCTGGTGGCACTTTAGCAGATGAAGATTTATATCATACAATCAATCCTGTAGCTAAGAGTGGTCCATATACAATCGTTCGTAGAAGTGGAACTGACGCAAATGGTGAGTTTGTTTCCAATTATACTTCGGTGACTGGTATTCTTGATAACGGAACTGATATTTACTACAATCAAAATAATGCTGGAACGTGGCAAATGACTGCGGTAACAGCAAATAACCGTTGGGTAAACTATTGGGTTTGTATGGGTGCATTACTCAATCCTGCTACTGGTGGGGCTGGTAATCAAATCTTTATCGTAATGGGGCAAAATCTATTTACGACATTAGCTGACGCAACTGGTTCTGACTTTAGCACACTCAGTATGGGCAACTTACCAGTAAAAGAATTTGTTGTAGTTGCTAAAATGACTTATCAACGTGTTTCTGGTAGCTCCCCAAGCAATGCTCAACTTGTTTCGGTTATGCCAATCAGACAAAGTGTATCTGCAATTATAAGTGGTGTTTCACCTTCAGACCACCAATCATTAAGCAACAGGAATGCACTTGCTTGCCATCCTGCTACTTCAATCACAGTAGATGCTAGTGGCTTTGACGGTAAACTAACAACTTCAGATGATACAGTTCAAAAGATTGCACAAAAACTTGACGACTTGATTATTGCAACTTCTACGACAGGAACTTTCACAAGTGCTAATCTAACTGCAAATAAATTGACGATTACACATAATAAAGCATTGAGTGCTCCTTACGGATTGTTGATACAATTCTTTGACGCAAACGGTAAGCAGATTGTCCCTGATGTTGATACTGCTGCTACTAATAGTTGCATATATGACTTTACTAATATCACGGTTACTGGAACTTGTAGTTATATCTACATATAAGGTAAGTAAATGACAACCTTTAATAAATTAAGAACAACAAAGTTATATGGTGGTGAAGACCAACTTATCTATAGCACGACTTTAGGTTCTAATGTTGCTGATTTTACGATTAGTGGACTTGACGGAGACACTGATAGACATTATAGACTTGAAGTTGTTTCTGCTGGTGGTGCAGTTAGTTATATGATTGTCCAACCAAATGCGGACAACTCAGCAAGTTATTTTGGTAATCAATGGGGAGTTACTGGTAGTTCAACCATCTATAATTTATATCAAACTACAAACTTAGGTATTCCATTATGTTATGGTGCTGATGGTGATGTTGGTATTATGAGACTTTTTCCATATCAAAATAATCAACGTTCTGCTATCTGTACTTCAATAGATAATGGTAATACTACCTTCAGAAAACACGGCTATATCTGGAATCCAAACAATACTAATATCACTTCCTTAAAGATAATTGCTCAAAGCACAACTGCTACACAATCAGCAACCCCAACAATGACAAGTAATACTGCTCCAAGTGGTGTTGTATCTGCAAGTGAAGAACTTCGTGCTGCCTGGAAAGCATTTAATAAAACAAATGCGGATGCTAATGATTCTTGGGCTTCTAATGGATCTTTTCCTGCTTGGTTGAAATATGACTTCGGTAGTGGTAATGCAAAGGTTATTACATATCTTAAGATTCTAACTTGTAATTATGCATCTTATCCTTATGCACCTGGTGCTTGGGTATTTCAAGGAAGTAATGACGATAGCAACTGGACTGACCTTGCTTCTGCTACTAACTCAACTAATACGGCAAATACTTACATCGTCAACCAAGCAATAACCAATAGTACAGCATATAGATACTATAGATTTTATATCACGACTGCTTGTCTCAATCCTTATGTTTCTATTGGTGAAATGGAAATGACTGAGACCTATACAGTACCCGGCTATTTGAATAGTGGGACACAAATCAGACTTTGGGCAAGAAGAGGTAATTCATAAAATGACAACTTTTAATAGTATTACTTCAAGCTCTGTTGATAATGTAGAGCAAATCGTTTATGAGAATACTTTAACCGGGGATGCTGCATCGGTAACCATTAGTGGTTTAGATGGTAATACGGACGAAGAATATCGTTTGATTATTTTTGGAGCACCACATACTACGGACTCTGCTCACTGGGTATCTTTATATCTTAATAACGATTCTTCTATAAACAATTATACGATCACATATACTTTCTATACAAGTTCTGCTGGTGGTGCTATAATCGGAACTGGTTCATCTGCTGCGTATGCAACTTATATCAATGCTGGAAACCAACCTGGTTTCTCTGATATAAGAATCTTTGCAAAGTCCGGTAGAAAACGTTCTATTATTGGTAGAATGAATTATGGTCTTGCAGCTTCACAATTCCCTTGGACTTTCAACTTTACTAACCAATGGACTAACACAGCAGATAATCTAACATCTATTGTACTATCTGGTAATATGGGTGCTGGAACTTATATCTGTCTAATGAAACGGACACAGAATACTACTGGTAAGTTATTTAACACAATGACAACTAAGTCTTTGAATGCTAATTGTTTTACCGCAGTTTATGATAGTGGTTTATTGAATACAACAAGTCCAGTTACTATTACAGGTCTAAATGGAAACGTAGATAAGATCTATGATATAGAAATAAGACACCACGGAGATTCTGCTACATTAAATCTAAATGCTGATACCGGTGCTAATTATGCATATTCTTCACAATATGGTAAATGGTCAGGTGGTGTAAATAGTTTCACTGGTGAAGGATTTACTGGTGGTTCTGCTATGATTTTAACTTATGGTACTGCTGCAACAACGGTAAATAGATGTTGTTATGGTTCTATCTATGCTGCTACTGGAAGAGTTCGTTGTGGTGCAATAGATTATTTTGAAGTTGATGGTAATGACGGAACTCCTGCTTATGCTGGAACGTTTGCCACTATGTGGACCAATACAGCAGATAATATAACATCAATTACATTTAATGGTGGATTCCAAACAAGTTCAACAATTAGATTAAAAACTATAAAGAGAGTTTAATATAATGACACAATATACAAAAGCTAAGTTTGACGAGAAAATGGTAAATCAAGAGCCAGTAAAACTAGGTGATACTATTAAGCATCCAGATGGTTCTGTTGAAGAAGTTATCTATGTGCAAGAAGGTAGTCATATTTGCGGGTTGACTTGGAAAACAAAGTCAAAAGAACTAAAAGACAAAGAAGCAAAGATACAAGCAGAAAGAGAAGCATTTGCTTTACGTCAAGAAGCATTAAACCAGATTGCAAGCCGTAAAAAAGAACTTGCAGATTCTGATTTTCGTGTTATAAAGTGCTATGAGTATTCCTTAGTTAATAAAGAATTACCTTATAACGTTGAGGAACTAAATACTCAAAGAGATAAATTGCGTGCAGAAATCAATGCTTTAGAAAGTGGTTTAGCAAAATGACAAAATTAGATAATGCTGGATTGGATGATATAGCTAGTTTAACATTAGCTTTCAATAGTTTAATACAAGTGGATTCTGAATATGTTAAGAATCCATCAGAAGAACTATTGGAAAAGTCTATCAATCTTTCTTGTTATATACAAGATGGCTGCCAGAAGTATGATATATCATTACAACAATTATCCGATTTATCAGGTTATCAACCAAAAGTAAAGTAATGAAAGATATAGAAAGCTTAAAATCTAAGTTCAATAAACTTATAGAATTAAAGCAGAAAATGCAATTTACTCATAAACGGGTGGACACACTGGACTTTATAAACACTAGTTTTGAAGTCAAAGTTGGTCTAATGGAGAACAGAATGTCTATGGATGAGCTTGCGCTTCTCTGTGGATACAAAATAGAGGAATAAGATCTTGTCAATAGAATCCATATTTGAGGTGCCAGCTGTAATAGCTGCTTTTGAAAGATTAAGAAGACTTGGTGGTAATACAGACAAAACAGGCAAAGAATTCATAAAATACGAAGATGAATTATACTGGTTTATGGTAACTGTCAATAATGAGTGCATAAAAGCTGGAATGCCAAAACACTTTGGAATAGCTATGCCAGAAGAATTAGATAAAAAGCATAGTGACGTTGCAGATGCTCTAAACAACAATAAGAAGAAAAGCTCACCAAAAGACTTTGGTCCTAAACCAAAATTATAAATAGATAACAAAGAGGACTAAAAATGACTGCAACATACAAAAATCTATATATCAATCAAGGTGAGACCTATCGTCAATCTATTGATTTACCGGATGCTTTTCTTACATTAGACTTGTCCGAGTTTTCGGCAAGATGCTTTTTAAGAGAAACAACTGATAATGAGACTTACTATACACTTGATACTGCTTTAATCAATGATAGTAACGGAATCGTGATAGAATTGCATCTAAGTTCCGAAGATAGTTCTGCCATACCAGCAAAGAGATACTTGTATGACGTTGAGATCTTTGCGGCAATCAATACAGAAAATGTAGTGTATAGAGTTTTTGAAGGTATTGCAACAGTCAAACCAGAAATTACTCACTTAAATACGGTGGCTTAAAATGTTAAGTACAAGAACGGAATTAAAAGATTATTGTTTAAGAAAACTTGGTGCTCCTGCCATAGAGATAAATGTTGCAGATACCCAAGTAGAAGATCGCATAGATGAAGCATTACAAGTCTTCAAAGAATATCACTTTGACGCAGTTCAAGAAAGCTGGGTTATTCACAGTGTTACCGATGCTGACGTAACTGCTGGATTCCTTGAGATACCAGATGCTTTGTTTGCTATTACAAGAGTTTTACCTTTGGATGTTGCATCTGCTTGGTTTGACCGTTCATTATTTGATATTAGATACCAAATGCATATGACGGACTTATATCTTAATCAAGGTATGTATTCCAAGGCTGGTAATATGGCGTATATCTACCAGAACCAACAACATCTTGCTTTAATTGATTTTATGTTTAACAAAGCAAAGTCCTTTCATTTCAATAGGATAACTAACCGGTTGTATATTGAAGATGATTTATCAAGAATTAAGACTGATTACGGTCAGATAGTACTCTATGGTTATTATCAGTTAGACCAGAACCAATGGCCTAAGGTGTGGGATAATATCTGGTTGAAAAAATATACTACTTCATTGATTAAAAGACAATGGGGTAATAATATGAAAAAGTTTAATGGTGTACAACTCCCAGGTGGGGTTACTATGAATGGTAAAGAAGTCTATGATGAAGCTATTGCAGAAATCAAAGAGTTAGAAGAAGAAATTCGTAGCACCAATGAATTACCTTGTGATTTATTCGTAGGATAGAAACAATGTATTTTTCACAGAATCCGATGCTATCTTATATTACAAAGGATATCTACAAACCTTCTGCTCCTGAAATTGTAATAGTTAGTGCTAATGGTAAAGATCTAAAATCATCAGATAGTTTTATATGCTACGAACCAAAGACAACAATTTTGAATAAAGCATATAAAGATGCAACTATTAGATACAAAGAAGAAAGCAGCGTATTCAATAAAGATCCAGCTATGCAAAATAAATATACTAACTTCCTAGAGTATTATAACTCAAAGTATAAAGATGATGCTGCAGTTCTTTACTTTATGGTATTATATACCCGTGTTGGATCTGAAGGACAAATGCGGGAACTACTAGCAAATCCAATTTTAGCAAAGTATGGTAAGATATCTACAATAAACCGTAGTCAAGCTTATATCAAGTTGTCTGCATTAAATGTAAAAGATGAGCAAATCCTTCGTATAACTGGTATTGAAAAACCAACCAATAAAGAAGAATCCATTGTAGACACCTATAATGGTGCAACTGTCTATTATAACATAGAAGATAAAGATAAACCAAAAGCATTAGATGTACTCAAGCAATTCTATTCTAAACTTCGTGCAGAAGGAGCAGATAGAGGCTTTATTGGCACAACAATTATATTTAATAAAAAAGCAGAACGTGGCGCGATTGCAACTTACGATCTAAATGACGGTTATATACTCATTGGTATGGATAAGTTGGGATCCGGCAATTATTTTTTACAAACACTAGCCCACGAATATGCTCATAGATTGTATTATCATAATCTAAGTTCTAAAAGACAACTTATTATGGATACCTTTTTAAAGTTCTATAGACAAGATACTACCAATGATAAACTAAAAGATATAATTACACCACTTATTGGTAAGACCCTGAAACATAACAAGTTTCCATCTATTGAGATTACAGAATATCTTGGTAAAACAATCAAGTTTAAGATCCCAAATCCAAAAGCTAAGGATCCAAGTCAACCAACATATCTAGGTTATACATCAAACGACCCAGGTAGATTTCTTAAAGATATACCAGCAGTACAAGACCAAGTTAGTAAGATGCAACAAAAGGATATCAGTCCTTTTCCATCACAATACTCAAAAACCAATTCTTCCGAATGGTTTGCTGAGATCTTTGGTTATTACTTCAATGGTGACCGTCTAAATGCTGAAGTTGAGGAATTCTTGAAATCCCTATTAAAAGGACTATAATATGTCAATCCTTTTCCTAATACTATCATCTATAGCTAATGCTATTCGTGGTGGTAATATCATAAACATAAAAGCCTGGTTGAAATCCCACGGAATATCTATTCCAGTAATTACTCACGGTAGACTAGTCGCAACTTATATAATGGGTATTATCTCTGGTGTTTTATTCAATGATTACAAAGTTGGTCTAATCACTGCTATTGGATATCTTATCTGGGCAGCTCCCGGTTGGGGTAAATACTTTGGATTTCACTTTGGATCTGCTGAATCAATTAATTCAAAAGAAATTGGGTGGGTTGACACCATAATTAATTTTGCCTACACCACGAGCCAAGACAATGGGATTGTGACGCCATCTAATATGACAGATCCCGATAAAGATGGGTATTGTCTTCTTGGAATGACACTTCGGGGATTATATTTGCTACCGATGACTGCTGGTCTAGCCTGGTATTTTAGTAATCCTTGGATTTTCTGTATAGGTTATGGAATGATGTTGTTTGGATATATCTATTGGATATGGAATTCATTACTCTTGAAATTCTGCGTTGCACATAATATAGATTGCACGAAGAACGCAGAATTGAGTACAGGATTTTTTATTGGTTGTTTATTATTGATTATCAAATGTTTAGTTTAGGTAGTAACTCTTCCGAGCATACCTTACAAGGTTTTCTACTATTTTTATCACAGTAAAGAGTTATCTGAAGATTAGTTTCTTTTAGATAAACCTTATCGCCTTCTATAACTTCAACAAAACACTTAAATTCTGCTGGTTGGTATAAAACTAGTTCTACTCTATTGATTTCATCATTAAAATGACTGCAGATAGAGTAGGTATCAGAGTTAGCAACACACTCTCCAATAGATCCATCGGAGTATTTTACCGAAGATCCATTTGGAATTGGTTTACGGAATAGTTCTTGTTTCATCTTAATTAATCCTTGGTGTTAGGCATTTACAGTTATTCCTTTTATAGCTTCCGACTAATGTTGGACTATGTATTTCAGAGTATAGTTTATTATTATCCGAAACGTCAAAGTCACCTTTAACTACTACCGGAGAACCGTATAATGATTCTATTGAGGTATTATTGCAAGTAAAATCCCCATTAATTACCTTTGGTGCTCCTACTAGTGAGTCAAGATACACATTATCCGAGCAATTAAAATCACCATTGAGAATAACATTTGATAAATCTGGTAGTTTGATAAGACCACAACAACGTAGATCTATATCCCCAAACAGTTCAAAGCGTCCATCTTCACGTATGGTATAATCTAAAACATTGGAGTTCTTAAGAAAATATATCTTCCTAAGGGATTCCAACAAGTCTAATTCAGTTTTAAGCATTTTTATTATCTCCAAAAGCAAACCGTATAAATAATAGTATAAAGTATATATTTATATAGGAAAAGAATATGCCAGTTAATAACATTTTTCAAAGTGGTAAAGGAATCGGTGCTACACCAGAGCAAAATCTGGTGGATGACCTCGCTAGTGAATTAATAAAGATTACCGGTCACGATATTATTTATGCTCCACGAACTCTCGTAAAGGAAGATAAGATCTTCGGTGAAGATGTTTTGAGTGCATTTAATAAGTACTGGACAATAGAAGCTTATGTAGATTCTAAAGATGGTTATGGTACCAGTGATTTATTAACAAAGTTTGGTTTAGATATACCAGATGTTTTTGATTTGACGGTAGCAAGACGTAGGTTTGAAGAGATAACAGAGAACTATATACCAAGACCAGGTGATATAATCTACTTTCCAGTAGGTAAAGCACTTTTTGAAATCAAGTATGTTGAAGATGAAAGTCCGTTTTATAGTTTAAGTAAGCAAAGTCAATATAAGTTCAAGTGTGAGTTATTTACATACAGCCAAGAGACTCTTAATACTGGTAATCAAGATGTTGATAATATACAGAAAACATTTGAGAATCTAAACAATACTTTAAACGATGCCTTTGCAGAAAATACACCGATACAAGAAGAAGGTGATGTTATTCTTGATTTTGATGAGAATAATCCATTTGGAGAAGTATAATGTTTCAAACTTTTTATTTTGCTACAACTAGAAGAATCGTATCTGCCTTTGGTACTGTATTCAATAATATATCTATTGTAAGAACGGATGCTAATGGTAATGAAGTTCAAACTATCAAGGTTCCATTATCTTATGGACCAAAGCATAAATGGTTAAGAGCAATTCAAGAGCAAGCACAAAGAAGACAGATCGGTGGTAAGACCAACATTAGAATGCTTTTGCCTAGAATGTCTTTTGAAATGACTGGTATGGAATATGATGCTAGCCGTAAGTTAACTACTATGATTAGTAATACTGACAAGATACTTCAACCACAAGAACTTACAAGTATGTTGAAGCAACTTAATCCGATACCATATAAGTTTAACTTTGCCTTGAATATAATGAGTAAGAATCTAGATGATGGTTTACAGATTATAGAGCAGATTCTACCATACTTTACACCAAATCTATCAGTAACCTTAAAAGATATACCGCAATTAGGTATTACTAGGGATCTTCAGATTATCTATAAATCTATTACTCACGAGGATTCTTATGATGGTGAATTGGCAACAACACGTATGATAACCTGGAAGTTGGAGTTTACTGTATTAGGTCATTTATATCCACCAATTACAGACGCAAAAATTATTAAGAAAGTTATAGCTAATATCTACAACGATCCAGCTATGCAAAATAAGATTGAAGAATTAGATACTTACGTAGAGCAATATAAAATAGACCAAGGAATCGTAGATCTTACGGATCCTGACTCTATTTTTGACGAAGCAATAACAGATATTATAGAATAGAAAACGGAGTTTATATGATACCAAACCAAAAGTTAGGACAAGTTTTAGATATTGCCGAAGATATCGGTAGAGAACTAAAACCTCTAATGAATATCACACCACGGGAAGAGAAAATCATTGATGTAGAACCAGAATCCACCCCTGGTAATATAGACGATGACTTTGATTATGCAAGAAAGCAACTAAAGAACGTGATAGATACCGGTAATCAAAATATGCAAGAACTTATGCAACTTGCAGCTATGACACAAGAACCAAAGATCTATGAGCAGATTACTAAAATGATGAAAGAGATAGTAACTGCCAATGAAAAGTTGATACAACTTTATAAAACACGTAAGGATGCTACCAGCAAGTTCCCTACTCCAGAAAATGGTTCTGTACAAAATATAACCAATCAGACTTTACTTGTTGGATCTACCAAGGAAGTGCTTGAAATGATTGGTAATAAAAAGAAAGATACATCCGAAGATATAAAGGTCTAACGGTAGGAGACGGAGGATGAAAGAATTCAAAGGTCCACAGTATTATCTTAACAATCCAAGACTTAAAGCTGAGAACGTTAAGGTTAACTTTACTCAAGAGCAAATAGACGAACTTATCAGGTGTAAAACTGATATTAAGTACTTTGCTAATAATTATGTAAAGATTATTAACCTGGATAAGGGTCTAATGAATATCAATCTTTATCCATACCAAGAAAGACTTGTCCAGAGTTACTACGATAACAGATTTACGATAGTTCTATCCCCAAGACAAACTGGTAAGTCTACCAGTGGTCTGATTTATCTATTACACGCAGTTATATTCAATGATTATCACGAATGCGCAATCCTTGCCAATAAACACGCAATCGCATTGGAACTGCTTGGACGTATTAAACTGATGTATGAAAATCTACCTTTCTGGATGCAGATCGGTATCGTGGAATGGAATAAGAGTTCTATTGAGCTGGAAAATGGTTCTAAGATTACTGCAAGTGCTACAAGTGCTTCCGCAGTGCGTGGGCGTTCAATCTCAAGTGTGCTCCTTGATGAGTTCTCTTTTATTTCCAATGACTTAGCTCAAGAGTTTATAAGTTCCGTATTCCCTACTATCTCATCTGGTAAGAATTCAAAGATTATTATATCATCTACACCAAATGGACTTAATCATTTTTATCAGATGTGGACGGATGCCGAGCAAGGTAATTCTTTATTCTGTCCAATTAAGGTTAACTATTGGGACGTTCCTGGTAGAGATGACGCCTGGAAAGAAAAGATGCTTAAAACGATGTCCTTAGATAAGTTTGAGCAAGAATACAATAATGCTTTTCTTGGATCTTGTGATACATTGATATCTGCAACTAAACTACGTAATTTGGTAAATGGTAAACCAGAGTATCAGAAAGATGGTCTTCGTGTATATGAATACCCTAAGACAGATGAAGAAAGCAAAAAAAGTAATGTTTATATGCTAACCGTGGATTGCTCAGAGGGTAAAGGACAGGACTATAATGCGTTTAGTGTGATAGATATTACAGAGTTCCCGATGCGTCAGGTTGCAACTTTTTATGATAATACAATGAGTTATTTACAGTTTCCAGATGTTATCTATGAAGTTGCCAGAAAGTTCAATAATGCTTATGTATTATTAGAGACCAATTCGGTTGGACAAGAGGTTGGGCATATACTTTTACACGAGTGTGAATATGAAAATATAATCTTTACGGAAAAAGGTGTAATGGGTATTAGAACCAATAAGAACGTAAAGAAGATTGGTTGTATAAATCTAAAGGAACTAATAGAGCAAGATAAGTTAATTCTAACCGATGAAAATACCATAACAGAACTAAACAACTTTATTAGATATGGTTATACCTATTGTGCAGATGATGGACACCACGACGACTTGGTAATGGGTCTAGTTCTATTCGCCTGGTTCTCTTCAAAAGATGATTTCAAGGATATGACGGATCTTAGTTTTAGAAACACTATCAATACTAACTTTGATGACTTTATGCCAGTAACTTATATTGATAATGGGGTAGAAGATAAAGATACTAATAGATTGTATAATGATACTTCATTGATAATATAAATAGTATTATAGCACTTTTCTCCTCCGGTGCTATATTCTACGGTGGCTAGGTCTTCCCCTCCGTTTACTTGGCCACCGACTTTATAAACTTGGGATATTGTGATTTTTTAGATATTATAAATACTATACGAGGATAAAGATTCTGGACGAATCTATACCCTCTAAACAACACCAATAAAGGAACTATTGATTTGTCTGACGGTATTTATATAAGAACTTCTAAACATAGTCTAATGTTATCTAACACTGGTAAAATAGAAATGCTAGATTGTATTTTTATTGACTATGAGAATCAACTAAGAATGTATATCCAAGATATATTAGAAGAAAAAATACCATTAAAATCATTATTATCTTCACCTTTACTACCAGGTTATACTATACATCATTCTGGTTGGAAGCAGATAATATACAAGCAAGCTTCTGAAATTGTTAGATCTAATATAAACTATACTAGGAATAGAACCTTTAAAAGATACAAGAAGGTATATAGTTACTTCTTAAAAAATGGTAGACAATATAAGTTTACCTCAAAACACTTTAAAGAATTAAATATAAACTATAAGAAAAGAATTAAAATAAATCTAAAGAATATCAATATAAGCTTGGATTCTAGAGTTTTTAATATACAAAATAATTTTCTTCTTATTAAAACCCCATATTCTAAATCTATAAAATTTCCTGTACAATTATATAACTATATGAAAAAGTATAATAATTGTAAAAGAAAGAATACCGTACGACTATCAAATAAAAATGGTAAGTATTATGTCAACTATTTTTGGGAATGTAAAACACCAGATAAGAAGACTACTGGTAAAAAGATAGGAATTGATATAGGTTATAATAAGTTAATTAGTACTTCTGAAGGTGAATTCTATGGCAAAGAATTAAAAGATCTTTATAATAGAATTGCAAAGAAGCAAAGAGGTAGTAGAAGATATGAAAAACTACTTAAATATAAAACAGATGAAATTAATAGATTATGCAAGAAATTAGTAAGTGATACAGAATTACATACATTATATGTAGAAGATCTTAAATTAGTTAAGAATAATACTAAGTTATCTACAAATCTTATGAATAAAATGCAATACTGGTCTTATAGACAAGTATTAGAAAAATTAGGTTTCCTTAGTGAAATGGAAGGTTTCCAGGTTACTAAGGTTGCTCCAGCATATACAAGCCAAAGATGCTCGTGTTGTGGGGTTATAATGAAAACCAATAGAAAGGGGGAGTACTATAAGTGCTCTTCGTGTGGTGTGGAAATGGATGCTGATTATAATGCAGCTATTAATATATTACAAAAAGGTGATATGCAGCCTTTGCTTTCGGAAATAAATTAACGCCGATTTTTTAGTAAGCATAAATATAGACGAAGATATATAAAGTTTTTCTATATCATAAGAAATTGTGCCTCTGAAATGAGGTACTTTTGCAAAAGTAAAAAGGAGTCATAAAATAAATGGTTACACAATTATCTCCTGGTGTTTTAGTAACAGAAACAGACCAATCAGCTTACGTTCCAGCTGTCGCTACCTCTAATGGTGGTACAGTATTGGAAGCTGCTTGGGGACCTGTAGATGTTATCACAACGATTGATAGCGAGCAAAACCTCGTTTCTCAATTCGGTAAACCAGGAAGTTCAAATTATGAAGGTTGGTTTGCAGCAGCTAGTTTCTTAGCTTATGCTACTAATCTTAAATTAGTGCGCGTAGTAGGAACTGGTGCTTTGAATGCTACGGCATCTGCTTCAGCTGGCACTACTGGTCAACTAATTAAAAATCAAGACGAATATGAAAATACTTCGTTTAGTACATCAACAGATCTTTGGATTGCAAAATATCCAGGTGCTCTAGGTAATTCTATTCAAGTTGCTTGGTGCGATACTGCTGGATTTGATGTAGTAGATAGTTCTGGTGATTATACTTGGGCATATAGAGACCTATTTGATAGTGCTCCAGATGCTTCACAATTCCATATTGTAGTAGTTGATGTTTTGGGTAATATCACTGGTACTGCTGGAACCGTATTAGAAACTTTTGACGATGTTTCTTTAACATCTACAGCAAAACGCTTTGATGGTTCTACAAATTATGTAGTTGAAAGATTAAAAACTAACTCAGCATATATCAATGTTGCTAAAGCTTCATTGTTAACTGGTGCTTCTTCTGGGGTAACTTTAGCAGGTGGTGCCAATGGTGCTACTGCAGCTAATGCAGACTTAGAAGCTGGTTGGGCATTATTCCAATCAGTTGAAGATGTTGACGTAACTACCTTATTTGTTGGTGGTGCATCTTCTACAGTTGGTAAATGGGTAATTGATAATATCGCAGAAGTAAGAAAAGATTGCGTTGTTTTCGTATCACCTGCTAAGACAGACTGCGTAAACGTAAGTGTTATTAGTACAATTTTAACCAATGTAAAAGCGACAAGAACCGTATATGGTAATTCTAACTATGCATTTATGGATAGTACTTGGAAATATCAATACGATCGTTATGCAGATACTTATCGTTGGGTTCCACTCAATGGTGATATTGCTGGTTTAATGGCAAAAACTTCTAACGATGTAGATGCTTGGTTTAGTCCAGCAGGTCTAAATCGTGGTCGTATTAAGAACGTTGTTAAGTTTGCATATACACAAGCACAGACTACAAGAGATGAATTATACAAATCACAAATCAATCCTTGTGTTATCTTCCCTAATGAAGGTGCTATACTATATGGAGATAAAACATTACAAACAAAACCTAGTGCTTTTGACCGTATCAATGTAAGAATGTTATTTATTACATTAGAAAAATCAATCGCGATAGCTTCAAAATATGTGTTGTTTGAGTTCAATGACGAAATAACAAGACGCTCATTTATAAATACGGTAGAACCTTTCTTAAGAGATGTTCAAGGTCGTAGAGGTGTTGTTGATTATCTCGTAATATGCGATGAAACCAATAATACTGGTGAAGTTATAGATCGTAATGAATTCGTTGCTAATTTGTTTATTAAGCCAACTCGTTCAATCAACTTTATTAAACTAAACTTCATTGCTACCCGTACTGGTGTATCTTTTGAAGAAATAGTAGCTTAAGGAGATAAATTATGGCTAGTAATACAAATATAAACGATTTTATTGCACAGTTTAAAGGTGGTGCAAGGTCAAATCGTTTTCGTGTACAATTATCATTTCCTTCTTACGTGACCGTTCCAACAACGTCATCTATTTTCTATTGTAATAGTACAGACCTTCCAACTTTAACCACTGGTATTACCACGGTTGAGTATATGGGTCGTAAGATTGCAATACCTGGTGATAGACCTTCTATTGAGTGGTCAGTTGGTGTTCGTTTGGATCGTGATTTTGAAGTTCGTAAAGCTTTTGAGCAATGGCAAAATGGCTTAATGTCCTTCACAGATAATGCTAGAATCCCTGGTGATGTAAAACAAGGGCACTGGCAAGATCTCACGGTACAGCAATTAGATGTAGATGGTTCTACGATTATTAGAACTTATACAATTCATAATGCTTGGCCAAGTGATATCGGCACTGTTAAGTTGAATTGGAATGATGTGGATAAAGTAGAGGAATTTGATGTAAAGTTCCAAGCTACTCATTTTACAACTAACGATATAAATTAATAATAAATCGGGAGGGTCTTCGGATCCTCCCAACTATGCAAGAGTACTAAAATGAAGAGATTTACACAATTTATAAAAGAAAATAAAAGTATAATCAAGGAAGCTGAGTTAGTACAAAGCACCAAAGATTATATAGAGAAGAATGCCGATTCTTGGGATAAGATTGCACACCAAGCAGAACCAGTTTTAGATAAGTCTGCTTCGGTTCTTGCTAAATATAATACAATATCCGAAGTATTCGCGATGATGAGACACTTTGATGAAGTTATGGATTTTATGACTACCATTAAAGTAAAATATAAAACAATGACCAATGAGCAACTAAAAGAATCTGTTATGGAAGTAATGAAACATATTACTGATATCCAAAGATTCCTTGGTATGTTTCAAGATAGACCAGAATCTGCAGATGCTAAGAAAGCAGTTGCTAAGATTAAGTCTGATTGCTACATCGCAGTTGGTGGATTATTACAGTTATTAGGTAAGAATCTGAAAGAAGGTTTAGAAGAATTTGCACTTATTAGACTTAACTTTACTGAAGATAAAGAAGCTGTAAAGAATTTTTTACGTAAATACTATTCAACGTCTGGTGTTGATAAAACTGCAGATGCTGGTTTTCTTAAAATATATATGCAAAAACCAGTTGAAGCAACAGTCAATAAGTTTAAAGACCACTTTGCCATAAGATCTATTGAGTTTATCAGTGGTAATAAAGAAGTATTTAATCAATTAAAGAAGTTATTGCCAAGCAATAAGTTTCTGGAATCTAAACTTAACGAAGGAACTGTAGCTGCTGTATTTTATCACAATGAAGATGGTAAAGAAACAGTAGTCAAAACCTTTCCTAATAAAGCAGATGCTCAAAAGTTTGTAGACCAGAAGAATAAAGAAATTGAAAAAACTGGTAATATAGACCAAGAATACTATTACGTAGAGGCTTAGAACTAATGGAGGATCTTCGGATCCTCCTCTTATAAATAACATTATGATAATACAAATTCTTTAATGGAGAGAAATCGTGGCAAGTTGGCAAGGTTTTAAGTTATTCAATAAAAATGGTGAAAGATTTATAGATGATAAGAAGTACCCATCTGTAGTTGCTCCAACAACGGATGCTTCTTATGTTATTGATAATAGCAATATGGCTGCTGGCTTTATTGGTTATACACTAACTTTCAATCCTCAAAATGACTCAGAATCCCAGTTAATTAGAACTTATCGTGAGTTAACTTCGCATCCAGAAGTAGACAATGCTATAGATGATATTGTTTGCGAAGCTATTGTAAAAGACGAAGATGTTTACCCAATACATCTTATATTAGATTACCTAGATAAAGAAAAGTATTCAGAAGAAGTAAAACAGAAGATCCACGAAGCTTTTGACCATATTCTAAAGCTTATGAAGTTCAACGTTGATGGATATGATTACTTTAGACAGTTTTACGTAGATGGCCGTATTTACTTTCAGATTATCACGAATAAAGAAAACTTAAAAGATGGTATTGTTGAAGTCAGACCAATATCACCATACGATATTCGTAAAGTTGCTACCTATCAGACAGAACGTCAGCAAGACGGTATGACTGTTTTTGAAACTATCAATGAGCATTTTGTTTATGCAACCAATGCTTTAGCTTCACAAGCGCAAGGTATTATGCTACCAATAGAAAGTGTAGCTTATGCAACTTCTGGTTTATATTCATACTTTGAAGTTAAGAACGTGCAGATTAGTACTCCTGGCACTTCAACAGAAATTAAAAAGTTTCCTATTAGTTATTTACATAAAGCGATTAAACCTATTAACCAAATGAGAATGATGGAAGACTCACTGGTTATCTATCGTATTACAAGGGCACCAGAACGTCGTGTATTTTACATTGATGTTGAGAATCTACCAAAACTTAAAGCAGAGCAATATATTCAAAGCTTAATCCATAAGTATCGCAATAAGATGCTTTACGATGCTTCAACCGGGCAGACCAAAGAGCAACCACAAGTTATGAGTATGCAAGAGGATATCTGGTTAAGTCGCAGAAACGGTAAGAATTCTACGGAGGTTGCTCAGCTAACTGGTGGGCAGAATCTTGGAAATTTAGATGATGTGATCTACTTCCAAAAGAATATGTATCGCGCATTAAACGTTCCATTGAGCAGAATCAATCCAGAAAATGGATTTAGTCTTGGTAAAGCATCTGAGATAACCCGTGACGAAATCAAGTTTGGTAAGATGATAGATCGTTTACAAAGTCGTTTTGCTAAGATCTTTCACGATTTACTAAGAACCCAACTATTGATTACTGGTGTTATAGATCCAGAAGACTGGGAAGATTTACAGAATACAATGGTAATTAAGTTCAATACCAATTCATATTTTGAAGAACTAAAGGATGCTGAAATTCTAACCAATCGTATTGCCTTATTAGAGCACGTTCAGCCATATATTGGTAAATACTTCACCGAGGAATATGTAAAGACACAGATTCTAAAATTGAATGCTAAGGACGATCTTTTAATACAAGATACCAATGACGCTGAGGAAGATCTTGCAAGTCCTACTGCGGCAGAAGATTTAGGTAATACAGAAGACCAAACGGATGAAATAGAAAAGATTATAGGAGAGATAAATGGATCTAAGTAAAATTGTTAGTTATTGTGCTAATGAGAATCTAGTATCGTTAGAAGATAACGTAAACAAAGTTATGGCACAGAAAAGTATAGATACTATTAATTCTATACGTTCTCAAGCTGCAGAAAGTTTAATGAAAGACTTTGGCACGTTTGATATTCCTACAAAGAAACCATTTCAAAAATAGGTGAGATTATGGATAATATAAATACTATTATGAAACAAGTATTTAAGGGACAAAATCCCGACAATAGTTTAGTTACTAAAGAATTAGCAAATAGAGCATTATCTGAGATTGATAATATAAGAATGCAAGTATCGGATAATCTTCTAAAGGATATTACAAATGAAGCTTCTTAAAGAGTTTAAGCAAAACGTAAATACACTTAATAGAGAAGAGAACGGCGAGAAGAAGTTCTTTATTGAAGGTATTTTTATGCAATCAAACATAAAGAACCAAAATGGTCGTATCTATCCAAAAGAGATTATGGAAAATGAGGTAGCTCGTTTTTCTAAAGATATGATTGCAACACGTAGAGCATTAGGTGAATTAGAGCATAGTGACTCACCAAATATCCAATTAGACCGTGCTTCTCATTTAATTGAAGCATTAGAGTTTAGTGGTGATGATATCGTAGGTCGTGCAAAGATATTAGATACTGCCAACGGTCAGTTAGTAAAGGCTCTTATTAAAGAAGGTATTCAATTAGGTGTGTCTTCAAGAGGTTTAGGTTCCATTAAAATGTTAAACAATGGTGCCGCAGAAGTGCAAGATGACTTTCATCTAGTTACTGTAGATATCGTATCAGATCCATCAGCTCCAAGTGCTTTGGTTGAAGGATTGATGGAAGGTAGAGAGTGGGTATACGATGCTATAAAGGGTATCTACAAAGAAAAAGCTTGCCAGAAAATGGATGAAGCAAAAAAGCATATTAAAACAATATCCAGTAAGCAACTTGAAGAGGAAAGTGTAAAACTTTTCAGAAGCTTAATGGAAGGTTTCGCAAGAAACTAAAAGGTGATTTTCTTTATTATATAAATATATGTATTGGTTAATAAAATTGAGGAATTAAAATGGCAAGAAAGTTATTCAAAGAAGAAGACGAAATCGTAAAGAAAGACGATGAAGTCCTTGCTTCTGAAGAAAACGAGGAAGATGAAAATCTCCTTGCTACTGAAGAAGACGAATCTGAAGAGCCAAAAGCTGATGAGCTTAAGGAAGAAGAAGATTCTGAAGTAAAAGAAGACGAACTTAAGACCGAAGAAAACGAAGAAGATTTAGATAAAGAATTATCTGAAGAAGACGACGTTGTTCTTGATTTCGGTGATGTAAAAGAATCTGAAGAAGATGTTTTAGCAGATCTTGACGACAAAGAAATCACTGAAGAAGACGAAATCAGTTCAAAAGATGACGAAGACACCATCAAAGAAGCTGATGAAGAAGAAAACAAAGACGAACTTAAGACCGAAGAAAACGAAGACGAATTAGATGCAGAAATCAAATCTGAGGAAGATGAGTCAGAAGAAGACGGTATTAAAATCGTATTTGATGAAGAGGAAGAAAAAGACCTAGAAGCTGAAAAGCAAGAAGATGCTGAAATTAAAGAGCATTTTGATGCTTTATTCAAAGGTCAAAAACTTACCGAAGGTTTCAAGAAACAAGCATTAGCAATCTTTGAGAATGCAGTTCGTGACCAAGTTCGTAAACAAGTAAAGAATTTAGAACCACAAGTAAACGCAGTTCTTAAAGAAGCTGTAAAGAAACAAAAGTCAAAATTAACTGAAAATGTTGATAAGTACTTAAGTTATACAGCTAAAGAATGGGCTAACAAGAATCGCATTGCTTTAGAGCAAGGTGTTCGTAATCAGCTCAGCGAGTCTTTGGTTCGTGGTTTGAAAACATTGCTTGAAAATCATTATATCACTGTACCAGCTAACAAAACGAATCTTTTAAGACAGTTGTCAGAAAGAAATGCAAACTTAGCAAAGAGATTAAATGAAAATCACGCAAAGTTGGTTAAGTTATCAGAAGCACATATCAATGCTAAAAAGCTATTGGTTGTTAAGTCATTATCTGAAGGCTTAAGCGCAACTCAAGCTGAGAAATTAAAACAACTTTCAGAAAATGTATCTTACAAAGACGCAAAGCAATTTGCTGCTAAAGTAAAAGCATTGAAAGAAGGTTATATTAATAAGAATTCAAAACCAACTATCGTAGAATCAAAAGCTGTTATTAAAGAGTCAGTAGATTCTGATGTTGAATTGGTTAAGAAAGCTTTTAGTAAATAGTTAATAATAAAAAGGAGACAATATGTCTGAATTATCAAAAAAATGGGGAGCAGTAAAAGAATTGAATATGGCTGGTATTAAAGATAGCCATCGTCAAAATGTTGTTGCTCAGCTCATTGAAAACACAGTTAAAGGCCAAAAAAATGGTTCTTCTGTGATTACCGAAGCTACTGGTACTGCACAAGTTGATATCGTAGATCCAGTGTTGATTAAATTAGTTCGTCGTGCAATGCCTAACTTGATTGCTTACGATGTTTGTTCTGTTCAACCAATGACAGGTCCAACTGGATTGATTTTCGCAATGCGCGCAATCTTATCAAGTTCACCTGCTAGCGGTCCATTAGGTACTCCTGGTGATGCTCGTCCTGGTTTCAATGCTGGTGGTTCTCAAACAACTACTTGGCAGACAAACGGTGTAGCACCAAACGAAGCTTTTATGTCAAACATTGACGCTTCATATTCTGGTACTGGTACACATAACCCTGGTTATCCTAACTATCAAGAAGGTACTTCAATGTACACTGATGTTGCTGAAACATTAGGTCGTGGTACTTCTGGGGATAAAGAATGGGGCGAAATGGGCTTCACTATTGAGAAAACATCAGTATCTGCTGGTTCTCGTGGTTTGAAAGCTAACTACACCATTGAATTAATGCAAGATCTTAAATCAGTTCACGGTTTGGATGCAGAATCTGAATTGTCAACAATCTTAAGCACAGAAATTCTTGCTGAAATCAATCGTGAAGTTATTGAAACGATCCGTAGAATTGCTAAATTATCAGTTGCTACAGTTCAATACTCAAACGGTTCTGTTGTAAAAGATAGTGCTGGTGACCCTGTATTAAGTGCTGCTGGTTCTTTTGACCTTGACGTAAACAGTGATGGTCGTTGGTCAGCTGAAAAATACAAATCATTGCTATTCTACATTGACCGTGTAGCTAACAGCATTGCTAAAGATACTCGTAGAGGTCGTGGTAACACTATCATCTGCTCATCTGATGTAGCAAGTGCTTTAAATCTCACAGGTAAATTGGTTTATGCTCCAGCTTTAGAAAGCAACTTAACAGTAGATGATACTGGTAACACTTTCGTTGGTATGCTCAATGGTTACTACAAAGTATTCATTGACCCATATTTAACTTACAATGAAGTTATTGTTGGTTATAAAGGTTCAAACGTTTATGATGCTGGTTTATTCTATTGCCCTTACGTTCCATTGGAAGCATTAAGAGCTGTAGACCCTAAAACATTACAGCCTGTAGTGGGTTATAAGACACGTTACGGAATCGTTGCTAACCCTTACTCTAACTTGGTTACACACGGAAATCACTACTACAGAAAATTCCGTGTATTAAACTTAGCTTAGTATCTTCTAAGTAAAAGTTTAATAAAACTCTGGGGATCCGGTATGAAAATATCGGATCCTTTTTTTGTCTTGACTTTATGTCTTAAATGTGTTATATATAGTACTATGGAAAACATAGATAACATAATAGCAGAATACAAGTCCGGCAAGACCATATCTCAACTCAATAAGATATATGGAATACCACGCAAGACTATCACAAAAATCCTTATTGACGGAAAGGTTCTAATGAGGCCAGAGGGATTATTCACAGATTCTGATGGAATTGATAAGACCGAAATCAAGATATCAAAAGATGCCTTATATCAGATGCGTGTAGTAGATGCCAAATCATACTCACAGATTGCAAAAGAAACGGGTCTCAGTGTATGGTTAGTGGAGGACAGGTGTAAGTACTACGGCTTCCCCGGACAAGTGTATAGACACGCATATAATTACAGAGAGGTGCCTTCTAAAGATGTATTATATGATTTGTATCACAATAAATTACAATCTCAATCAGATATAGCCAGAACTTATAAAACGACACCTTCTACAGTAAAGAAGTGGTTGGTAAAAAATGATATACAATTAAGAGCACATAAAGAAGTTATTGGTAAGGCTATGAAAAAATACGCTGATGACTTCAAAGAAGTTAATGGTTATTATCCACAGGCAGACCCAGAATTAGTAAAGCGTTCATTACAGACACGTTTAGATAGATTTGGTACTACATTTATTCAACGAGATCCAAACAAAGAATATACAGAAGACAAAGTTCGTAATTATCTTAATAGTATTGGTGGTAATTTTGTAAAAAGTGATTATTCTATACTTGGTAATAAAGAACTAGATATGGTTGACCACGACAAAAAAATAGCTGTAGAATACTGTGGTTTATACTGGCATCACGAATTGACTAGATGTAATGATGTTTATCATTGGGAAAAGTATAAAAAGTGTCAAGAAAAAGGTTATAGACTAATTACCATCTTTGAAGACGAGTGGTTACTTAAACAAAATCAAGTAAAGAACTTTTTATTTTCTATTGTCGGTACTTCAGAAGTTGTATATGCTAGAAAGTGTGCAATAAAACAACTTGAAAAGTATCAAGCTAATAAGTTCTTTGAAGATAATCATATACAAGGTGAAGCAAATAGTATCCTTTATGCTTATGGTTTAGAATACAATGGACAACTAATTGGTGTTATATCTTTTGGTTTACATCATAGAAACAATGATAAGTCTATTATCGTATTGAATAGATTAGCATTTGTACACGGTATTACTGTTATTGGTGGTGCTTCTAGATTATTGCAAGCTTTCGTAAAAGAATATGGTTCTAAGTATAAAAAGATAATCAGCTGGTCAGATAATAGATGGTCTACGGGTAATGTTTATGAAAAACTTGGTTTTATTAAAGAAGTAGAATATAAGCGTGATTATTCATACTTTGTAGAAGGAACTAAGCAATTAAGATTTCCTAAGCAATCAATGACTAGAAAAGCTCTAGGTTGTAAACCTGGTGAGACTGAGCATCAAAAAGCATTAGAACTTGGTTATTTACGTGTTTGGGATTGTGGTAAAATTAGATGGACTTATAACCTTGTATAAATACCCACGGGCACTTGTGTGAGTGGTTGAAACAGATAGTCTTGAAAACTATTAGACCAGCGATGGTCTCGCAAGTTCAAATCTTGCAGTGTCCGCCAATTTTAATCTTCTAACGCAGCTGCATAGATCTTTACAAGATTATCCAAAATCATCTTTTCTTCCTCACGATTAAATTGGAAGAATCCCATAGCTTCAATCAATCCATTAAATTCGTCTATTAGTCTTCTGTCTTTATTAGTCATTTTTAGTTCCTTTCAGTGTTATAAGCAAAACATTAGTATTCTTGTTATAATCAGGTAGAATAACTTTACTTTCTATATTCTTAATATCTTCTTCTGTTAGATTATCAATAGTTTTTGTGAAGAAACAACCATCAGCGATAATCCCACTATAACCATATAAGCATAAAGGCACACCAAGTCTATCCGTTGGTATGGTGAAAGTCTTCAAGTAATCCTCAAAGCCTGCTATTATTGTATGCACTAAGATATCACTAGACACATAGACATTATTGTCTTTTTCAATTTTGTGTAGGTCTCTTTGGAATTCTTCTTCTAATAGCCACATATTATTACTCTTTCTATATTAGTGGTATGATATGCCAAATTAAGTCATATAATCTAAAAAGCCCTAAGCATAAACACGTCAATATAAAGACCCCAATAGGAAGCCCAAATACAAAGTATAACACTTGAATAAACATTTTTACTTCATCGTTATACATATTATTCATCTTCATCACCCATTACATCTTCTGTTATACCAACTTCTACAATTTCCTTTAAAAGTCTTAAGAATTCACTGTGGTCTAAGTTTCTTAAACGACTTGCTGGTATAGCATAATCCTCAGAGTTATACTCGCCAACATCAATATCATAAGTATATAAATCTGCAACTGGATTATACCACTTTGATACACTAATTCTTGCCCAGGTTCTTTTACCCATTATATTTAATTTTTTGTTATAGAATAAGCAAATGCTGGTATTTTCTACACGAGTATAGAATCTACTATCTTCTTCATTACCAATAATAGTTCTAGCATCTCTATCAAACTCATTAGCTATCTCATCAGCAAGTTTGCCTTCTTCTGCCTTCATTTTTGCTATTTTATCTTTATTACTTGCAACTAACTCAAAGTAATCTTTAATTGTTCTCATAATGTTTTCTCCTTCATTAGACTGATTATGGCATCATTTAGGATTTTCTTTTGTAATGCTGTGTATTCACTTAATAGTTTTGGATACATATCTTCCATAGCTTTTTCTGCTTCTGCTTTATCATAAGAAGCACCAAGATTCGTAAGTTCACTTTCTGTCATAGTTTTCAATGGTTTATTCAAGCAACCCAGAGGCTCAAGTGTATAGGTTATACTATCTGTTTTAATACTACATTCCACTATACGATATTCGGTTATAGTTCTATTAATAGTACTTGTGCTTATATAACAAGGACCTTGGTTATTTACATAATAAGTTGGAACGTAGATCGTTTTGTCAATATCAAATAACATTTTTATTCCTCAATTTCCCAGCCTTTATCAACTACACTTGCTAATACTTCTTTAAATCTGTCATAATTCAAATCTTTAACATTAAAGACTAAGTCTTCGTTTGCATACTTACGATAAAAAGTTATACTATAATACTCAACTTCTTCATCATACGACTTACCTAATTCTTTTGCTATATATAGATAACCAGGTACAAATTCGTCTATAATCCAGATTTTAGTATCATATTTTACTTGAATATAACTACAGTCTAGATACTTATTTTCTGGTGTAAGTTTTCCCAAAATATCTTTTAATTCGTCTACGAAAGCATCTGTAAGTTTTCGTTTAATAAGCATCCTTTCTTCGTCTGCCTTCTCAAGATCTTGCACACGTTTTTTAGTCAACTCAATGTATTCTTTTAATGATGACATTTTATTTTCCTCTATTCTTCTGGTATTGTCCAGCCATTATTAACAATGTGATTTAGAATCTTCTTAAACTCGTCAAAGTGTAGATTTTCAAGTTCAAGCCAAGTTTCACCATACAGATTTATTAGTGTTATATGATATACCACACGGTCATCATTATCAATATCTTTTTTAATAACTAATCGTCTATCCAAGTAATCTTGAAAAACTTTTACTTCTATCTGATAAGTAAGCATTACTTTAATACCATACCAATTACAAGCTTCTGCTCTCTCCGGTGGTTTCTCAATGATGCCTTCAATTTCTTTTAGAAAGTTAGCAATTTCTTGTTTCTTGATTGCTTCCTTAGAATTGTTAATTTCTTCCTCTTTTGTGGATAATTCTTTTAGCTCTTGTATACTAGACATTATCTTTTCCTTTCAAGTACTCTTCCAATAAAGCAAATGTTTTCGGATCCAATTCAGATCCAATGAAATCTCTACCAAGTGCCATAGTAGCCTCGCCAACTGTACCAATACCAGCAAATGGATCGTATACAGTTTCACCAGGATTTGTAAAAGTCTCAATAAATGGCTTCCATAAGTCTGCTACCTGATTGTCATTATAACCTTTAAACGACTTCCTTTCAAATGTAAAGCAATCTTTTCTATAATCTGAGATACTATTCTTTACCAATGGTTTACCTTTTGCATAAGTCATTATAAAAGCATAGTTAAGCCTAAATAAATTAATTTTGAAGGATTTTATCCATATCTTCTGTGAAATAAGTTTATAACCGCATTCTTCCATTATATCCTTAAACCACACGTGTTTAAGGTAAACAGTGCCATCACCTAATCTATCCGTGTTTAGCATAGTTACTGTCCCGTTTATAGGTTTTAGTTCGCTAATAACACTTTTTAGAAATTCTTTATATTTTGTCTGGTCTTTCTTAGGTTCCATACCAATTTCTTCAAAATCAGGTGGACTAAAGAGTGCATAGTGATAATCTATTTTCTTTAGTGTATCTCTACAGTCTTCATTATATAGCTTCATTTTTACACCTTTTTTCTAATTCTTCTTTATTGGCTGCAATAGCTGCGGCATAAGCTTCTCGTCTAGTAAAGAAATAACCACTTTTTGCTAATTCTTTCTTTGTATATGTCCTATAACTAATATGATATACACCTTTTCTGAGTACATAATAATCACCAAATACTCTATAAAACTGACCAGCACGGCAATGAGTTGCCTCGTCTGATACCTCGTAAATATAGCCTTTTTCTGGCTTTTCGTCTACGAAACGTTTCATCTCTTTGGTTTGTAGTTTAATAGCTTCTTCTATGTCAGTGGCATTATTTGATTTAATTTCACTCATTGTCTACCTTCCTAGTATTACTAGAGATAATCCAGCAGTAAATAATGTTCTGGAAATAATATCCAAG
>Ga0079303_10000003_pt1 | contig 85157 bp, 142 predicted proteins | sample Methanogen_OWC_FD_77073 | JGI IMG/M metagenome (GOLD analysis project Ga0079303, IMG submission 77073) | Enriched soil microbial communities from Old Woman Creek wetland in Ohio, USA - Methanogen_OWC | ecosystem: Environmental > Terrestrial > Soil > Wetlands | place: USA: Ohio | collected...
GAAAATTGGGGTAAAGATATTTTTAACTTAATAATTTGGTATTCAGACAAACAAGAGTTTAAAACAATAGTTAATAAAATTATTAATGTAGAGTTAATAAGGAGGTAATTATGAAAATAAAAATACTACAACAACACAATAAATATTTGTGGCGTTATAAGATAAACGAATGGAATTATGCACCAAAAAAATATGATTATGTTTTTAAATATTTAGATTTTGATAAATCAGATAAAAATAAACATATAACTTTTAATGATAAAGAAACAGGAGAATGGTTTCATAAAACATATATAGAAGAAAATTGGTTAGATGATATATATAATAAATCACCAGAAGGATATCAATGGTTAAAAGAGAATTGGGGTAAAGGAATATTTACAATAAATTTTTTTTACTTAGATAAACAAGAATTAAAAACAATAGTGAATAAAATTATTAATGTAGAATTAATAAGGAGATAATTATGAAAATAAAAATACTACAACACCACCATAATAAATATTGGTGGCGTTATAAGATAAACGAATGGAATTATGCACCAAAACAATATGATTATGTTTTTAAATATTTAGATTTTAATAAATTAGATAAAGATTATTATATATATTTTAATGATAAAGAAACAGGAGAATGGTTTTATGAAACATATATAAATATTCGTTGGTTAGATGAAATATATAATGATTCACCAGAAGGTTATCAATGGTTAAAAGACAATTGGCGTAAAGGTGTTTTTAAATTAGATATTCATTATCCAGATAAACAAGAATTAAAAACCATTGTAAATAAAGTAGTTAATGTAGAATTAATAAGGGTCAAATAATGAAAATTAAAATAGAACAATATGAAAACTATTGGGATTATTGTATAGATGAATTAAAATATACGCAAAAAGAATATGATTATATATTTAAATATTTATATTTTGACAAATTAGATAAAGATGACTGGATAAAATTTAGTAATAAAACAGCAGAAGAATGGTTTTGTAAAACATATATAAATACTAATTATTTAAAAGCTATTTATCATCAATCACCAGAAGGTTATCAATATTTAAAAAACAATTGGGGTAAAGGTGTTTTTAAATTATATGTTTATTATACAGATAAACAAGAGTTAAAAACAATAGTAAATAAAACAATTAATATAAATATGAAACACATAAGGAATAAACAATGAAGATTGAAATAGAACGCAATAAGTATTGGTATTGTTATAAAAATACATTTGAATTAAACTATACGCAACAGCAATATGATTATGTGTATAAAAACTTAGATTTTGATAAATTAGATAAAGATTGGTTTATATATTTTAACGATTGTAAAGTAGAAAAATGGTTTCGCAAAAAATATACAAACCATATGTTTTTAGAAACAATATACAAAGAATCACAAGACGGTTATGAATGGTTAAAAGAAAATTGGGGAAATGGAGTATTTAAATTACCTTTTGAATATCTAGACAAACAAGAATTAAAAACTATTGTTAATAGAATCTTCAATATAGGATTGAAAAGGGGTGTAAATAATGAAAGTCAAATTAAAAGATATTATTTTAAGTAATAGTAATAGCAATAAAAATGTATTAAAATTAATATTTATTATCGAATTTAATCACGGTAATAATTTTCCTATCTACACTAGGACATATTCTTCATTAAGACAAGATTACCTTCAAGCGTTTGAGTTTAATGATTTTAAACAGTTAGAAGCTAAACTAAAAAGCAAATATCAACATATTGATATAATTACTAAACCAATTAAACTTTCGAGTTCAGTTGTTAAAATCATAGAATTCCCGCTTGAATATAAAAATGAAGCAGAAGAATGTAAAAATCTACTTTTGTCATATGCATTGATTCATCACCTTAAAGATTAACTATTTGGGGTGAATTGACAGAATACATTAGTATTATAGAAATTTGAAGTTATAGTTTATTACGAAAAAAAACTTTAAAGAAGTTCATTTGTTTTCAAAAAAACTATTTACAAGTTGAATAATGTATGTTATACTGAGTTCAAGTAAATGATATTTTACTAAATAAAATTTTAATAAGGGGTGAAAATATTATGACACATTTAAAGATTAGAGATTTGGTAGAACCGGGAGCGCAGAATCAAATCAATCAAACCAGTATTGTATTGTTTTTGCGGGATAAATTGGTATTATATGACCCGAAAGCTATTAAAAAAGTAGCAATGGTCTACAAACATTATCCCGAACTGTTGATTAACTCTTTGCGGTATACCACAAACGCCAAACGTGATTTCTGCTTGAACGTTATTAAACAAATGCAAGAAAATATCAAAGCTGTTTAAAACACAAACAACAGGTTCCATGACAGAAAGGTAGACAATTGAATTGCTAAATTACCTGTAAACCTCATTGATTAAATATCAATGAGGTTTTTGTTTTTCATAATATATATATGATGTTAATGTTTTTTGAAATTGTACTTTATCTATTTTAAAAAACATTATCCTCAAAGCGGTTGACAATACTACAGATTATTGTTATAATTTTTTCAAAGGAGTTGATAAAATTGAAAGAAGAAGATAAAGAAAAAGTATTAAAAATGAAACAAACATTAGAAGATTTTTCTCAATTAACTAGAGAGCTACCATCTCTTTTGACTGTTTGCAATGAAGAATATAATCATTGCCAAAATATAATGACTGATATCAATCATTATTTAGAATTACATACATTCAATGCAAGTCAAGGTTATTTGCTTTCAAAAAAAATCTCTGAAACAAGAAAACAACGCCGTGAAGCTAAAGATTTAATCTTAATGCTTGAACCTATTATTGAATTATTTAAAAAGAATAAGGCTTTTTTTGACCAAATGGATACTTTACGTGGTGAATTGAGAAAGATTGTAAAATATACTACTGATGGTACTCGTAGTTATAATCCTAAAGTATTACATGAATTGTTTGGTAAAGAAAAACTTGCTCTATCTACTATGGAGTTGGCGTTTAAAGAAAAAAAATAAGGGGCGTAATTATATTGTATGAATATATTTGTAGACGTAGCAGAAAACAAACTAAAAGATTTCAGCATTGTTGATAGTTTTGAAGCAACCATTGAATTATTAAAAAAACATACAATTAATATTATTAGTCTTAATTATCAGTTGAAAACAGAAAAAACTGGTTATGATATTATTAAATGGATAAATAATCATAATAAATGGCCGAAAACAATTGTTTTACATTTAGATGACCCTATTTTAGTTGAACGAATGATGCAATATATATTAAAATATAAACCAGATAATACAAAAGTAATTAACAATCTTGGTAATGCAAGAAACACTTTAAAACACTATATGTTATAAATTTTAAAAACCTATGTACTTATAACATAGGTTTTTAAAATGAAAAAAAACTTTACTAAATTTATGTTTCATGATATAATAAATTTGTATTAATGAAAGGAGAAAAAATGAAAACAAAAATTAGTCTTTTTGTAGATGATGAAAGAACTGCTAATCACAATTTTATTCGCGCATATGATTATGATGATGCTATTCAAACAATGGAAGAATATGATGTACAAATAATTAGTCTTGATCACGATTTGGGATTAGGTAAAACTGGTTATGATATTACAAAATGGATGGTTGAGAATGATTATTGGCCTAAAGTAATTATTATACATACAGCCAATCCTGTTGGTTCACAAAACATGATTCAGTTGCTTGAACATTATAAACCGGAAGACGTTGATATCATACATAATCCTAATAATCAAAGGAAAATTTTTGGTAAACGTTTTGAGGGTGATGATGAATTATTTTATAAAAAAAGGAGAAATAATAATGAATAATAGTTCTGTTGAAGAATTTATTGTTAACATTTCATCTTCTGCACCAATTGTTTATGTGCAAACACAAGAAGTTGAAAGAACAGTAGACGAGTATGCTAATTTGATTAAAACTAAATTCTTAAACAACGCTAAAAAAGAAATTTATTGTTGGGATATGGTTAGTGGTTTATTTAATCCATTATTACCTAATCATGAAGGAAATGAAGGGGCAGAAGATTTGTTTTACCCATTGAATTATATGGGTGAACAAATTAAAAAAGATCGTTCGACAGTAATTTTTTTGAAAGATTATAATTACTTTTGTTTTGGTGAGAATTCAAATTTGTTTATTATTAGAACTATGGCAAATATGGTTGAAGCAATGAAAAATGTTGGATGTACTTTTGTTATTGTTTCTCCCGAAGTTCATGTGCATCCTATTATTGAAAAATATACATCAGTATTGAAATTTGAATTACCATCTCAAAAAGAAATTATTGAAACTATTAATAACTTCTGTAAAAACAATGATTTATCAGATGTTGCACCAGATAACATTGAAACTATTGCCAATTATGCTACTGGATTAACTTTGTTTGAAGTAGAAAGCGCAGTGGCTTTTTCATTAGCTTTAACTGGTAAAATTGATGAACATACTATTTATTCACGAAAAGAACAAATGATTCGCAATAATAGTGCATTAAGTGTATATAAAAGCGATGAAGGTTTTGAAAGTATTGCAGGTTTAGATAATTTGAAAAAATTTGTTTCAAAACAAGTGGGTAAAAAAGGTGCAAAAGGCGTTTTGCTTTTAGGTGTTCCCGGTGGTGGTAAATCTAAATTTGCCCGTACTGTAGGCAAAGAAACAGGCAGATTGACTATTCAAATGGATATTGGTCGTATGATGGGTAGCTTAGTTGGAGAAACAGAAAAAAATACATCACAAGCCTTAAATGTTATTGACGCTATGTCACCTTGTGTTTTGTTTGTGGATGAAATTGAAAAAGGATTAGCAGGAGTTTCAGGTCATAACGGAGATAGTGGTACTAGCCAAAGACAAGGCGGCAAGATTCTTCAATGGCTTAGTGACCATGACTCAGATGTGTATGTAATTGCTACAGCTAATGATATTAGTAAACTTCCTCCTGAATATCTTCGCGCTGGTCGTTGGGATGCCATTTTCTTTGTAGATTTGCCAGAAGAAGAAGAACGTAAAGCTATTTTTGAAATTTACAAAAACAAATATAATCTTCAAGAAGAATTCCCTAGTTTTACAAGTAATTGGACAGGTGCAGAAATTGAAAAACTTTGTCAACTTTCTGATTCGTTAGAATGTTCATTAGAAGAAGCTCATGAATACATTTGTCCTATTTACAATACCATGAAAGAAAAAATTGATTCATTAAGAGCATTTTCAAAAGGAAGAACTGTTATGGCAAACATTGCTGTTAATAATACAGTTACTACAAAACAAACAACAAAAAATCGTAAAATCGAACAAATTAACTAATTTTTGAATTTAGCAAACAACTAAGTTGAATTAACTTAGTTGTTTGCTAAAAAAACTTTACTAAAAAACAAAAAAATGTTATAATAAAAGAAAAAAGGATGGAGAGAAAAGAAAGTTATGTTTGATAAAGAAAATTATTACGAAGAAAAATACAATGGTTATGAAGATCAAGGTTCTAATTTTGTAAAAACAAAAAAAACAAAAATGAAAAAGAAAAAAATTAAAAAGGAAGAAAACGAATGAGCCATATTGCAACAGTTGAGATGAAAATAAAAGACATGAAAGTTCTTAAAAAAGTTTGTGAACAATTGGGACTTTCAACAAAACAAGTTAAAGATTATGTTTTTTATGACAACACTAAAGCATCAGGGTTATCTATTCAGTTAAATAATTGGCGATATCCAATTGTGGTTAAAGATGATGGCAGTATTGTTTTTGATAATTATAATGGTTCATGGGGAAAAGTAGAACATCTACAACAATTGCAACAAGCATATTCTACAGAAATAGCTAAACAACAATTAAGAAAACAAGGATACATGGTTAAAGAAACAAAATTAGCAAATGGAAAAGTAGAATTGCTAGTAAGCAAATAAGGAGAGTTTTATGCAAAATATAATGAAAATTGTAATAGATCAAAACGGTAATACTGAAATTGAAGTTATAAACACAAATGGAAGTGGTTGTAAAAAAATAACTGAAAATCTCGAAAAAGCACTTGGTGATGTAAAACAAGACAAAACAAAACCGGAATTTTATCAAAACAAAAACAATAATACATTGAAGAACGGTATTTAGTGAATTGAAAAGAGAGATGTTAAATATCTCTCTTTTTTGTTTACAGATTTAAATAAACATGGTATAATGAAAAATAAAAAGGAGTAAGTATGAAATTATTTATTGATGAAAATGGTGTGATTCAACTAATTTATACTGACAATATTGATTTAAGTGAATGGGGAGATGTGAAAATACAACGTGCATCACATGTTGAACCTGATGAAAATGGCCTATGGTACGTTGATTTAACACCAGTTGGTGGTATTATACATCATGGGTTTAAAAAACGTCAAGAAGCATTAGATTTTGAAGTGCAGTGGCTATTAAACAATCACTTCATTAAATGATATGCTAATAATTGAAAACAATTTAGATTATTTTTTATATTTTTTAGAAAAGTATATGATACAAAAATAGCAAACTATTATTATATAATTTAACTATTATTGTTTTTGAATTATTCCTTAATCTTTTTACTTACTAACGAAAAATTCTAGGTATTCATACTATACCTATTTAATTTTTTAAAAATTGTTTATTAGTTGTTCTTTAAATAATACCTTACTTACAAATGGTTTGTTTTCATACCTGTTTGTTTCTACTTCTTTATGTAATACTTTTCTATAACTTACCTTTAATATCCTATCTCTTATATTTAAACTAGCATTTAAATCTGCATTACAAGTATGATTACATTTAACACAACAAAACGTTTCTTGCGTCTTCCTGTTTTCTTTACTTATATGTCCACATTTATTACATTGTTGACTTGTATATCTTGCATTTGTTAAACTTACTGTTACTCCATATTTAATGTTCTTACTCATTCTTTTAATTATTTCTTTAATAGTATATAACCTTAATATGTTAAATAAATCATTATAATTGATATCATTGTTTGTTTTACAATAGTTTCTACCATTACTTTTTTTTAAATCTTCTAATACTATATGATCTATATTATTATCTTGACAATATTTCAGTAATTCACTTACTTTCTTTTCTATATGTGCTGTACATCTTCTTTTATTCTTTTCACTTAATAATAATTGTTTTTTACCATACTCTGTACTTAATCCTCTACTTTTTTTAGTTTCTTGTATTCTATCATTATCTTTTTTGTTTTTACTTATTTTATCTACTATCTTTCTATCATAATCTATTAAATGACCATCAGATAAAGCAAATAAATTATGTTTACTGTTAACATCTATACCTATTATATTATTACATGTACAGTTTATTTTTTCTTCTTTTATTTCTTTAGCTACTTGTATTTTAATCCTATTGTTTTCTATTTTTAATTTATATGAATATCTTCTTTGTCTACCTTTTTCATTGTATGTATAATTTATTTTAAAATCATGATATTCACTAGAATATCTAATAGGTATAACTATTCTATCTACATTGGGTATTTGTAAATTAATAACTGCATTAGTTAATTTTAAATTACTCATTTCTAACATTTCATGTTTTTCATATAATTGATTTATATCATTATATGTTAATTTTTTAAAAACTACTAATTTAAATTTATCTAATAATTTATTCTGTATTCTTTTGATTAAATTAATTAATCTTTCACCATATTTTTCTATATAAGATTGTGTTTTCTGATGAAAAACATTATTACTATTTTTAATATAAATCAACAAATTATCATCTCTATAAATTTTCACTAGATATTTAATTACTTTATATATATTTTTTTTAGATTTTCTATCAAAAGCAATGGTGTTTAATTGGTTCATGTATTTAGTATAAACATCCATTTGTGCTTGTTGAAAAGTAGTAGCACCTATATTATTTCTCATATGTTTAGTTTTATTAATAAAATTATTTTTAGTTAGATTACCATAAAACAAATCTGGTTTAAGATTATCGTATAAATATTGAGATAAACAATTTTTATTTTGAATAACTTTAATAGCATAATCTTTAATTTGGTTATATTTATTTTTATTTAATTTGTAGCTATAAAAGCTATAAGATTTAATCAGTATTATCACACATCCTTCTATTTTTTATTATAATAAAAAAACATGTTTTTTTGTTAATTATTGATACATTTGTTTGTAATAGTTTGCATTAATTTTATTTATATCGTATATTGTAAATTCAAACTATCATGATATAATTGTAGGGGAGAGAAAAATAATTTTGCCAAAAAAAGGAATGATATAAATTGAAAGAAAAGCTTGTTGATATTATTAAAGATGAAATGGTTGCTAGAGGTTGTGAAAAAGATTTTATTTTAGATGTAATTACACTTTTATATTTTAAAATAGAAAACAATATTGATTTATTGACAGACTTAAACAAATACCATTATACAATACATTATTGTGTAAATAATTCAACAGATCAATATCACCAGTATTACAATAAAGGTAAAATAACAATATCTTTATACGATCAAAACAAAAACTCGTTTGTTAATTATATGTATGAAATTAAATTAACTATAACCATGCATTATGATGGATATTGTACTTGTAATTCAAATGATAAAAACTATATAAAAGAAATAAAATGTTGCGGCATTCAATGTGATTGGGAAAATATACAATTAAACATCAATAAAATTTATTGTGGAAAAAATTACACTTGGGACGAAACACAAGCAGAGTTTTTAAAAAGAAAAAAATATATAGAAAATATGCTTTTTGAAAAATAACTTTTAAAAGGAGAAAAGGAAATGTTTGAAGATCAATATGTTGATATGCCATTTAATTATTTTGGATTAATTGAGGATAGTGACCTTATTGCTTCTGCTTTAGGTTTTAATGATTCAAATCAAATGTTGAAAAGCTTTATGCTTGAACTTTATAACAATGATATAAATGTTGTTATGTCAAAAAATCTTAATACATTAAGTATTCATAAAGATCATTACTATTCTTTTCTTTGGGAAGATATTTGGGATGAATTTGTTCAAAAACATACTAAATATAACCATTTTTCCTTAGAGCCGCATTCAAATGGTTATATTATATATTGTAATTGGGATATAGTGAATATGTGGGAAATCATTAATGATATATTGAAAATTCCTATAGAAGAATTTTCGGAAGATTTATATATGAGAACTGGTTTAAATAGTATAAATAATTTTGCAACAACAGATAAAACTATATTCTTTAAAAAAATCAATGATGCTAATGCGTTTGTTGAATATTTAAATAATCTAACTAATCCACAATATCGTGTAGCAGAAAAATGTCTTAATCAACTTGGGTTTGAATTTGTAAATTCAACAGATATTATTTTAACAAACAAAAAAATATTAAATGAAATAAACAAATACAATTATTCAAAACTTAAAGAAAAATTTAATTTTGTTATTAATGGTAATGAGTTGAAGTTTAATTCAAAAATTGATTTAAAGAATTTTGCGTTTTTCTCTTATTATTTATTGAAAAGCAGTATGGATAATACTTATAAAACAATAGATTTTGCTGTTGAAAAATTTAAAAACAATGAACAAAAAGTAAAAAACATTAATGGAAGAAAAATAGTCTTTTTATAACAGTAAAAGCGCATGTAAGTGCGCTTTTTTATTTACGTTTTTAAGATTTTGTGATAAAATATATATAGGGAAACATTTTAAAAACATGGAGAATAATGATGATATTAAAACTTAAAAAACAAAAACATGGAAATTGTTATTTTTATTGTACAGAAGAAACAAAATACAATCAAGAACAATTTGATTATGTTTTTAAGCATTTGAATTTTGACAAATTAGAAAAAAGTTGGCATATATTTTTTAATGATAAAAAAACAGAAGAATGGTTTCATAAAACATATATATGTAGTTATACTTTAGATGATATATATAATGATTCACCAGAAGGTTATAAATGGTTAAAAAATAATTGGGGTAAAGGTGTTTTTAAATTATGGATTTATTATCAAGACAAACAAGAATTTAAAACCATTGTAAATAGAGTGATTAATGTGGCAATATATGAAAATTAAAATTAAACGATATAACAATTATTGGCGTTATAATTTAAATGAATGGAATTATACACAAGTACAATTCGACTATATCTTTAAATATTTAGATTTTGATAAATTAGATAAAATTAGGATGATATATTTTAATGATAAAAAAACAGAAAAATGGTTTTTAAAAACATATATAAATGACATTAATTTAGAAACAATATGTAATAAATCACCAGAAGGTTATGAATGGTTAAAAGAACATTGGGGTAATGGTGTATTTAAATTATATGTTTGTTATTTAGATAAACAAGAATTTAAAACTGTAATTAATAAAATAATCAATGTAGAATTAAAAGGATAAAATAATGAAAATAAAAATTAAAAAAACATATAATGATTATTGGCATTATGATATAGTTAAATATCACTATACCAAAGAAACATATGATTATATTTTTAAGTATTTAGATTTTGATAAATTAGATAAAGATTGGGCAATATATTTTAATAATAAACAAATAAAAAATTGGTTTTATAAGACATATACAAATAACGATAGGTTGTCTAAAATACACAATCAATCACCAGAAGGGTATCAATGGTTAAAAGAAAATTGGGGTAATGGTATATTTGAAATTCTTGTTTTGTATCAAGACAAACAAGAATTAAAAACTATTGTGAATAGAGTTATTAATATAAAATTATTAACAAAGGAGTAAATAATGAAAATTAAAACATTTGAACATAATAATTTTTATAGTTACAGTTGTAACATAGATGAAATAAATCATACACCAGAACAATTCGACTATATTTTTAAATATTTAGATTTTGATAAATTAGATAAAGATTGGTATATAATATTTAATAATGAAGAAACAGAAGAATGGTTTAGAAAAACATATATAAATAGTGATCATTTAATATCTATATATGATCAATCACCAGAAGGGTATCAATGGTTAAAAGAAAATTTGGGTAAAAATAAATTTAGATTTCCTGTTCGATATCCAGATAAACAAGGATTAAAAACTATTGTTAATAAACTTATTAATATTAAATTATTAACAAAGGAGTAAATAATGAAAATTGAAATGTATCAAAAACTCAATGAAGATAAAGGAGAATTTTATTTTAAATATCCTAATATAAAATATACACAAGAACAATTTGATTACATTTTTAAATATTTAAATTTTGACAAAATAAAAGATAGTCGTATATATTTTCTTGACAAAGAAGTAGAAAAACGGTTTTATAAAACATATGGGAACGAATGGTGGTTACATCATATTATTACGCATTGTTTGCCAGAAGCTTATGAGTGGTTAAAACAAAATTGGGGTAAAAATATTTTTATAACCACTAGCCATTTCAAAACAATGTTTTATTATAATGATAAACAAGAATTAAAAACAGTAATTAATAAAGTTATTAATGTGACATTAATAAAGAAAAATGAACAATGAAGATTAAATTAAAGATAGTAAAAAAATGGTGTTTTTATCGTGTAGAAGAAAAAAAATATACACAAAAACAATTTGATTATGTTTTTAAATATTTAAATTTTGATAAATTAGAAACATCTTGCCATTGCAGTTTTAATGATAAAAATACAGAAAAATGGTTTCATGAAACATATATATATAATAATTCATTTAAATATATACGCAAAAAATCACCAGAAGGTTATCAATACCTAAAAGATCATTGGGGCAAAGGTGTTTTTAAAACATTGCTTAACCATACAGACAAACAAGAATTAAAAACCATTGTAAATAGGTTAATAAATATAGAATTAATAAGGAATGAACAATGAGAATTAAAACAATAAAATGTTATCATAATTATTGTAATTATTACAGCATTGAATATATAGTAAAAACTCAAGAACAATATGATTATATTTTTAAACATCTTAAATTTGAAAAACTATTTAAAGGTTCTTATTTGTTTTTTGGCAATCGGAAAATAAAAATATGGTTTTATGAAACATATATAACTGAAGATTATTTAAATGAAGATTGTTTAATTGATATATATAATAGTTCGCTAGATGGATATAATTGGTTGAAAAATCATTGGGGTAATGGTGTATTTAAACTAACAATTTTGTATCAAGATAAACAAGAATTAAAAACTATTGTTAATAGATTAATTAATACAATTTTATTAGCAAAGGAGTAATTAATGAAAATTGAGTTAAATAAAAATATTGATAATGAGTATTGTTATAAATATATAGGATTAGGAGTAGGAACAACACAACTTAACCAAGAACAATATGATTATATTTTTAAATATTTGGATTTTGAAACAATAAAAAAAAATCAATGGATATATTTTAATGATAAAAAAACAGAAGAATGGTTTAAGTTTACATTTACAACGTTTATTTCTTATTTACCTTATTTAAAAGAAGGTATAGATACTCACTCACCAGAAGGATACCAATGGTTAAAAAATAATTTTGGTAAAGGTGTTTTTAAAATGTTTGTTTTTTACTCAGATAAACAAGAATTAAAAACTATTGTTAATAGATTAATTAATACAATTTTATTAACAAAGGAGTAATTAATGAAAATAAAATTATATAAATATTTTAATCATTTTGGATATTACGGTAAATTTGTAGCATATTATGCACAAGAGCAATTTGATTATGTGCATAAATATTTAAGTTTTGATAAATTAAATAAAGAATGGATGATACGATTTTACAATAAAAAAACAGAATATTTATTCAGAAGAACATACATAGATAACACTATTTTAGAAAAAATATATAATCATTGTCCAGAAGGTTATCAACATTTGAAAGAAAACTTTGCTAAAGGTATTTTTAAAATTCATATTGAATATTCAGATAAACAAGAATTAAAAACAATTGTAAATAGGTTAATAAATATAGATTTAATAGGGAATGAACAATATGAAAATAAAATTAAATAAATTTGAAAATGATTATTGGTCTTATATAATTGATGTATTTGATTATTCTCAAAAAGAATATGATTATATATTTAAACATTTAGACTTTGAAAAAATATACCAATATCATGTTATATATTTTTTCAATTCTAAAAAAAAGCAATGGTTTCATGAAACATATATAAATAGTAATCATTTAGATAGAATATATAGTCAATCACCAGAAGGTTATCAATATTTAAAAGATAATTGGGGTAAACATATATTTACTGCTAGTAAACGATACAAAAGCAAACAAGAATTAAAAACTGTTGTTAATAAAGTAATTAATGTGGAATTCAAAAGTTTACATGTTTTTAAATTTGTGTTATAATAAAAACAAAAAAGGATGGTATGTAAAATGGGATGTTGGAATGGCACTTGCGGATTGTCAAAATTACCTATTCTTTACGGTGAAAAAATAATCTTAATCCCTATTGTTAAAACAGGTTGTGAAATAATTGGTGGTGGCTTTTGTGAACAAGATGACATTTACAAACCATTGACTGTTCCACTTATTGGTGAATATAATGAATATGGTTCAATCAAAAACGTTGAAAATGGTCAGATTGTTTATGATTTTTTTATTTCTAATTACAAGGATGAAATTAAAAAAATTATAGAAGCTGAAAATGAAAAATTCCCACAAATCATTGAAGATATAATTTATTTTATTGAACGTGGTTACTTTAAAAATATATCATTCATGATGTTTCATGAAACAGTATATTATCAAGTTATTGAAGAACATGCCAATAGAAAACCATATGATAAAGATTATACTGTAAAACAACACATGAAAAAAGTTGCTATTAAGTATATTGAAAAAGCAAAAAAAGCAATTGAAGAAAATGATGTATATAAACAAATATTTGGTTTTGATGAAAATAGTTTTTATCGTTTTTTTCAAAGCAAAATGAGATATTTTTTACATGCATTAATTGAACAAAAAGATGAAAAACTTCTAAATAAAATGATTGATTTATATTCATTTAGTTGTGCTATGTCTTTAGCACGTCATGCTTGGATGCCGCAATGTGGAGCAGGTAGTCAATCACAAGAATATGCTATTCAAAAAACTATTGCTGAATTTATTGTTGAAAAAGTAAAAAAACGTTTAACAGATTATAGAGAAGAAGATTATTGTGAAGGTTATTCACCAATACAAGAAACATTGTTTGTTTATGATCGAGAAGAAGAGGATGATTAATTATGTATTACAAATACCCAAAAACTTTCCATGTTCCTTGGTCTTTGTCTATTAATAGTGATGATAAAGTATTTAAAAACATTGACCATTTTGAGAATAAAAGAGTTATTGTAAGTGAGAAAATGGATGGTGAAAACACCGCTTTTTATAGTGATTTTCTTCATGCCAGAAGCATAGACTCCAAACAACATGAATCTCGTTCATGGGTCAAAAACTTTCATTCTCAGATAAAGTATTTTATCCCTGATGGGTGGAGAATTTATGGCGAAAACCTATTTGCTAAACATCAAATTGAATACAATTCATTGCAAAGTTATTTCTATGGATTTGCAATATACAATGAAAACAATATTTGTTTATCTTATGATGATACTATTAATTTTTTCAATAAAATAAATATCCTTCATGTACCTGTCTTATATGATGGAATATACAATGAAATTTTAATTAAAAATATTTATAAAAATATCACTCATGATTGTGAAGGTTATGTAATAAGAATGGCTGACAGTTTTCATTACAATGATTTCAAAAATAATATGGCAAAGTTTGTTAGAAAAAACCATGTACCTATTAATGAAAAACATTGGTTTAACAAGGAAGTAATTGTTAACCAATTAGCGAAATGAGGAATGAATGTGGGAGTTACACTTTCATCTAAAAATTATTCTATAGATATGGGGTATATAGGTTTTTTCAATTTAAGGAAAAAAGTTGCTGAATTAGTTAACCAAAAACTTGGAGAGCATTATGACTTATTAAGTGATTTAATATGTATATTTGATAAAACAAAAAGAATAGAAGCTTGTGCTAAATATGATGAGAAAACAATTGAAATACAAAAAGAATTCAAAATAACAAAAGGTATAATTAAATTTCTTTATAAATCTGATTGTAATGGTTCTATATCATTTGCACAATGTAAACAAATTTACAAATACATTAAAGATTATGATGACAATATTATATATGGATATTGCGCTATGTTTAAAGATTTCAAAGCAATTATAATAGATTGTGTTGAAAATAAATGTAGCATGAAGTGGCGTTGATATGATTAATATTTTTAAAGGACAATATGAATTCTTAAGTAATTTTTATCCTTATAGTTTTAATTATATGGGATATTATTGCAAAACCAGTGAACATATTTATCAAGCATTAAAAACTAACGAAGAAGCTGAACGTTTAATTGTGTTAAATGCTAAAACACCGGGGAACGCAAAACGTTTAGGACAAACTCTAACCATTGTTGATAATTGGAATGAAATAAGACAAGATGTTATGTATGATATTTTAAAAGCTAAATTTCAAGGGGAATTAAAACAAAAATTATTAGATACTGGAACAAAAGAATTAATTGAAGGTAATTTGCATCATGATAACTATTGGGGTGATTGTATATGTCATAGATGCCAATACATTAATGGAAAAAATAATTTAGGTAAATTATTAATGAAACTAAGAAAAGAAATAGGGGGATAACAATTCAATGATGAAGGTATTAATTACAGGTGGTGCAGTTCACGGGAATCTTGATAATGTAAAAATCATTACTAACAAATTCAAAGGTGGATTAATTGCTAAATTAGCTGATGAATTAATTAAAAAAGAAGATGTGCAAATTGATTATCTTACATCAACACATTCCGTTAGACCTAATAATGAAAAAATCAATGTTTTTTATCATGATGGATTTGATGATTATATGGAGTATATCAATAAATTTGCAAAAGATTATGATACCATTATTTTAGGTGCGGCTGTTGCTAACCTTATTCCTGTTAACCCATATCAAGGTAAATTCCCTTCTCATAATTACAATGAAGGGGATATTGTTTCTATTGATTTTAAAATTGCACCACATATTATTGATTTTGTCAAAGATAAAAACCCTACTGTTAATTTGTTTGGTTTCAAACTTCTTTCTAACGTACCTCATGAAGAGTTAATTAGAGCCGCATATAAAACAGTATTAAATTCTAAAGCAGATGCTGTATTTGCAAACGATACTAATGATTTACATAAAAAATATGCAGTAACAAAAGAACGTTCTATTATTCCATTAAATACTGATAATTATGTTGATTTTATTTATGATGCTATGAAAAATCAACATTATAAAACAGCCATTATTAAAGGTTTTTTTAAACCTGTCAAAGAAGATGCCATTCATATTGAAAAATTTCAGCAATTAAAAGAAAAGTATATAGAGTTAATTAAAGCTACTGGTAGTGTTGATGGATTATTGTTTGGTACTATTGCTAAACGCATTAATATGAATACATTTATTACTACTGCACGTGGCAAAAACGAAATGGATGACGATGTAATTGTTAATGAAGTAAAAGGACAAAATGTGTGCATATATGGTAGCAAAAAATCAACTTTAAATGCACCATTATTAAACCACATCTTCCAAACTAATCCAAACGTTGATTATATTGTACACTATCATTTTCAAAACCACAATTTGCCTACTTTTGATTATGCTTTTCCCGGTACAGTAAAAGATTCATTAAGAGATGTTAATACTTCTTTTAACATCCGTTATCACGGTGCATTCTTACTTTACAATAATAAGGGGGAACAATTATGATGAAATATCCTGATTATAATGTATATGATGTTTTGTACCGTAATTATTTTGCTAGAAACCCAAAAGAATTAATTGATTTGGCATTTCAAAATGGGTTAAAAGAAAACAGTATCGTAGCTGATTTTTGTGGCGGTGGAGGACGATTGACGAATTTATTAAACAGTCCTCCATATAATTTGAAAGTTGTTTATGTAGATCAAGAATCAAAAATGATTCCAAAAAATTTAAACGCAACAGTTTATAATTGTAATGTGGAAAAATTTATTCATCTATACAAAAATAAATTGAATGCTATTTTTTGTCAAAATGCAGTAACATATTGGTTCAATAAAATTAATGTTAAAGATTTACATGATAAATTAGAACAAAATGGATTATTTGTTTTTAATTCATTTTTAACCAAACCACCTTTTACTCCTACTATCAAAAAATATCAATTACAAGATAAAAATTATGCAGAAATATCATACTCTATTGATGATAAAATTTTTCATGTGCAAACATGTGAAGGGTATGAACCCCATTTTACTGTTTTTGATTACATTTCTGAAAATCAATTTATTGAAAAACTAAATTCTTATTTTGATGTAAAAGTAGTTAAAAGTGAAAAAACTGGCATTTTTATTTGCCAAAGGAGAGATTAAAGTTTGGGGTCAATAATTGTAGCATTGGCACTTTTCATACAAATATTAATAATGACTTTTATCGATAATCATTATTACACTTTGACATTTTTCACTTTTAATTGTATGTTGTTCTTTGGGGTATTTACTGTTCATTTAGCAGGGTCAACAGAAAAAGGCAAATTAACTTTTGCTGATGAAATTGAATTGAATTTATTTTTGTTTGTTATATTAGCAACTCCATTGTTTTTTGTGTTGTCTTTGATAATGTTTTCAATAGGCGTGATTAATATTTATTTTTTAAATAAATTTAAATCACACATAAAAATACTGTCTGATAACCAATATATTAATTTAAAAATTCCTTTATTTTTTAATAAAAGAATACCTTTCTTCAAAAAGACATACTATATTTATGATATTGGCATTCATTATCTTAAAAGTTTATTCAATGTTAAAGTAAATAGTTTATCACATGATGTTAATTATTTAACCTTTAACATTGAAATCAAGGGGTGAATAAAATGATTTTTTATTATATGGGTGTTTGTTTAGGTATATTTGTACACTCGCTAAGTGTTATATTAATTAACAATGTTGTTTATACCTATTCGTTTTTTATCGCTGGTGTAATTGTGTTATTTAGTCTTGCACCGTTTATTAAATTAAAACAACAAACTATACAACAAACATCAACTGTAAAACAAACATCAAATCTGACAAACGATATTAGATGGGGATGTGCAGTATTTGCTGTTTTTGCTTCACCATTGTTTTATTTCTTTGCTTTGTTTATGCTTTTTTATAGCACAATATGTTGTTATTTTATATTTAAAATAAAATCGTGTTTATCAAAGCAAAATGATGTAATTGATGAAAATAAAATGGTAAGTTTTAGAATGCCAGCGTTTTTTGCTAAAAAATTCAAAACAGTATCTTATGGAGAAAAACATATATATGATTTAGGGATTGAATTTATAGAAGAAGAATACAATATAAAATTATCAAATGTTTCATATGAAAACAATGTTTTTAGTTTTAACATAAAACACTTTACTTAAAACAAAACATGTGCTATAATTATTTTATAATCAAACAAAAGGAGCAATAATTATGCAAGCACAAATTTCCCAATCAGCACAAGAATTAAACAAACTTTATCGTGAATTGCAATTGTTACAACAACAAAATAGAATCTTAGCTGAACAATTGCAAGCAGAAAAAGATAAAAATGCAATTCTATCTAATAACGACCAACAACAAAAAATCCAAATAAATCATTTAGTAGCTACTAATGAATCTTTATCGAAAAGCGTTTCTAATTTGAGTCAAAAATTAGTAGAAAGAGATAATGTAATTACACACTTAACTGCAAAAATTGATGGATATAGATTAATTGCCAGTGAGATAGTTAATTTCGATTATAAAGTTTTTGACTGTGTTAATATTATGGACACAAAGAAACATAAAAATTTAATGGAAAAATGGCATGATATCAACAATGCCAATTGAAACATTGGCATTGTTATGCTATACTAAGGAAGTGAGATAGTTGTCTACTGCTAAAGTTATTATCACTCTAGACTGTCCAAAGAACTGTTTATATTGTCATACTCAACAAATGACAGAGTATCAAGCAATTGATACTCTGGATAATTTACTGAATTATGATAAAATTTTAATCATTGGTGGTGAACCATTATTATATCCAAAAAAACTTATTAGGTTTTTTACTGAATTAGGTACATTGGGTTATCAAGGTGATTATTTTTTGTATAGTTCTTTATATTGTAAAGATTTAATTAGCATAATTGATTTTGTCAATGGATTGCATTTCACCATACCTTATGAAGCTACTGATTATGATATTATTAGTTTAAAACATTTGTCTAAAGATTTAAAGCACATAGAAAACAAATCTTTTAAATTAACAATTGATAGTAGATTATATCAAAAATATGATTTTTCTAATATAGATTTTTCTTGCTGGAATGTAGTAAAAAAAGAAATCTGGCAACAAAAACAATCTAATAGAGATGAAAAATTATTTTATTTGAAAGGATGGTAGAAAGATGACAAAAAAGATCAATGAAGTTTTCAACGTATGTCCTCATTGTGGTGATTCAGATCATGGAGATCATTCGGAATTTAATTATCAACTTAAAACATTTTTGAAACGTACTAAGCGTACACAACACCATAATATTGTACAGTGTTGGAGTTGTCGTATGCTATACGAATCTAACACAAGTGAATCATTAACACTGGAAGAACGACATGAGTTTTACAAGTTTGCAATGCAACCTTTTGCTGAAAAATATTCAATGCAAGCATAATGGATGATATAACCATTAAATATACTGAAAAAGGAAATATGATTTGTGTAAATGCAGTACCTATTATGTTTTCAGAAGAAGATAATGATGTGATTTACTCAATAGGATATGGCGTACACATCTTATATATACCTGAACTAGATAAGGCAAAATGGTTTATAGAAAACATATTAAAAAAAGAATTATTGTTTTATAAATTAGCTAGGTATTAACCTAGCTTTTCTTGTTTATTTTAGTAAACATAGTGTTTATTTAAGTAAACTATCTATATTTTGCACTAATGAGATTGAAAATTAAAAACAATAATTCATTTACACACAACAATATTAAATATTTGCAAATCATTACATCAGTAAAGATATTATATTTAATAAATTCACCCCAATTAAATACAACAATATAAAATTATAAATATATTAAAAAGTTATAATAAAAACAATTCAACATATTAAAACAATAATTTTTAAGCAAAGACGATATATTTCACAAACAATAAAACACATAAAACGCCTATGATAAATTTGTTTTTTTATAAAATAACAATTTATTACCTAACAAAATTTTAATTAAATTAAATACACATTAACAACATTTAAACAAAAAATCTGTATAAATACAATAATTATTACAACAACTTGTTTTAATAAATAAATTTACTGTATGTAATAAACAAAGATGTTTTTAATACATCATTAGTTTTAAATTATTATATTATCAATTATTACGCGATAATGTAATAAAAATATTAATACATTAATATGTGTTTTTTAATAAATTAAACTCACAATTAAAATTGGATAAAATTTACAACAAATTACAATTTGTTAATAATATAATATAAAAACAATATAAATAAAAAATAATAAACATCTAAAAAACAACTGTAACATGTTTATTGTTTTTTATTTATATTTTATTGTTTTCAAAATATTTAGATGTAAAATTGGATATTGAACACTAATGAATACATTCATTAGTTATGTTTTAAATACGATAGTAATATAATTATTTATGTTGTTTTTTTGGTATAACCGTTAAGAGAATAATTGTATCAAAACTAAACAAAAACAATATAAAACATCATGAAATTGCATACTTAAAAAAGGCATAATAAAACACATACATGCTTATCACTATAACAATACAAAATTGTGCATAATGCGGCACGTTATTAATATAACACATATCACCGTATTTGTAAAGCGTTTTTAAAACTGATTTTAATATTCAGAAAATTCTTATAAATAAAAAAATGCATCCCGCTGAATCAGACCCCCATCCTCTACCTTTATTATACTACTTTATTTTACATTTGTCAAGAAAATTTATTAAATCTGTATTGTGTAAAATGTTAATTTGTGTTACAATGAAAAAATAGACATAAAAGGAGGCAATGCAATGTTTATCAATGAAGATTTAGATAGAGCAATGAAAAATATAATAATAGCAGAAACAGAAATAATAAGAATCTGTAGAAAACTTGAAACAGCTATAGAAAGAATTAAATTATTAAATATAGATGTTTGTTATGAAGAATGGGATAAAATAAAGAATATTGTCTCAAAAGAACAAAATGAAGCATACAAAAATATGTTTTTATATTTAAATAAGTTTCAAAAATGTGAACATGAATTTACAAAAGCTAGAATGCATTTAATAACATTAACAAATATATATTATCGTGAAATTATCGAAAATGAATACTCTTTATTGTCACATGATATATTTGATATATTTTTAGATAATTGGAAAAACATAATGAACAATAACAACCATGATATTGAATTAGAAAAGAAAATAAGAAAGCTATATATAATTTTTCAATTAAAAAATAGAATAGGTGAAATACTTGATACAAAACGATTATATTTTGGAATCGAAAAAAATATAACAGGATTTATTATTGGCAAAAATGGTGTAGCTGATTTGCAAACAATTAGTTTGGGATACAAAAACAAAAGTTTATATTACAGGTTAATAATTAATTAATATTTATAGTTTAAAATAATTTTATTTATCTTGTATAATAAAATAACAACATTAAAAGGGTGAAATAAAATGATATATATAACTGGCGATACTCATGGTACAATTGATAGTGATAAATTAGAAGTAGATAAATTCCCAGAACAAACCATGTTAACTAAAAAAGATTATGTTATTATTGCAGGAGATTTTGGATATATTTTTTCAAACAATAGCAAAGAAAAAGAAACATTAAAACAATTAGAGTATAAAAACTACACTACACTCTTCGTTGACGGAAACCACGAATGCTTCCCAACAATTAACAATTATCCAGTGGAAGAATGGCATGGTGGGAAGGTTCATAAAATTAATGATTCAGTTTATCATTTAATGCGAGGACAAGTTTTTAACATTGATAATAAAAAGATATTCACTTTTGGCGGTGGCGAATCAGTTGATAAAGAATATAGAATAGAACATATTAGTTGGTGGCCTGAAGAGATGCCAAACCACAGTGAATTTGAAGAAGGAATGAAAAACCTTGAAAAGAATCATTGGCAAGTAGATTATATTATAACACACGCTTGTCATGATCAATTATTGCAAATGATGGCTCATGAACATAAATTAATGCCAATAACAAATTCACTAGGATTGTATTTAGATCATATTTGCCGTAAAACTAAATTTAAACAATGGTACTTTGGTCATTATCATGTTGATAAATCATATAGTGATAAATATTTTGCTGTTTTTAATAATATTCATAGAATTTAAACAATTTTAACAGGTATTTTTAAATGCCTGTTTTTTCTTTACAAATGTAAATAAAAATGTTATAATATATTTATAGAAAGGATGATGTTAATGTATTTAAGCAATGGAAATTCTAAAATGTCATTTGCGACTTTCTCTTTACCTTCTACTGTAACTTGTCCCGGTGCAACATGTATGTGCCAGAAAAAATGTTACGCAAAAAAAGCTGAAAGGATGTACCCAAAAACTAGAAACAGCAGAAAAGAAAATTTAATCGATAGTCAATCAGAAACTTTTGTTGAAAAAATGATTGACTATATTAATAATCATAAAAGAATTAATAAACAAAAAATCGTTCGTCTGCATGAATCAGGAGATTTTTATAATCAAAAGTATTTGAATAAATGGATTGCAATTTGTAAAAATTTTCCTGATATTAAATTCCTTGCGTTCACTAAAAGTTTTCATCTTGATTTTTCTAAAGTACCCAAAAATCTTGTTATTGTTTATTCTATTTTTCCTGACACAAAAAAAGAAACTATTCCTTCTAAGGGGAAATTTAGCTACGCAGGTTTTAAACCGGAAGGAGAAAAACTATTTGTTTGTCCCGGTCACTGTGATAATTGTCAAAAATGTTGGAATATTAAACATTCTGTTTATAAAGGAGTTTATTTTAAATTTCATTGAAAGATTATTTACAATTGGTAATAAATATAGTATAATAAAATTATGGAGGGAATCATATGAAACGAGAAGATGTTATTATTGGAATGAAAGTTATACCGCACAAAAAATCTGTTGGCTGTTCGCTTAATTTTTCAAATGCATACATTGAAATGAAAGCAAGTAAACAAGAATTTTTATATGTTGCTCACCAACATGCAGATGAAGTCGGCAAAAGTGATAGATTTTTGTTATCAAATGATGAAACAAACATGTACCTTTGTGGTGATTATTTCCTATGTTCTGATTTTGAAGAGTATAAATGATAAAAATATAATAAAAAGGGGATTTTAAAAATGGAAAAAGAAAATTGGTTAAGTGTTAATTGTGACTTTAACAAACGGTCTAAATTGAAAGAATATCCGTTCTCAATTTCATTAAACACAAAACAAACTAAGGAATTTGATTATAAAACTATCAATTCTATCATTAAAAAAGAAGATATTGAAAACTTTATCAACAAATACAAAGGTAAAATCGTCAAAACTCAAACTGTAAACGGTGAGATAAGATTCAAAAGTTATGATTTAGCCTTGTTGTTTTGTGATCATCTAGGATTTATTGAGTCTAAAAAAGATATATTTCAAATCATAAAAGGGGATTTTATTTTTCAACAAGAAACAGTTTTTTTTGATAAGCCAGCAACAGAACAAATCATTAGTAAACACCAAAATGAATTACTAAAGTGTTTTTTGTTTAAAAGTGAAGTGTTGAATGTCATCAAAAGTAATGGGTTTAATACTGATACTTGTTTACCATATCAAATCAATAACCCTTTTTCACACATTGAAAAAAATGGAACAAGTGATACTGTTATTATTCTTGTTGAGACTAATGGAACACAAACAATTAAGCTAATATTTCAATTCAATAATGAAACATTAAATTATGAAGAAATAAGTTTTTAAAATTTTACTTTACAATTGACAAGAAATATAGTATAATAAAAATAGAAAGGGGGATGTGATTATGAATTTTACCAAAGAACAGCTTGAACAATATAAAGAAAACATTGTAAACAAAGATGGAGTATTATATTGGAAAAGCAATAATCATATCGTTCCATTGGATATTAGTATGGCAATAAAAAACTCTGGCGAACACGTTGATTTGGAAAAACGGGATAAAATGGTACAACAAGAATTAGATCAATTAAGGGAGTCAATGAAAAACTATACTCCTTCTCATGAAGAAATAGTTGAAATGCAAGCAACATTTGGTAAAGGAACAACGGTGGTTAATGTATTGACAGGTGAAAAAATCAAACTTTAAAAAGGGGATAATAATGGGATACTGTATTGAATTAGTTGAAGTGAATGTAAAAATCAAAGAAAATAACATAAACAACGTAATTGAAACATTAAATAACCTTGCTAAACAATCTGATAGTCTACGTTGGGTAGATAAAAAAAACTTAGCACAAGCTAAAACTATTGAAGAATGTTTTGGTGCAATTCGTTATAAACTAATAAAAGAAGATGATGGCTTTTCTATTGATTGTTTTACAGGTGAAAAATTTGGTAATGATTTTGAAATATTTACTGCATTAGCACCATATATTAAAGCTGGCTCATTTATGAAATTTGTTGGCGAAGACGGTATGATTATGTTATATAGGTTTAATGGTAAAGAATTGTTTTATAAGGTAGTTTAATAGTGTTTTAAATCAGCCGCAAAAACTACGGCTGATTTTTTTAATTTCTTCACAAAAAAACCTTTACAAAAATAAAAAGCAGTGTTACAATAAAAATAAAACAAAAAAAGAGGGGATAAAAATATGGAAACTAAAAGATGTAGTAAATGTAGCGCATTCCTTAAAAAAGACAATACAAGCGGCCTGTGTCAAGCACATGAAGCAGAAGTAAAAGTGGAAAACCTTGAAACCAAAGTAGGAGAACTGGAAGTAGAAGTAACTACACTTAAAGAAAAAGTAATTGAATTGGAAACTGAAGTAAATGACCTGAAAAACAAAAAACCCACCAATAAAAAACGTGGTAGAAAAACTATTTCTGATAGTGTAAAAAGTATTAGCCTATCTATTGCTAAAGTATTTGAAGGTGGGGATACTGAAGAAGCAAGGCAAGCACTTAAAGATTGGTTTGATGCTTCGCAAAAAGCAGCTAAAGCCGTTGCCATGCTGAAAAAAGTAAAGCCAATTGCCATCGAAATGGGATTGATTCCACAACCTGCTAGACGTGGCAGACCAGCAGACCCAAACAAAGTACCAAAAGAACCGAAACAAAGAAAACCTAAAGTAGAAAAACAACCTATGGCTCCTGTTGTCATTCCAGAGGTGTTAACCGGACTAGAGATTTCTAGTCGTGGGAAAGTAACTGTTAACCGTATCAAAAAATTTGTTTCAAGCAATGAATTGAACGATGAACAAATTAAAGCATTGTTTAGCAATTTTGAACCCGAAACAAGAAATGTTTTTGAACGCTATGTGAATGCCAAATTAAAAGAACAAGCAATTACACTTGGTTTGCTAGGGGAAGAGTTTACCCCTAAAGTACGTCAAGCAAAACCAAGAAAACAAATTGAAGTGGATGTTATTCCCGCTGAACTGGATGGTTTGGAAGTAGGCAAAAATGGTAAAGTAAGCAACCGAACTATTTGGAATTTCCTTTGCAAAACAAATGCATTTAATACAGAAGTAGTTAATGAAGAAACAAAACAAATTATTGACAACTTGTTTATTCACTTCCATGATTTAACAGCGGTAGTTATTAAAAAACTTGGTACATTTGCCATGAAGAAAACGGCTGTTGAACTTGGATATTTGCAAATCGATTTTGATGCTAAAAAGCGTAGTCGTAAGGTTAAAGAAGTTAATGTATAAATATTTTGAAAAACAGGTGTTGAAAAAAAGCACCTGTTTTTTTATTATAAAATAAAAGGGGATTTTTAAGTGAATAAACAATTAGTATATGCAGTAATTTTAATTCTATTTTGTGGTGCTATGTATTTTAATAGCAATTTTAATACACGCTATTTTGGTGGAGTTATGACAGAAACATTGCCAGCAGGACAAACATTTGTAAATGCAACATGGAAAGAGGGCAATCTGTGGATTGTAACCAGAGAAAGAAAAGAGGGTGAAACTCCACAAACATATCAAGTTTATGAATCATCCTTATATGGTATGTTCAATGGCAAAGTAATTGTAAAAGAACAATAAATTAAAACCACCTAATAGGTGGTTTTTTATTTACAATTGTTAATTTATATGTTATAATAAATTATAAAACAAAGGAGGATTAACACAATGAAAGTAATTGAAACTTATAATGGATTTAAAGGTGTTTGCGCAAAATGTGAAGAAGAATTACAGCCTGATTTTTCTGATCAAAACAATACTGTTTATAAATGCAATTGTGGGGAAACGACTGTAAATTCTGACAGGTATCATAATATTATTGATATTAATCGAAAAAGCAAAGATGAACAACAAACAAAAGAATTAACAAAACAAATAATGAATTATCTTAATAGCGGCAAGAGTATTGACGCACTTATTCAATCAATTGGCAAGGAGCATAGAACATTGCAACAAGTCTTTACTAATGTTTGCATCTCTTGGTTAAAATATTGTGCAAACTTAGAGCATTATGATGGAAGGAATGAAGCCAGTGTAAAACTGGCAAAGGAAATTTTTGAAAAAATTGAAGATGTACAATACAAAATGCCATTAATTTAAAAAAATCACACCTTTTTTATTACAATAAAATAAAAAAGGTGTGATTTTTAATGATACAACAGAAAGAACATATAAGACGATTTAAATCTTATTGTGGAGAAAGAAAAAATTTTGTTGCAAAAATAACAAAATTTGGTTTTACTACTAGAGGGATTATAGAACCAACTGTTTTATTAACTAATGTTATTGATACAGATAATCCAGAAGAATTATCTGCACAACATGTTTGGATAAAAGCTAAAGAATTAGGTAAAGATTATAAAAAACTATATAATAAAACAATAACATTTTCTGCAATAATTGGTCAGTATTTTTTTGAAGGATTTAATAATAAAATGACAGTTAAATATAATTTGCAAAACATTAAAGATATAAATATTTCTTAAAAAAGCTTTACAAAAAACTTCATTTGTAGTATAATAAAAGAGTTGGCTGTTATAAAAGTCAATAATAAATGTATTAATTGTATTACAAACGGGGTGAAAGTAAAGTGAAAAAAGTAGAAATTTCATACAATGGTCAACCAATTTGCGTATCATATGCAAACTGTTGTGAAACCGCTAAACAACAATTTGCTAAAGCATATAAGATTGAATTAGTTGAGAAAATTTCTGTTAGACCATGTTCTGTAAAATAACCAAAAAGTAATTTTTGGTTATTTTTTCTTTACAATTGTATATATGTGTGTTATAATTAAAATAAAAAAGGAGATTAAGAAATGACTAGAGGATATGTGGTTATTATTAAAAACGGTAAAATTGTAAAGGTAGCATATTCAAATAGTGATAGCTACTTTAGTAATTTAGGTCTGGATGTATTAAAAGCTTTTCAAACTAGAAATGATTTTGGATTTGAAAAGCTAATTGATAAAATGAATGATTATGAAAACTATCAAAAAGATATTGAAGGTTTTGACTTTTGCTGGTATAATAAAACAAAACTGTCGCAAGAAAACGATTTTTATTGTGATTACACTTATGAATACAATATCACAAAAGATACAGTTACAATTTATTACTATGGCAAAAAAAACATTACCATTACAGAAGATAATTTTAAATTGGCAGAATATGTTTTTAACAACAATCAAAAAGTGAGTTTTGCTTTACAATTTGATGAAGAATCACTGACATGTTCTGAAAAATATTTTAAAGAATTAACAAAGTATTTCAAATCAAATATTTCGATTGAAGATTTTGAAAAAATCATAGAAGAAAAATATAACAAAACAAATTGGTATCTTTCTTCATATAAATGTATTGATGTTTGGAAAGATAGCTATAAAAAAACTCTTTATCATAAAGACAACAAAAGCAAACTTGAATTTGTTATTTCAAAAAATTCTTACGCAAACAAAAAAGAATATCGTATATATATTTGTACGCCGTTTATTCGTTTGAGTTTTAATAACAATATTTTTACTTCTGAAAAAAAATTAATGGAAAATTTAGTTAGACAAATAAAAGCTAATGACAATAAATTACTGGAAACATATAAATGCTTTAAGTTGTATGAAAAATATTATGATAAATTTAAAACTATTATTAGTAGTGAAACGATTACAGAAGAAATTTTAAACAATTGGTTTACACAGTTTAAAATCGAATTACAAAGTATTGATTTTAATCAAACTATTTCTATTATCACAGAAGAAAAAATCATTTCATATATGCGACAAAATTTTCAAGTCGCATATAAAAAACTTAATGAAGTTGTCTAAAAATACTATATTGGGAGGGATTAATAAATGAATTGTACTTTAACTATTGAATGTGATCATTATATCAAAATATGATACATGTCCTCAGTTTACGCAAAAAAACAAAAGGTAATTTACCTTTTGTTTTTTCTTTACATAATTAGAATTATTGTGTTATAATAAGTATATGGAAAATTTAATTAAATTCATCAAAGTACCTAATAGAAGGTTGAATGTTTTATATATTGGTGGTAATAACGATATTGACCATATTGCAAAATGTTTATTTTTAAGGAATCGATATGAAATACGTTATTTTTTTAATGATGAAATAGGATTTTTAGATTGTTGTTATATAGATAATGAACAATTACCATTTAATCAATATGTTTGTTTTTTTGATGATAATGATTTTCATAGTAGAAAACAGATTATTACAGAAAAAATATTACAAAGATTATCTTTAACATTAATAGATACATTGAAATAGTTTTTTCTTGACAAATATTAATTAATATACTATAATTAAAACACAAACAAAATGATTGTCTTGGGAAAGATATAGAATAAGGAGAATAAAAATGGACTTAAAAGAAAAATACCCTATTGATCGTGATGACATGAGTTTAGAAATGGAACGAGAATTTGTTAAAGATTGGTTTGTTTTTTATGAAGAAAAAGGATTTTCGAAAGTTTTTTGGAGCCTAAGTAGTGATTACGAAAAATACAACGGTATACCTTTTAAAGTTTTAAAGCAATTAACCGAATCAGAATGTGATTTATGTTCTTTGCCTATGTGGGAAATTGAACTTGAAAATGGAGAAAAAATACAAGCATACCCTGATGAAGTTATTGTTTTTGAAATGTTGAAAAACGGCTGTACTTTGGATATTGTACAAACCAATAAAGGAGAACAAAAATGCGCTGTACTCTAACAATTCAATGTGATAATTGTTTGAATGATCTTGAATTGGAATTTCAAAAACAAAGTTTAAAAGATAATTTAAATTTAAATGTAATTAGAAAAAAAATAAACAATGAAGGTTGGCATGACGGTAAACTTTGTTTATGTCCTGATTGCAAAGAAGAAATTGGTGAAAATAATTGTATGAATTGCAACAATATGCACTACAATGATTTTAATTATCGATGCGAAAAAGATGCATCAATTGTATCAAAATATGACACATGTTCTCAATTTATGTAAAAAAGCAAAAGGTAAATTACCTTTTGTTTTTTCTTTACATAAACATGATTATTATGATATAATGATTATATGGAAAAGTTAATTAAATTTATTAAAGTACCTAATAGAAGGTTGAATATTTTACATATTGGCAGTAGTAACAATATAGATCATATTGCAAAATGTTTATTTTTAAGGAATCAATATGAAATATGTGATTTTTTTAATGATGAAATAGGTTTTTTAGGTTGTTGCTCTATAGATGATAATAAGTTTTCATTTAAACAATATGTTTGTTTTTTTGATGATAATGACTTTCATAGTAGAAAACAAATTATTACAGAAAAAATATTGCAAAGGTTGTCTTTAAAATTAATTGATATATTAGAATGAAAATTTTATTTACAAATAATATAAATTAAGTGTTATAATTAAAATAAAAAAGGAGAATAAGTAAAATGGATTTCAATAAATATAAGACAATGCAAGAAAACATTGATAAAGAATTCCCTTTGATTGATGAAAAGGATTTTATTAAAAAACAAACAGCAGAAACATATAGTGAATATTTGGAAAATATCAGAAAGAAAATCATGGGAATTGAAGAAGTTTTCAAACAAGATTTGTTTGAAAAATATGGTGTATCTGATAATTGTAAGCGTAATAAAGCATTTGAAATTGCCCGTAATAATAATAAAAGTTTTCCTTCTATAGAGGAAGGTTTTGCTGAACTTGTTGAATTGATTAAATAACACTATTTTTTGTTTACAAATTTAAAGAAAAATGTTATAATAAAGTATAAACTAAAAACAAAGGAGACAAAACAAAATGACTAATACGTCCAATATGTACAAATCTGAAATTAATATCGGTAAAAATAAAAAAACAGTGGTTTGTATTTCACACAAAATGCAACCAGCAAAAGAGAATCTTGCAGTAAATCAATTACACCACATTCATGTACTTGATCGTTCTGGTTCTATGTCTGATTCTATCAATCAGTTGATTGATAACGTTGAAGCAACTTTGGAAAAAATTGATGCCAATGATTTTGTATCAGTGCTTTGGTTCTCTGGCAAAGGTCAACATAAAACTGTTATCAAAGGTGCAAAAAATGACGAATCATTAAAAACAGTCCTCAATTCCCTTCGTTCTACTGTCGGTCTGACTTGTTTCAGCGAAGTTTTACATGATGTAAATGAAATTATTGCTGATTTGGCAATGATTTGTCCGAACTTCAATGTAACCTTCTTTACTGATGGATGCCCGGTAGTTGATTGGAGTATTGCGGAAGAAGAAAAACGAATCTTTTCTGCCATTGAACTGTTCAAAAATAAAGTTATTGCATTGAATACCGTTGGTTATGGTTGGTATTACAATCAAGACTTGCTCAGAAACATGGCACAACAAACTGAATTTGGTCAATTTATTCACAGTAAAAACATTAATGAATACATGGATATTTGGTCGCAGAATTTTGATCGGATTTCTGATTTGGTTTTGGAATCTGTTAAAGTTTCTGCTGACAATACAGACATTATGTATCTGTCAAGAAATAATTGCTTGATGCGGGAAAATGAAATGGTGTTCTCGCGTTTGAATAAAGAAAAGAATCAATTCATCATTATTAGCAATGAAAATTTTGAATTTGAATACAATGGCGAAACATTCAATTCAAAAGATATCAAAAAATCCATTCCTGATGCTACACAATTGAATATTCTTTATGCCTATGCATATCTGCAATATTACAATAACAATCGCCAATTTGCACTGGATATTATTGGTAAAAACATCAATGATAAATTCTTGGTTGATAAACAAATTAATGCGTTTACTGTTGATGAAGTGGGAACATATAGCGCAATTCTTCGCCGCAATGTATTTCAACCTAAAAACAGATTTAAAACTGGTAAATGTTCAGCAGATTATATTCCTGCCGACGATGCATTGTGCGTAATGGATGTACTGCAAATGCTGGCAGATGGTGATGCTTTTTATACGCCGACAAAAAACTACAAAAGAATCACTGCACAAAAAGTTGACACATTCAATTTGTTTGAAATGGATAAAAAAGAATTTTTGAATCCTATTTCCTCTTTCACATTCAATAAAGAAAAACTAAATCTTTCCTTGCAAATCATGTTTACTGGTAAAGTAAAAATTAACCCTGTTGAAGCCAAACAATTTGATTTGCCGAAAGAAATTAATGCAAATATTTACCGTTACCATACCATTATCAAAGATGGCAATTTGAATATGGAAAAAATTACTGTTGTTGCTGATGGAGAAACTCTGGCTAAATTGCAAGGTGTTTCCAATGATGAAAACAATCTTGTTGAGAATGTAGCAGATTTTGTCATGGAAAATGGCAAAGAAATGAAAAAATTTGAAGTTAATTTTGAAAACATTCCAGTTATTAATCGTCTATATATTAAGGACTGTGATTCTGAATTCGCCTTGAAAAGCATTGAAGAAGAATTGGAATTGCAAACTTTGCAGAAAGTCGTTAATGATCAAATTAAGCTATTGAAAGCAAATGACACTTCTGTTATGCAACAAAACGGTTTTGCTAACTATAACGAAAAACAAATTGAAATTTTAATTAAACATGGCCTTAACGACAAAATGACTTACAATGCACTAGCAACGGCTGATGCTGTTCCTGATGAAGAAAAAGATAGTTATGAAACCAGAGCGTTAAGTATGTATATTAAAGGCCGTTCTACTATTCCTTCTTTGAATGCTGTAGAAAAGAAAATCACTGCGGCAAAAGAAAAAGGCAAAGAAGCAAAACTGAATGAAAATGAAAGCATGTTGAAAAAGAACTATGATTATATCATGGGATTGTCGGTGGAAGATGCCAAAAAAGATATGGAAATTTTACAAACACAACAACAAGAAGTTAGACGGAAATTGTTTAAATTGCGTGTTAAATTAAACACTGCAAAAATGGCAAAAGTATTAACTGGTGACAATTTCAAAGGTGAATTGAATGACAAAAATGAATACGAATTCACTAAAGATGGAAAGACTTTGATTATCAAAACAGAAAAAGAAACTGTATTGTGCTAAACAAAAAAAGCCACTGTAAAAGGTGGCTTTTTATTTATAGTAAAATATGTAAATTCAATTTTTACTTTACAACCGTAAAAAAATATGTTATAATGAATCATAATTAAAAAGGAGATAATAAAATGATTTTAAAAATTGTAGGATTAAAGGAAGAAAAATATATTGGGAAAACAATCCAAGCTTGTAAAAATAGTTTTATTTATAATGATATTGATCGCAAAAGACATATTTTATATTGTACTACGTATGATGGTACAAAATATGAATTAACCTTATGGGAAACTGAAACACTATATCAAACAGAAAAAAACAACAAATCCATAGTTGCACAATTTGGTAATTATGCCGTTGAAAAAGTTATTAATTTTGGTGTTTTCACTCACGTTCCTGTTTTTAATAATGTTGAAATTGATTTAAATAAACTAGAAAAAGCATTTAAAAATAACAAAAGTTTTGATGGTTTTTTATTTGTAATTAGTGAATGTATTAGTATGTTTGGTGGAAATAATAATTATCCATGTGGTGGTTATTGTGTATGTATGCGTAGTTTTAAACCAGTAAAATAAAGGAGTATTTAATTATGTTTCTTTTTGTTTGGCTTTTATGTGTTTTAGTAATATTTTTAATATGTGCTTTTATTGAGTTAGCTTTAATAGAAATTCGACTCCCTTCATTAAGTGAAAAAAATAAAAAACAAATCATAAAAAAACTAGAACATAAATTATTAAAGATTGCAAAAGAAAATAATATACCTGTTTTTTACAATCAAGATATTGGTGAACTTTCTGGTGAATTTACTTTTTTTATTAATCGTAAAACATTAAAATTTTCAAGACCAGAAAAAATAAAAATTAAAAAATCAAATAATTTAATGACGTTGGCACACGAATTAGGACACTATTTTTACTATAAAAACATTGACAATGTTATAGAAAAAAACAAAACAGAAGAGGAACATAAATTTTTAGAAGATTATGCAGATCAAATAGGCGCGGAATTGGTATGGGATAAATGCGAAACTGCTTTTGAAAGATTTGTTTTATTTTACAAAATAAAGTCATATATGTCAATGAAACCAAAGTATAAAAATGAAATAGAATATTTCAATACGCTTTCTAATCAAGAAATATTTGATAGTATTAAACAATATAAAAGTCTTAAAAATAATTGGTCAATTAATTTTTTATATATTGTTTATTACATCATTACAAAATCAGAATTGTGTTTTATTAAATGCAATATTAAAAATCCAATACAACATATTTTTAAAGGAGTATAATTATGACGTATTATTCAAAAGAAGAAGAAAAAGATTTAAACAAGCAATTAGCACGATGGAAAAAACGACAACTAAATGCAGTAAGAGGGAATAATATTGATAAAGCATATGAAAAAATGAGTGAAATTGAAAGTGCTGTTTGGGAAAAAATCGCAAATGCAGAATCATATAAAGATGTTAATTATCCAGTTTGGAATTTAGCAGAGCGTGTTATTGATAAATTTTGCAAACTAGCGCGATAATTTTTCTTTACAAATGTAAATCAATATGTTATAATTAAAATAAAAAAGGAGAATGAAAATGTTATTAGTAAAAACAGAAGAGTTGATTTCTGCATATAACAGCGACACATACAATTGTGAATGCCATGTTATTAGAAAATGTAAAGAATGTGAAGAAAGGAAAGAACGTCTTTTACTGGTAGAACAAGCGCAAAAAGAAATGTTTGACGTTAAAGAATTATTAGAAGAAGCAATGTTGCAAATTGAATACCTTCACAACAAGTTCCAACCTACTGGAACAGGTAATGCAGTATTAGCAAAAATTAGCGCATTGAAAAAACAAACATAAAAAATACAAACAAGATATGCTTTGGAACAAAATTTGCAACGTAATTTTAGTTTTGATTCTTCTGTAGTATACGCAACATATTTTTAAGGAGGAAAATGTAAATGTTTAAAGTTGAACATGATTATCATGGTTTTTGGGAGCCTATTTTGGAAACAAAAGATTGTGTAATAGCAATGGAATGTTCTAATATGTTTTCATTAAGGTTCAAATGTGACAGGAATTATCGGGTGATTGATGAAAATGGAAAGGTTATTGCATTTGACAGAAAAAGAACATTGGTTAAGCAATTGAAATGTAAATACGAAAAACAAAACTTTACTTTATCTATTTACAATCACACTAAATATGCCGAATTAAAAAATGATAACTATTTTTATCCCGGCACTTTCAATGATAACAAATTTTTATCAGAAGATGGAAAAATTGAATTGACTTTATAAAAAAGAGTGTTTTTACTCTTTTTTTCTTTACAAAATGTAAAACAATGTGTTATAATTAAATTAATAAAAGAAAGGAGATAATTAACATGGAAGAAAAGCAAATAAAAAACTACATTAAAGCTAAAGGCACAATTTGCCCTTATTGCTCTAGTAAATACATTACTGCTGGAACAATTGATGCAGAAGAAGCTAAAGCATGGCAAGATATTAGCTGTGATGATTGTGGAAGTGAATGGCGAGACATTTACGAACTAAAGACGATTGTAGAAGTAAAATAATAATCATTTCAACATCTTATTGTACAATAAGATGTTGGCTTTTCTTTGCAATTATAAAATAACATTTAAATATAAAAAGGAGTGATTAATAGTATGAACAAATACAAAGGGGTAACATAGCATAAAAAATTTAAACATTGGCAAATTAGATTATGTGTGAATGGCAAACAAAAAATATGGTCTTACTGCTCAAATGAAACAGAAGGTGCTTTGTTATATAACCTTTATGCTTTAAAATATGGCAAAAAGTTAAATGACATTTTATATAATGATTTTATTGATTTTGTGAATTCTTTTGATTATCAAATTCAATGTATTGGATTGGAAGAAAAAGTAATAAATGGACATGACATGATGCTTAAATATATAGAAATATTTGAACAAGCATGTTCTAGTGACGATTTATTAAAATGGAAATCTTCTAATAAATACAAAATGTTTTTAATGGAATATGCTGAATTTCAAAACCAATTAGATTTCAATGCTGGTATGGATGCTGTAAGTGATGCAATGCTGTCAGAATGCGGAGCAAAAGATTAAATAATAAGGTAGTGTAAAAAACAGGATAACAAAGTAGTAATGATTTTTACTTTACAAATGTAAATTAACATGCTATAATTAAAATATAAGATAAATAAAAAGGAGATTTGAAAAATGTATATTCAAATCACTGACCGTTGTAACATGAAATGCGCTCACTGTTGTTTTGATTGCACTGATAAGGGCAATGATATGACAGAAGAAATTTTCAATAAAGCATTGGAAATTGCCAACAATTTTGGTGATACCATTGCTATTGGCGGTGGTGAGCCAACTTTGCATCCTTTGTTTTTGAACTTTCTTGGTAAAGTTATCATGGAAAGTGATTGTGACGAATGTGTACCATTTGTAGCTACAAATGGTAGTATGGAAAAAGAATCATTGATTATTGCCAGATTAGCAAGGAAAGGCGTTATTTGCGGCGCATTAAGCACTGACAAATACCATGATGCAAGTATGGTAAGCAATGCTGTAAAAATAGCATTTGAATCTAATCACAGATCAGATAATGATTTAAGAGAAAAACGCAATGTAGAAAAAAGCGTTAAAAAAATTGGTCGAGCAAAACAAATTAAAGATGCTAAAAACGGTTGTGCTTGTCCTGATTTATTCGTTGACCCACTTGGTAATATTTATGCTTGCGGTTGTAAAACTATTTTGCTTGGCACTGTTTTTAACTTCACTGATATTCCTGATGGATTTGATTTGGGTGAATGTGGCAATAATCAAAATATTGCAGTTTAAATTATTAAAACCACCTTATAAGGTGGTTTTTTGTTTACAAATATATAATAAAACAAGTACAATAAAGAAAGGAGTTATTATGGGCAAGATAAACAATCTTCACTTATACAATAATGAAAAGATTATAGTTGATGCAATTATTAGCAGATTTGGTAAGGATAAAAACAAAAACACTACTGTATTATTAACTGAATTAAAAATAAGTGGCAAAAAAACATTGCTTGCCGATCATGCATGGATTTATCCACCTGATATAAATTTTAAAACAAATTTCAAAAAAGGTGAATGCATCACTTTTAAAGCAAAAATTGATTGGTATTTTAGTGAAGTAAAAGGTGATTATAAACGAAAATATCAATTAGTTGATATTGAAAAAGTTGTAAAAAACAAACACTGTGTGGTATAATATTTAAAAAAGGAATGAAATAAAATGAAAAAAATGAATGAAATAAAAAAATTACAAATAAAAATAGAAGGTGCAACTGAAATATTAACATGGATAAAAGAAAAACTGAAAAAAACAAAAGCTGAAATAAACAAAGAATGCCTATTGTTTGGTGATAATTATTTGTATTATAATGCTACAATAAAAGGGAATCTAGATACACTGGTTGAAATCAAAGTTGGTATGGAAAAACACATTAAAAAAATGAAACACGAAATAGAAGACTTGACAAATGTAAAGTGATGGTGGTATAATTAAATTAATAAAAGAAAAGGAGAAAAAATAAATGGTAAAATTAATTATTGAAATTCAAGATGGTGGAATTGTTCGAATGATTGGAAATGAAGAAATGAAAGTAATCGTTAAAGATTATGATTTCACAGAAGGTAGTTTTACTGATGAAAATGGTTGCAATTATGGTTTTGGCGAACATTCTGTCGAAGTAAAAAAAGAGGAAAGCGAACAGATTTTCCAACATCATATGAACCAAGAAAAATAAGAAAATGATATCAATAAATATCTCCATGAGCGACCTGTTTACTGTAAAAAAATAAATGAATTTGTTGATTGTGTTGCTTGTGACGAGTTTGAAATTTGTTCAGATGATTATTTTAAATTTCGTCAATTCAATGAAGATGACTAAAATTAAAAAAACATTTACAAAATAAAACACATATGATACAATAAAGATATAGAAAATAAACAAAAGAAAGAAGGAGATTCCATTGCAGTAGATAAAAAAACATATATAATAAAAAGGAGGAAATGTATATGCATTGGCATTAGCTACCTTGATTTATAAAGTACACATATTGACATTGTGATAAAATTATATTAAAATAAAAAGAAAAGCTAGAAGTGCTTTTCTTTTTTTGTTTTTAAAAATGTGAAGTTATAAATATAAAAATGGAGGCTATTAAATGAAGGACACATTAGAAGGAAAAATCAATGGGGTAATTGAAGAAAAAATGAGTAATGGGACAATTGAACAATTAATAGGCCAAGAATTTGATAAATGTATTCAAAACGCATTAAAAGATTTATTTGGAAACTATGGTGAAGTAACTAAAGCTATTAAAAATCAATTGGAAACTATTTTAGTTCCATATTTGGAAAAATATGATTATTCTGAATATATAATTAAATTGGATTCAGTTTTAACTGAAATTTTACAGAAAACCACATTAGATAATTCAAAAATATTAAAAAACTTTCAATCATTAATGATTCCAATGGAAAAAGAACAAGTTGATTTGACAGATATATTTGAGTTATGGAAAGAATATGTACAAGAAAATGTTGATACTTGTGGTTTAGGAATCGATTACGATGATGATATTAGCTATAATTATTTTGATGTTTCACTGGAAACATCAGTTGAAAAAACAGAAAAATGGCATAGTCTTGAATATGTTAGTGTTAATTTTTTATGTGAAGCAGATGAAAATATGAATTTCAATATTAGATTACATAAATTTAAAAATAGTGAATTGTGGTCTATTTCTAATACAGATATAGTTGATATAACTTCATTAAAGTATTTAAACGATATGGATTTATATATTTTGAAATTAAAACAATCTAATGTAAAAATAAATCTAAATACTAATGGTGAAGAAGATAGCATTCGCCCTAATGCTGAACCTGAACCAAGATTCGAATAGAAGATTCTTTCACATTTTGTCAAACTAATGAAGATTGTTTAATTAATCCTTTACAAATTTCAATTAATATAATATAATGTTTATATTAAACATTGTAAAGGAGAATACACAATGACTAATCATGATTCATTTCCTTCAATTGTACGAATTGATAATAAAAATCAATTGCAAATTTTCAAAAACGAATTTCCCCAATTAATTGACATTGAATTTGCTATTGAAGAAAAAATGCATGGAGCAAATATTCAAGCAACTGTTCAAAATGGTGAAATTGAATTTTTTAGTCGTGAAATGGTTTTAACGCCTGATACACCATTTTTTTCACTTTGGCAAACCATTGAACAACCAGAAGAAAAACAATTATTTGATTTTTTAAAACAATATTCTATTGATAATAATGTTAAATTAACAACGTATTTTGAATTGTTTGGTGGTAAATTAAGTAAAGGCATTAAGTATTTTAATCAATCTAATCAATCAGCTATGCGTATTATTGGATTTAAAGTGAATGATGTTATGCAATCACCAAAACAATATCGAAAATTTTTCTGCGATAATGGATTTGAAAACATGTTGGTAAAATTGTTAGCCATTGTTAAAGGTATTGATGAAGCTGTTAAATTTAATCCGGTTTTTATAACTACCTTCAACCCTATGGGAAATAATTTTGCCGAAGGTGTAGTGGTAAAGCCTTTTGATAATTGGCTGATTAATAACGGGGGGAAAAATATTGTTTTAAAAATTAAACATAGTAAATTTGAAGAAAAAATAAAAGAAAAAGTTATTATCGAAATCGATGAAAATTTAATCCAATTAAACAGTGTTTTTAAAACATATTTAAACGAAAACCGTATTAACAGTGCTTTTAGCAAAATTGGTACTATTAATAATAAAGCACAAATGAAAGAATATATCTCTTTTATCATGGATGATGCAAAAAAAGATTTTGAAATTGATTACGAAAATGAACTTAAATTGTTAGAAAAAAAAGATTTACAAATTGTTTATAATATTGGCGGTCATTTAGCCAATCAATTGTTAAAGTTTATTTAAAATATTTCAAAGCACTTTTAAAAAGTGCTTTTTTCTTTACATATGAAAAGCAATATGTTATAATAAATTATAAACAAAAAGGAGATAAAACAATATGAAATTGGCATTAACATGTAATTGTGGTGCAACTGGTATAATTGATAAAATTGGTAGTGTTCATCCCCCGATTCAATTAAAATACAAAGGAGATGTTTTAATTAGACAAACAGTAGATAATACTACACAAATTAAATGTAACAAATGTGGTACGATGATTGAATTGAATTACTGGAAAGGTTTCAATTATGATGGTGAATGGAATGTAATTGAAGAAGATGGAAGTTTGCGTAACCAAAGTAATGAATACATTAGAAAAGATCATATTGCATTAGGGTTAACTATTGAACAAACAGTAAAGTAGTTGTTAAAATTTAAAAAAGCTAATCAAAAAGTTGTAGTAAATTTCAATGGCGTTGATTTGTATTCTGATACGGTTACTTTGGATGATGCATATAAAGCAGTAAGAAAATAAAAGGAGAATTTATAATATGGATTATTTTGTAGATTTTATTTTAGCGTTTTTTGTAATTATTATTTTGTCGATTATGAATTTGTTAATCAGGTCTTTATTTTTGCTTAGTGATTCAAGTATTGATAAATATGCAAAAAAAATGCATGTCATAAGAACTGAACAATTGGATAAAAAATTCAAATTTAATCATTTAATGTTTGCTGTTTGGTACAGTATTCCAATGATTGTTTCAATAAAAATTAAACAAAGTTTTAATAAAATGAGGGGAGAATAAATAATGGAGAAAAGATATCTGCGCAGAGATTGGTTAGGTTTGACAATTGATGAAGTGGTAAAAGAATTGCAAAGATTAAATACCAATGGTACAGGTTTGTTGTTTGTTACTGATTTCAACGGCGTTGATTTATATTCTGATACTGTTACTTTGGATGGTGCATATAAAGCAATCACGGGATATACCAAGGAAGATTTTGAAAAACACTTAGAAGAAGAACGATTGCAAAGAATAAAAGAAAAAGAAAAATACCTTGAAAGCATACCCGCATTAACAAAAGAATACAAAGAAAAGGCAAAAGGAATTATTTCAGACGATAAATTGGAAAAGTGGGGAGAAGTTGTTCATGCTCGGTTAAACGGCATGTATAGAGGAATGGAATTAGGTTGTTGTTTGGAAATCATTACTGTTTTAAATGAAAACGATTTTGAAACAGCCAAACAAACCATTGAAAAACAAAACCATTCTGGCGCATCTGAAATTTTAATTCATACTTTATTAAAAGAATTTGCTGACAATGGTAAAGAATTTTTAAAATATATTGACAAATAATATATTACAAAAAGCACTTTTAAAAAGTGCTTTTTTTGTTTACATTTTAAAATAAATATGTTATAATAAATTATAAAATAATATTAAAAATTGTTTGTTATTAACATTTATATATTGAATAGTTATTAGCAATGTGATATAATAAAAGTATATATGTAAAAAATCATGATACCACTATTAAATATATTTTAAAATATTAAATGAAAGTGAAATTCACATATGAACAATAAATGTTTTAAAAATACAACTTTTACCCTAGAAACTAGGTTAAATAAACAAAATTCAAAAGAACTTATAGATTATTTTAAATTATTAGTTCCTTATTACGCTAAAATTTATCGTTTTGTTTGGCAAGATGTAAAAAGAAAAACTATATCTATTTTAATCAGAAATAAATCAAAATATAACACTTTTCTTCAAAACAAATTTTCCATTTCTAAACGTACTGCTAGTTCTATTATTAATGATATTTTAGGCAAATATAATGCATTATTAGCATTGAAAAAATATGAAATAAAGCAAATTGAAGGTAAATCGAAAAAAATAATTAAACAAATAAATATATTAAAAGAAAAAATAAACAAAACAAAATTATTAATAGCAAATAATAAAGCCACGTTATTTCAATTAAAAAACTATAAAAAAAACAAAAACAATCTATATAAAAAACAACAAAAAATTAATTATTTAAAAATAAAAACAATTAACATACAAAAACAAATTGATACAGGTAAATTTTCAATTTGTTTTGGAACTAAAAAATTATTTAAGGCACAACATTTTTTAAAAGAAAATAATTTTAAAACTCACGAAAAATGGTTAAATGTTTTTAGAAAAAACAGAGATAAAAATATTTATTATTGGGGTTCTTCTACCGAAACAGCTTGTAATTCAGAATTTCAATTAAAAAATTTATTTAATGATTGTTATCAAATTAAAGTTAGAACTATAGATTGTTTGTCAAACACAAAAAGTATATATGGTCAATGTAGATTTAAATATAAATTTTTAGAAGAATATTTGAAAGAAAATTTATTGTTAAATAAAAACAAAGATAAATGTGTAGCATTATCTTATAGAATTGTTTTTAGAGATAAAAAAATATATTTACAATGTGTGTTTGTTTTTGATAAAAATATTTTTAATAATAAAAATGATATTTTCACTACAAAAACATTTGGCACAGTAGGTTTAGATTATAATAAGGGTTTTATTCAATTAGCAGAAACAAATTCTATTGGCAATTTAATTAATTTGAAAAAATTTGATTTAAAATATCATGGAACAGGTAATAAAGCTAAATCAGAAATTAGAGAACAAGTTGCAAAAATAATTAAATATTGTAAAAGTAAAAATAAATCATTAATAATAGAAAATCTTGATTTTATTAAAACTAAATCACAAATAATTAAAGCAAAAAGTAATAAAGGTAAAAAACGCAATAAAATGATACATGATTTTGATTATAGTAGATATAAACAATGTATAGGAAATGCATGTGTAAGAAATAATATAGAATTAATTTTAGTGAATCCAGCATATACAAGTAAAATAGCAAGGCAAAAATATTGTAAACAAAGAAGTTTGGGTGTGCATCAAGGGGCATCATATGTAATAACAAGAAGGGGTCAAGGATTTAAAGATTGTTATAATAAAAATATAATTTAAATAATATTCTGCAAAGAAATACAAGAAACCAAAGGATAGCTTGTTATTTTACTTTGTGGTAATTGGTATCTTGAAAAATAATAAAAATGAGATTCGCAATAACTTAATTATTAAATATAATTAAGAGAGAATTTTAATTATATTATTTTTTATATCTCATCCGTTAGAGATTAAATATATTTATATTAACGGATTGCGGCAATAAATCTATTTATTCTATTTGGATAAAATAAAAAGGAGAAAAATAAATGTTTCCTATTATTACAAACATTAAACAATTTGAAGATATTTTAAAAAATAAAGAAGAAATTAATATTATTGAACATATTGTTGATAATATTAATATTGGAGTAATTAGTTATTTAGTCCAATTTCCTACTACTTTTGATTCTGATATGGCAAAAGAAGCACGTGGGATTACTTTTCGTATGGATACAGGTGAATGTATTTGCCGACCTTTTCATAAGTTTTTTAATGTTAACGAAAGAGAAGAAACACAATTTGAAAGTATTCAATGGGAAAATGTTCTTCAAACTTTGGAAAAAATGGATGGAAGTATGATTACCCCTTTTATGTTAAATGATATTGTTTATTTTAAAACAAAAACTTCACCTTTTTCATCAGTAGTAACCAGATTTAATGATTGGATAAAACAACAACATTTTTACAATGATTTTATTAATTTTTGTAAAAACTATATTAATAAAGGGTATACTCCTATTTTTGAATATTCAAGCACTGATTGTCGAATTGTAATTAACTATCAAATACCTACCTTAAAATTGATTGCAATTAGACATATTAAAACAGGTGAATATCTAGATATTTCTTTGATTAAAGATTTCCCTACCCAATTAAAAATTGATGAAATCAATGTTGATACCAACATGCATGATTTCTTTTATGATTTGCATAACAATTGGGAAAACCATGAAGGTGTTGTTGTTGTTATGAAAAATGGCGAAAGATATAAAATAAAAACACTTTGGTATTTAAATAGACACAAAATCGTTACACAATTAAATCATAATGTTGTTTATGATCTAATTGTTAACCAAAACAAAGATGATACTATTTCATATGCCAATGAACTTAAATTAACCAATATAGTTAATTTACTTAATGAATCGGAAGAATTAATCAATAATTACTATTTATATATATTACATCAAAGTCATATTGTTTATGATCTAATCAAAAAAGAAAAAGACAGAAAATTGGTTGTAGAAAATTTATCAGTAATGAAGTTAATGTTACCACACCAAGGAACATTTATTTGCGACCTAGCGTTGAGATTATTCACTAACGAACAAGATATCAAAGAAAAAATATTGGTGGCAATGAAAGATAAACCTAGTTATTTTTTACCTTATCTGCGTGAAGATTTAAAACAATTATTCCATAAGCATAAAGTAAGATTATCTGTTCCTTCGTGACATACTCACTTTAAAGTTGTTTTTTCTTTACAAAAACAAAGCAGTATGCTATAATAAACTATGAAATTTTATTGGAGGGTATCAACATGAAACACGGAAATTATATTGTTTTATATCGGAAAGTAAAATCAAACGAAACACATTGTATTGACAACATCACTTCTCAACATTTATTATTCAAAGAAATTAACAAATTAACAACAAACAAAATTGAAATTTGTGACATTACTGTATTAAAACAAATAAACTATAATACCTTTGAAACAATGGCAGACCTTGAAGATCAAACTATCAATTTTTTGGTGAATTCCTCTATTATATCTCTAATTAATAATGATATTAAATTGTTTTATCCATTAGCTTTTATGGATTATTTTTTCTGTGACATAACTTCTTCTATAGCAACAGATGGCAAACAAATTATGATTAATCCTGATTTTATTTTAAAAACAACTGTTGATGAAATTGAAAAATATATTATTCAAATTTCTATGTTGGCAACTAAACTACAAGGTGTCAATACTGAAGATTATGACAATGAATACAAAAGCTCTCCAATGAATAAACAATATGAAAATTCGACATTTTTACAAGTAGACTATAACAATATTGATTGGAAACCATGTGAAGAAAAAAAATACACAAAAAACATTACAGAAACAAATCATGCATTCACAGAACTTTTTAAATTAAATTGGTTTGATGATGATGATTTTGAAAAAATAGCTAAATTCATAAATAATGATATAGTAAATGTATATTCTAAAACTTGTTTAATGAAATTTTATTTTACAAATAGTACACCAGAATATAATCAACAAGTAAAAGATAGTTTTAAATTAGGTGAAGATAAAGAAAATTCAAGGAAAAATACTTGGTATGAATTTACAGAAATAATGTCATGTTATTTTTTTCCTGAAAATTGATAACACATAAATATTTAAAACCACTACTTAAAGTAGTGGTTTTTTATTTACAAAAATAAAGCAATATGTTATAATTAATTATTAAATAAAATGAAGGAGAGTTGAACATGAACAACAATCAAGGGAGTTTTATTGTTTTATACCACAAAGGGAAAAATTCAAAAGCAACACACTGCATTAATAAAATTAATACAAAATCGTCGTTGTTTTTGACGATTAATAATTTAACATCTAATAAAATTAACATTAATGACATTACTGTATTAGAAAATATAGGTCAATCCACCTTTAAAACAATGGATGAACTTAAAGAACAAACAATTAATTTTTTAGTTGAATATGTTATTATTAAACAAATATTCGATCATTTTAAATTCTCTTATCCATTGGTTTTTATGGACTATTTCTTTTGTGACCTTACTATGTCTATAGCCACAGATGGAAAACGAATCATGATTAATCCTGATTTTATTTTAAAAACAACTGTTAATGAAATCAAACAACACATTATTCACATTACTATGTTAGCGGCTAAATTACAAGGAATTAACAATGAAAATTATGATAATGAATATACAATTGAGTCTTCACCTGTAGTAAATAAATATAAAAATCAAACATTTTACAAAACCAATTTTGGAAATACTCATTGGGAACCAAATCAAGAAAAAGAATATATGAAAAATATTTTGGAATTCAATCATGATTTACAAAAACATTTTCTATTAAATTTATTTGACAATAATAACTTTGATAAATTATTTAACATCATTAACGATGACAATGTTAATAATTATTTTAAAGTGTATTTGATGAAGTTTTTTACTATGGATGATGTATATAAACAACAAGTGCTTCACAACTTAAAAGACAAACACCATGAAGCATGGAGAGGTTTTGTGAACAATATAGCATGTTATTTTTTTGATTAATAAATTAAACCACTACTTTAAGTAGTGGTTTTTTATTTACAAAAGTAAAATTATATGATATAATAAAAATTAAAAACAAGGGGGATAAAATAATGAATATTAATAATGGAATCGGTTATACAGTTGAACAAGGGGAGTTTATTGACCTAAGTAAATACCAAGGGGTAACAACGATATATGGTGGAAGTGGAGTAGATATTATTGCTGGTGATAACAATAATAATTTACTTTCCGGTGGTAATGGAAATGATCAACTTTGGGGCGGTATTATTGGTACTTGTGGAATGGATACTCTTGTAGGTGGAAATGGTGCTGATATATACTGGTTTGGACATGGGACAAAAGACACTGTTATTTTAGCTGATTCAACTAATAATTTAGACAAAATCAATTTTTATAATGTTAAACCAAGTGAACTTTCTTTCCTTCAATCTGGTAATGATTTAATTTGCAAATTAAATACTGGTGAACAATTGTTTGTACAAGGTTGGTATGCTCCCGGCAATGAAAACAATCGTATTATGAGTGCTGATTTCGAACCTGCACCACATCAATTTAATATCCAATTGGATTATAGTTTGGACAGCACTGGTTTTTATACACAAGGAAGAAAAGATGCATTTCAACGTGCGGCAAATGAATGGGCAAGTATTATTGCTGATGATTTTGCGCCTGTAGTAGCAGGAACATCTGCGATTTGGTATGATTACAGTACACCACATACATTAACAACAAATGACACTATTGATGACTTTAAAATTTTTGCAACAACATTTATCGGCAATGATGATGCACGTTCACGTACTATTCAGCAATGTTCAGACCCAACATTGTTAAATAGAATAAAAAACAAAGACACTTATCAACCTTTTATCAGTGACATTGAATTTAATCAAAACGGTAAACAACAAAATGGAACTAGAATACCACAAACTGACCGTGATATTTACTTAACTGCTTTACATGAAATTGGACATGTATTAGGTATTGGTCAAGGTACTGCGTTTGAAGATCATCGTATACAAAACAATGGAAAGTATTACTTTGTTGGTGAAAACGCTATGAAGGTTTATGGCGGTGCTGTGCCTATGTTTGATTCCTGCCATATTGATGGTAACTTTGGTATGTTAAGCGTAACCGCTTATCCTTCTGACAACTTTTACAACAATCGGCAAATCACCAATTTAGATAAAGCTATTTTGCAAGATATGGGTTATCATGTAAAATAAACAATTGACAAAATACAAAAAAAGTGTTATAATGCCATTTGTTAATTTTAACTTGATAAAATAATTTTAAAAACCACTTTAAATAAGTGGTTTTTTATTTACAAATGTCAAACAAAATGTTATAATCAAAGAAAGGATATCGTATAAACAGTTTAAAATTGAAAGGTTGAGAAAAATGAAAAAGCATATTTTTGTTACAGAAGAAACCGCAAAAAACATTAACGATATTTTAAGTAAAAAAGGGGAAAAAAGCAACCTCCCTAGTGGAAATATTGTTTTTTCACATTTTGTTAACTTTGATGATGGTAAAATCATTACACTGGAAGTATTGACTTCATGCAATACTTCATGGGTTGAAATTTTCTTGGTAAATCGCGAAAATCTTGATCTAAAGATTCAACGTGAAGACAAATTTGTTGGTGAACACATATTAGAATATGGTGAAAAAAAATATATTGTTGAAGTAGTAATAGCTGATTAATTTTGTAAAACAATATTTACTTTACAATTTGAAAGAAACATGATATAATAAATTATAATCAAAGAAAGGAAATAAGTTGTGAATATAAAACTGATTTTAAGTACACTAGATGAAAATAAACCTTTAAAAGAAAACTTTCCTAATGAAAAGCACTTTGAAATGGCACAACAAATGTTTTATGCTATTCGTGCAAAAACATTAAGTGATTTTTTTCTAGAAACTGCTGAAGCACTTGCTGAACAAGGGAAACCTTTAGATGTAATTGGATTTGTTTTAAGCAATAATTTCAATGAATATATGGAAATGGTTCATGCAGACAATATTGAGGACATACTTAAAAAACTATACAGAGATATAGATTTATTAAGTAAATTTAAAAACACAATAATTGATGAAGCAGATGAAGAAGAAGAACCAAAAAAAATATTTTTAAATTAAAGGGGAAATGAACATTGAAAGTAAATGCAAATTGGTGGAATGATCAGTACAAAACTCTTTTAGACAAAAAACCCAAACAAGAATCATACAAAGAAAAGCTTACAAAAGCGATTAAAGAAAACATGATTGGGAATTATTATGAAATAACCGAGATGCTTAAGCAAGCAGAATCAACTGCTGATGGGTTATACCAAAAAGATTTAAATGAATTTGAAAAAACAAAAGAACAATTCGTTTTAAACTTTATTGACTACTTGCACAAATATACCAAAAAAAGCATAGAAAAAGAATATATTAAATATATTGTAAATAAATCTATTGAAAAAAACAAAAAAATTGATTTTGAACTTATTTATAATGATTTTGTTTTTGTAATGCAAACAATCAATTATATCAATGATGATTATGTAAAAAACATTAAACAAGGAGTTGTATAAATATGAGTACAAATGGAGCATATGGATTTTATATTAATGGACAAGAAAAAGCAACTTATAATCATTCTGATTCTTATCCAAGTTGGTTAGGAAAAAGAATTATTGAAGTTATTAAAAATTCTTCTTTGGAAAAATTAAAATGTGTGGCAGAAACAATTGAATTGATTCAACCAGAGGGAAAACCAACTAATGAACAGATTGAACATTGTAAACCATTCTCTGACTTTGGTGTTTCTACTGGCGAAACCGATGATTGGTATTGTTTGTTATTAAATGCACAGGGTGATCTGCAACCTTATATGGAAAATAAATTAAAATATATGGTGGACAATAAAGAATTCCTGCACAATTCTTTATTCTGTGAATGGGCATATATTATCAATCTCGATGAAAACAAACTTGAAGTTTATAAAGGATTCAATAAAAACCCCAAAGCAAGAGGAAGATATGCATCAAAAACGGTAGATTTTGATAAAGAATATTGCGGTGTAAGACTAATTAAAACAATTAAATTGGAGAAATTATTTTCTTTAACCGATCAAGAACAAAACAAATTAATTGAAACATTGGAGGGAAAATAATCTATGGATGATGAAAAATATTTATCTGTAATGTTCCCTGATATTACTGAGGAACAAAAACAAGAAAAATTAAACGTTATGGAAAAGTTTGAAAATTTAAAATGGTGGTTGTCAGATAATCATGAATTAATCTCATATTATCAAATGCACTATAACACTCTTTTGGTTCCTAAAGACAAATTGCTTAAATCACTATCCATCTTTCTTGAACGAGAAGTAGACGATAATGATTTATATTTCAGCGAACCACTTTTGGAAGAAATTATTGAACAACGAAATTATAACAGGTTAAAATAGAAAGGTGATGATAGTCATGATTGTTGATGATTTTTTAAAAGAAAATGAAAAAGAATTGAAAACTTATTTGAGAAATAATTTAATGTCCGCTGCGGATGCTGCTGAAATGTTGGGGTGTACCAGACAAAACATTCATTTGTTAGTACGTGAACAAAAAATCATCCCTGTTAAACTTACTAAAGGTGACACATTGTTTTTGAAAAGTGATCTTCAACATTACATGGACACAAAAAAACGTAAAACAGGATATCGTTTTAGTAGAAAAGAAGTTATAACAATGTAACAATAAAAAACACTATCTTAAAACAAGATAGTGTTTTTTATTTACATATGTAAAGATATGTGGTATAATTAAAATAAAAAGGAGATTAGATACAATGAGTTATACAATTTTTTATGATAAGGCATTTATTAAAATCGAGACAAAAATTTTAAAAGAAAATAATGTAATTATTGACGAAAAAATTAATGATGAATTTTTGTATATACCATTAGTTTTGTTTGGTGACAATAATGTTTATACTTCAAATTATAAAGGAAGAAAAGTTCCAGTAAAAGATTGGGGATGTTTGTTTAAAGGATTACTGTTTACAAAACAGAAAATCATTGATCTAGCTAATGATTTAGAATCATTAGGTTATGAACATTACAAGTCAAGAGGGAAACGTTTTCCGCATGGAACATTCAGTAAGTGGATAATTAACGGTACAAGAACCGCGAAAACAATTGAGGAATGGATTGATATTGACAAAACAAATGATATAACTATTTGTTGCAAAAACTACAATAATTTTCAAACGCAATTAAATAGCTATCCTAAAAACAGTATTCAACTAGCACAATCCATTAACCAATTGCAAAGTTTTTTACTTATAGAAACATTGGACGAAAACAACAATGATTATATAAATATTCGTTTCCTTCAAGATAAAGTAACAAAACAAGTTTGGCGAATTAAGAAAAAAAGAGCAAAAGAGTTGGTGCATAGTTTTTTTGCACTGATAGATGAAAATGGTAATGGATTTGTAAGAAAAACAAAATATGGTCATAAATACATTACTAATTTAGATAGTCATTGGCTTAAAGGATTTAAAAACTTTAAAAAGGCAGAAAGTTTTTACAATAAATATAAGGATTATTTTGTGTGGAAAAAATTCACAATCAAACACATTATACAAGAAAAGTTTTTATAAAAAGAGAATTTTATTCTCTTTTTTTCTTTACAAATGAAATAAAAAAATGTTATAATGATTCTATGAGAAAGAAGGTGAGAAAATGCAAAAAGTACAAATTTGTAATGGAACAACATATAAATTGCATACTGAAAAACAAATTATTGACATACTAGAAGAAGCTAGAATAAAGAAAATAAAAATCAGAATATTCTATGGGTTTCCTACAAATGGTCGTGATTGGATGGAAGAAATTGATACCTATGGTTATGTTAGCAGAACAGATGATAAAACACAATCACCTATTTTAGTAAAAAATTTCAAGACTAAAGTTTTTCATAATATTATTACTGATTTTATTTTAAAAATAACTATAAACAAAAAAACAGTATATCAACATCCATTATATTATTTGCCAGAATTAAGAATAATGGAACATCAAAATACAAGTTATGCAATAACAACTGGTGAAAATAATGATATAATCGCTATAGCATTTTCTCATAAACAGGCAGAGGATTATATTAAATTTTTCAAAGGTGAAAGAAATACAATTTAAACATTAAAACTTACCTATTAGACTAGGTGGGTTTTTTATTGACAGTTGTCAATAAATATGTTATAATAAATCATCAAGTAAAGGAGATATGAAAAAATGGATGAAAAACAAATGGCAGAAATTATAAATAAAAATGGCGGCGAATTTTTTCTTGTTGGTGGTGCTGTCAGAGATATTTTTTTAAATAAAACACCTAAAGATAAAGATTATTGTGTAACTGGTTTAACCAAAGAACAATTTCAAAGCATTTTTCCTAACGCTGAATTGATAGGTAAATCATTTCCTGTTTTCAATTTATCAGTAAACAATAAACAATGTGAAATTGCTTTTGCTAGACGCGAAATTAAAACCAGCACTGGTTATAAAGGATTTGAAGTAACTTTTGATACTTCTATCAATATTCATGATGATTTATTCAGAAGAGATACTACAATGAATAGTATGGCTATTCACGTACTGTCTAACGAGCTGATTGACCCCTACAATGGCAAAACAGATATTGAAAACAGAATCATCAATGCAACTTCTGAATTCTTTAAGGATGACCCTGTGCGCTCTTTAAGAGTGGCAAGACAAGCAAGCCAATTTGGTTTTTCTGTATCACAAAAAACTATTGACCTTATGAAACAAACTAAAGAAGAATTGTTATTGGAATCCAAAGAAAGAATTGTAACTGAATTGGAAAAAGCACTAAATACTAAAAAGCCTAGTTTGTTTTTTGATGTTTTGAAACAAGCTGATTTGCTTGATATCTTTCCTCCGATTCAAAAAATGATTGGCATCGATCAAAATATCAAATTTCATCCCGAAGGTGATGTATACAATCATTCGATGATTGTTTTGGATGAAGTAGCAAAGCAAACCAATGATATAGCTATTCGTTTTGCGGCACTTATTCATGATATTGGCAAAACTGCAACACCTAAAGAACTTTGGCCTAGTCATATCGGGCATGATGTTTTAGGTATTGAAGAACTGATAAAATGGAACAAAGAATTTACTTTGCAAAATAAATGGTTAAAAGCTGGCATGATTGCTTGTGAACTTCACATGAAAGTACAAACTAAAAAACCTAGCAAAATAGTAGATATGATTATTAAAGCTGATAGATCACCTTTGAAAACAGAAGGATTGGCTTTGATTATGCTGGCTGATGGTGGCAACAATGTAGAACCGCTAGTTCATAATCTTAACGCTATGGCAACTGTAATTAGAAACACAAAGTTTGATATTCCTGAACATCTAAAGAATGAACAAATTGCTAATTTTGTAAGAGAACAAAGAGCAAAATTAATCAAACCTTTTATCAAATAACAAAACAATCTTTACAAATCAAATAAAATATGTTATACTAAACGAAACAATGGAAAGGAATGAGATTTTTGAAATGAAAATAGTAATTGATGCAGACTCTTGCCCAAACACAGCACTTCAATATTGCAAAGAACTTGGTGAAAAATATAATATTATGGTTTTTACAGTAGCAAACAAAAATCATAAAATTAATTCGGTTAATCATATTTCTGTCAGAAGCATTTCACAAGAAACGGATATGAAAATTATTAATATGACAAACCCAAATGATATTATCATTACCCAAGATTATATTTTGGCTGATACAGTTATGCAAAAAAAGGCATTCTGTATTAATGCCAATGGTGATGAATATGGTGGATACAATGATAAGGGTTATACAACTATTAAAAACATGGGAGATAGACAATTAAAAGGCAAAAGGAAAAGAAGTGCAAAAGATAATATCCGATTTAGAACCAAGCTAGAAGCCATCATTCAAATCATTAATGAACAAAATCCATTTGATTTTAAAACCATTAACTAACGTTTATTTTAGTAAACAATAGAGTTTATTTTAGTAAACACGGCAACAAACCAACAAATATTGTTGTTAATTAAACTCAAAATGAATTCAATATCTTTTGTTGATGGCAATTCACTGATGGTAATATGATTTTATTTATTGCCAATATCATCAACGTTAACCATGTTTTTACCCTAAAGAAATAAAAAACAATTTATTTAAAATAAAATAAATAATAAACTAAAAGGAGTAAAAAAATGACAAAAAACGATGAAAGATTTTTGGTTTTTTCTAATCAAAATGGTAAAATCTTATGGATGGATGAACAGGAGAAAATTTTCATTGATACTGTCTGTAAACATGGCAGACTGATTGAACGAAATGAAATTATCAACGCTGGTGGAACTGAACAACAATATAATTTTATTGTCACCTGTCATAATTCATTGATTAAAACAAAATTTGAACAATAATACTTGTAATACATAACGCAATACACTATGTATTACAAACAACAACCGAAATGAATTTTAAAACAGCTAATGTGTTTGTATTTCACATTAGCTGTTTTTTTATTAATCATTAAATGAAAACACTTACTACTATAAAAAATATAATTATCTTTGTAGTAATACTTTATTAATTTATTCTTATCCCAATAAAAAACAATTACAATAACTTAATTATTATAATTGTTTAAATAAACATTTATTTAATATAATATTAAGTAAATGTTTTTATATACTTGAATTAATTAAATAATTTTATTGTTGTATTTACATGAACAATGCTTACTACTTTAAAATAAAAAAAGAATTGTTTATTTTTTTATTATTTTTAACATTATAATTATATATTTTGCAAATACATAGTAAAATCCATACTATAAAAAGGCACATTGATATTACACGACAAATATTCCCACCACGTTAAATAATGGTGGTCTTTGCCATAGTGTGGCATGTTATGATTATAACACATGCAATATACATTTGTAAAGTAAAAACAAAATGGCAGAATATTCTTATAAATAAAAAAAGGCATCCCTCGGAATCAGACCCCCATCCTCTATCTTTATTATACTATATTGTTTTACATTTGTCAAGTAAATTTTATTAAAATGAATTGATAAAAACTGATTTACAAAACATTAATATATATGGTATAATATAAATAAAAAAGGAGATAACAAAATGAACAAATTAGAAAAAGCTATTGAAGATATGAAAAAAACAGAACAACAATTATATGAAAAACTTGGCAAACTTGAAATAGAAAAGGAACATACAGAAGAAGAATATTTTAATTTTTGTGATCTATTACAAGAATTCAAAAGCGGTATTTTTGTACCATATTGGGAAGAAAGAACATTTACTCCCGAAACAAAGCCTAACAAACATTATCCATATGCAAAACAAATAACTAACACATTATTTTCAAATTTTTACAATTGTTCAGTCATGATTGGTGAAACTCCATTAAATAAAAGTCACAAATGGTGCGTGTGGACATGGGCATCTGACACATACAACAAAGGGCATTTTCTTGGTGATTGTTCAATTGAAAAAAAGAAAATGTTTCATAATCATGAAGAAGCAAAAAAATTCGCAAATGAACAAATAAATTTTATTAATGAAAAACTAAATGATCATATTGAAGAAATTGAAGACTTATTAAAAAATGAAGGGAAAAAATTAAATAGTATTATTGAAAATATGGAAATTAAAGAACGCCAATTATGTGAAAAATTATCTAATCTTGAAGAAGAAGTGAAAAAAACAAAAATTGAATATCATAACTTTAAGGGTAAATTAAACAGTATTAAAAATGGTGTATTTGCACCTTATTGGGAAAAAACAGAAATGACTAAAAATGAGTTCATCAAACAAAACCCATATGCAAAAAAAATTATTAACACATTTTTTTCAAATTGTTATTTTTGTTCAGTTGCTATATGCGAAAGTGCATTAGAAAAATGCGATAAATGGGAAGTGTTTGTAAAAGTATATAATAAATATCATTTCATTGACGGTGATAACATTGATATCAAACAAACATTCAATAATTTCGAAGATGCTGAAAAATTTGCAAATGAACAGTTAAAAATGATCAACGAAAAATTAGACGAGTATATTAATGAAATTAAAAATCTATTACAGGATGATATTGAAAAATAATTATACTTCAAAAACTAGGGCATTTTTTACCCTAGTTTTTTTGTAATAAATTTCAAAAGTATTTTATAAATTTATCATTTTTTCTTTACAAAACAAAAAAAATATATTATAATTAAAATATAAAAAAGAAAGGCGGTACACAAAAATGCGAATTATCATTGATGCAGATTCCTGTCCTAAAATTGTATTACAGTATTGTTTAGATTTAGGCCAAAAACTGAATGTTCCCGTTTACACTGTTGCGGATACAAGTCATGAATTCGCAAATTCAAAAAACCATATTATGGTGGATAGTAAAAAACAAGAATCAGATATCAAAATTTACAATTTTGCTCAAAAAGATGATTTGATTATCACTAAAGATTCTGGATTAGCTACCTTAGTATTAGGTAAAAATGTTTTGTGTATCAGTCCTTTCGGTAAAGTGTTTAAAGATAGTTTAACTGGTAATTTTAAACAAAACGGATTTAAAAAGAAGCATACTCCATATTCTAAAAATGATTTTAAAGATTTTGTAAATACCATTAAAGAAAATATCATTTAAAGGAGATATGAAAAATGAAAACCACAATTGCTATTGAAGAAATTGTTGTATCATCCATTAACACTGCATTGAAAGTTAAAAAACATCCTGACAATCTTGAAAGCGGCAATATCATTTTTGTTAATTTTTCAGAATTTGAAAATGGGAAAACAATTGTTTTGGAAGTTTTTGCAGGAAAGAATGATTCATGGGTAGAATTATCTCTTATGGATAAATACAATCACAATCTTTTGCAAAACATTCAAACAACAAATTTTATTGGTGAACATAAAATCAATTATGGTGGAAAAGAATATGTTTTGATTGTAGAATCAGAACAAAATGCAAAAATTATTTGATACTTAAAAGCACTCATAAAAGAGTGCTTTTTTATTTACAAATTTTAATATACATGATATAATTAAATTAATAAACAAGGAGGTTAAAACATGCAATCTTTAAAGCTAATTAGTCAGGTTAAATCTGGTGATTTATCTGTATTGAAAAATAATAAATGGTTACAGTTTTTATATTTAACCGAACAAACCAATTATAACATTGAAAGAATTAGTTCTTTCAATGAATTAAATAATCATTGTGTTTTAAATTATGTTAAAAAAACATTAGAAGTATTAAATAATATTGCTAATGTTTTAGATCAAAACACTATTGATGTTATTGAAGAAGTTTTGATTTGGTCTGAGGTTGCAAAATGCGGCAACCAATACCAACGTAAACAATGGGAGAAAAAAGGATATAATTTAAATATCCATAATACTGCATCGGCTAATATTTATTCTGAACATAGAACAGACGAATTATGTAAAGATTTAATTGCCACTCATGGATTAATTGGTCAATACATTCGCGGTGAAGAATCTAATCTTAACACTCATTCAGTTTTATTGCAATATGGTGATATAAGTAAAATATTGTATTATTTAAATTATTGTATTGTATCTGCTGTTTCTCCTGTTCTATGGGAAAATTCTAAAAACGAATTTCAGCAAATTATTGCATACATATTTGAAAATAAATGTGTACCCAAAAAAGACTTTATTACAAGACTGTCAAATCTTAGAAAGAAATCTATTAAAAATGGTGAAAATTTCAATAGCGAATTGTCAAAAACAAATGATTTGACTTTTTTGGAAGAAAAATTTAACAATGTTAATTTCTGGTATATAGAATCAGCATTATATGATTTTAACTTCACACAATTTATTCAAGTGTTAAAGCTAATATCCAATGATATTAATGATGAATTAAATGTTTCATTGGAACCATTAATGAAACAATTGTATTATGATTATAACCATACTAAAAAAATCAACATTTACAAAAAAAGAATCATTGAAAAATACTTACAAAACCCTAGCAATAATATTCATGTTAAACATAAAATCATTAAAGAAGGAAAATTCTTGTCATTTGATTTTGAATTTTCCAATGCAGGAGAAAAATTAATAGAGTTTTGTGTTGAAGCTGAAAAATCTGGCCTTGAATATGATAAAGCTATCATTGTTTTGTTTGATTTGTTTGATTTGCGTAAAGACCAATTTGATCGGTTTCATAATGAAGAAAGTTATTTGCAAACCATGAATCAATCAAAAGATTACAAAAAAGTAATTGTTGATTATGTTGTTGGTGATACCATTGTTGATATCGGCCCCGGCGGTGGCGTTTTATTGGATGAATTAGAATCTTCACTAACTAATAAAAATATCTATGGTATCGATATTTCTACTAATGTTATTGAAAAACTCAATAAGAAAAAAGAATTAGAAAATCATACTTGGAATGTAATCCAAGGAAATGCGTTTGAATTAAAGAAATATATTGATAATGTTGATACTATTATCTTTTGTTCTATTATCCATGAATTGTTTTCTTATATAGAATTAGATAATAAAAAATTCAATCATGATACAATTGCAAATGTATTAAAAAGTGCATTTGACGCTTTAAACAACAATGGTAGAATTATTATCCGTGATGGCATTATGACCGATAGCAAAGAGAAAAGAATCATTAGATTTAAATCTGATGAAGGATTGGATTTTTTAAAACAATATGTAAAAGATTTTAAAGGTAGAGATATTCAATTTGAAATCACTGGCTTAAATGAAGTTAAAATGGATATTAATGATGCTATGGAATTTCTTTATACCTATACATGGGGCGAACAATCATATACTCATGAAGTACAGGAACAATTTGGATATTTCACACCTGCTCAATATGAAAATTTTATCCAAACTATATTAGGCCAAACAGCTAAAATCATAACTAACCAACATTATTTGCAAGATGGTTATAACCTACATTTGAATCAAAAAATAGAATTCTTTGATTGTGAATATAATTCTGTTGTTCTTCCTGATAGTACCTGTTTAATTGTCATTGAAAAAAGCGAATGATATTGTAAAAAATGTTTACAAATATAAAAAAGTATAGTATAATAAAAACATAAAGAGATACATTAAACAGTAAAGGATTGATGCCATTGCGGAAGGTAACATTATAACATAAATAATTAAAGAAAGGATATGATTCCATTGCGCTATTAAATAATAAAAACACCATGATAAAAATCATGGTGTTTTTTAGTTTTTGATAAATTTTACTTTACATATATGGGAATATATGTTATACTTAATAAGTAAAATTGATGAAAAGAGGTTGAGTAAATGGAAGAAAAAATAAGTCAAAAATATAATGAAAAATTTAATTTAATTCAATATCCGAATTATTCAACAATTAAACAAAAACTTTTTGCACAATCATTATCACCTATTTTTGATAATGATGTGGAAAAACAATATCAAATCGAATTGGAACATTATCAACAACAAATAAATCAGATTTATGAAGAATTTTTTCAAGAACTATTTCTACAATATAATTTTGATTCAAAAACAAATGAATTATTAAAAAAGCATTCTCAATCAAGAACAAAATTCAAAGATATGGAAAAAATATTTCATCATTTAGCAAAATTCACTTTAGAATTACAGACAAAATAATTTAAATTTTAAAACTATCAATACATTGATAGTTTTTTCTTTACAACAGTAAAGAAATATGTTATAATTAAAACAAATAAAAGAAAGGCGGTATAAACAAAATGTGGACAGAAGAACAATTGAAAAATTATGAAGGTACACTTATTATCAATCGTGATTTTCAAGATCGTGGATTTGCATTTGTTGAAATTATTGAAGTATTTGTGGAAGAAACAGATGAGCCTGTTTATGAAGGAATTTTCTATTCCCATGATGTAGCAGATGAATTTTTGGAATCTATTGGATTCTAAGGATAATTAATTTAAAAAGGAATGGGAAAAATGGGATATACTATTTTTTACAATAAAGGATTTATAAAAATTGAAACAAAGATTTTGCATGAAGCAAATGTTATTATCGATGAAAAAATTGAAGATGAATTTTTGTATATACCATTAATGTTAACAGGTGCAAGCAATATTAGAAGGTTAAATATTAATAACCGTTATGTTCGTGAAAAATCTTGGGGAAGATATTGGTATAACCAATCAATTTTTTTCTCCAAGAAAGAATTATTAAATCTGGCAGAACAAAACGGTAATACATTTAAAGCCAAAAACAAACCATTTGAAGAAGGAGAATTTGTTAAATGGGTGAACTCTGGTATAAAAAAAGCGTTAACAGTAGAAGAATATAGTCAATACAATGATATCAATATAAGTTTTGATCATGCTAATTTGGAATTTACGAGAGAACATTATTGTGTACCAAAAACAAGTTTGGCTTTTGCAAAATTCATTAAAAACTATCAAGAATATATGCTTTTTTTGATGTTGGATAATAAATGTTATAATGTGTATGCGGAATTAGATATTGAATTTAAACAAAATAAAATTCAAAAAAGGCCATTTCGCAAAAAAACAAAAAGAGAAAAACAATTGGTAAAAGAATATTTTATCTTATGCAATTCACATGGAAATGTTTTCTTTAGAAAAACAAAATATGGATTTATATATTCTTATAGTCATCAGTCTAATTTAATAAAGACATTTAAAAAGGAAAGTGATGCGCAAAAATATTTAAATGTAAACAAACAAATGTTTATCGATTGTGGAGAAAGTTTTTTTATAAAAAAAATCGAAGAAGAAAGATATATTTGAATTGTTTAAAGTTTGCTTTTTATTAAGTAAGCTTTTTTCTTTACAAATGAAAATTAATATGATATAATTAAAATAAAAAGGAGATAAAAAATGGAATTTAAAATTGGTGAAGTTATAATTACCAAAGCTATTCAAAATGAATGTGCAGAAACCCCAAGCTTTGAATCTCAATTATTAAATTGTTTATTTAGACATTGCTCTAGTGATTGGGGAGATTTAGATAAAAGTGATAAACAAAAAAATGATGATGCTGTGAAGAATAATGATGACAGGATTTTGTCAGCATATATCATTAATGGTGCAAAAATTTATATCATTACAGACGAAGAACGTTTGTATACACATATGATGTTTGCAGATGATTATTAAAAAGGATGTGTTAGTAAAATGAATGTTGTATATGACCCAATGAACGGCATTGTATTGCCTGATGGTAAAATTGAAGCATGGTGGTTATCTGAATATCAAAAGAACCCAAATCAAACAATTGCAGTTGCAAGCGATTTTATGGTTATAATGTTACAAACATTGATTTTTGAAAACAAAATACCGTATGAAAACGTAACAATTGAATACAATGGAGTTGTTCATAAAACTGACAATGTACGTGGGTTTGAAACTTTAGAATATAATGGTGTTGCCAAAATTATTGAAAGAGGATTTGAAGCGGCGTTAAGCAATTTAAAACCACAATCTTGATTTTTTATTTACAATTATAAAGCAATGTGTTATAATTAAAATAAAAAGGAGATAATACAAACAGAGTTGTATCTTTCGTTGTAAAGGAGTGAGTTTATTTGTTAGTTTTATCTACAAAGAAAATGTTTTTATTGGAAATGGGTGTTGACTTTCATGAACAAAATTTGACAAACAAATCCACTTCATTGATTGAGGGTTCGAATCCCTCCACCTGTACCAATTTTATTAATTTTTGAAAGATTTATAAAAAATACACCTTTCATGGTGTATTTTTCTTTACAAACATCAATACATATAGTATAATTAAATCAGAGGATAGGGGTCTGATTCCGAGAGATGCCTTTCTTTAATTATAAGAATATTCTAACAATATTTATATTGTTATTTTTTCTTTACAAATTTAAATTAAAATGTTATAATTAATTATAAAATAAAAATAAAGGAGATAATAAAAATGACCAGATTGGAAAAACTAACAATCGAATTGCAAAAGATTGCAGAAAAGCATAAAGATGAAATTCAAAACCTACGCAGATCAGGTGTAAATGGTGGAATAAATGCAAAACATATTGATGGTTGGTCAAGGAGTCCTAATGGCACAATAACACGTTCAGCTAACATGACTTCTAATCTGCCAGTTATGCGTTGGTGGGATGGATGTTTGCCAACACCATCAAGTGCTATACCACACTGTTGTGTTAATGAAGCATATGAATCCTATAAACAGATTTTCAATAAGGACAAATAAAACAATTATCAAAACCACTAATTAATTAGTGGTTTTTTCTTTACAATTTTAAATATATATGTTATAATAAATCATAATATAAAAAAGGAGATAAATACAATGAATAAAGAAATAGAAGAGTTTTTTCAAACGAAAAAAGAAGAATTGGAAACTTGGAGGAATCAAGGAGAAAAAATAGAACAAGAAATTACAGATAAATTAAATAGTTTAGAATTTGATTTATCTAGCCTTGAAAAAATTCAAGAAGCTAAAAATTTTGCTCGCATTGTACCGGAAAGCGTTGCCAAAGTATTGTTTTTCCATAAATTAATAAACCTTGAAGAACAATTCAGTACCAAACAAGAACGTGCAACAAAAGTCACTGTCCGGTTATTAAAAGAACAAATGAAAAACATTGAAAACAATATCAAAAGCATGATTGATAATTATGAAAATATTGACGAATTTTGCTTGCCAGATGGTGCAGTTATAATGATGTTGGCAACAGAAAAAACCGCAAATGAATTTACTTTTTTAGACAAAATAAAAATTAAAATAATCAAACAACAAAACAACCTTTAATTAGGTTGTTTTTGTTTACAAATATATATGTATTTGTTATAATAATTATAAAGGATATAAATCTGATTAATGCGCTTCTTTAATTATAACAATGTTTTAAATTTAAATAAAAATGTTGACATTTGTAAAGCAATATGGTATAATAAAAATAAAAAGGATGGTAATAACAAATGATTAAAATTGGTGATGTAATTTATGGTTTTCATGTCAATAATAGAATGCAAGAAAAAGATTTACCGAAAGGTTGGCATGAATATACTGTAACAAATGAAACAAAACAAAGTTGGGAAGTTGGAAATTACCGTAAAATTAATAAAAAAACAATGGAAGAACGGATTAAAGATTTTACCCCTATTAAATTTGTTGAAACAAGAGAAGAAATTGAACGAATTGAATTTGTTAATCAAAGACACTTTATTGCAGAAATGGTTCGTAATTGCAAAGATTATGATAAATTGAAAAAAATTCAAGAAATTGTTCAAAGTTAATAAAAAATTAACTAATTAAAAATAGGGGATTCCCCTATTTTTTCTTTACAAATGTAAAAATATATGTTATAATAAATTATAAAATAAAAACAAAGGAGATAATAAAAATGCGTAAAGAAAGAGTGATTTGGGATAGTGAAATCAGACTTGAAGACTGGAAAGATTTTCTTAAAGAGGAACATCCCGAAGTAACAGATGAATATGAACAATATGTTCTTTGTGCAGAATTAAATGATGAATATTTGGATGATGAACGAATGAATTTAGATATTGAACTAGATAATCAAATTTTGTGTATTGCGGATTTAGGTTTTTGGAATGGTAGAAGGTCTGCATACAAAATTATTCACAGTGGCAATATCAAAGACATTTTATCTTCTGAGACAGAAATTGCAAAATGGTATTCTGACGGATACAATGTGAAATGTCGTGCAACTCATCATGACGGTACAAATTATTATGAATATCGGGAAATTCGCAAAGGGAAAGATATTGAAAAGCTTTTGGATAAACTTTATCATGGTGAACCTGTTTCTCGTAAAACTTTAAATTACTACACAAAATCAATTTTACCTCATGTTGCAAAAGTATACGGCTGGTAAAACAAAACGCCTTTAATTAGGCGTTTTTCTTTACAAAATTAAAACAATATGTTATAATTAATCATAAACTAAAAGGAGATAATAAAAATGAATAAAATTTTTCAAGCATTATTGGAAAACTATGGAAAAGAAATATGTAATATTGTTATAAATTACGAACAGCATTTAACCGACTTGGAAATTGAAAAAATCCATACTGGTAAAAAAACTGTCAATGATTTTTTACCTAAACTTATTAAAAAAGTAGACACAAAGAAATTTTTTCAAGTGCAAAACATTTTTGCATTAGAAGATAACATTGAAAGTTTTACACTTGATTTAGAAAAGAAAAATCATAAATTATGGGGAACAGTTTATAAAGCGCATTTAGAATTAAAAACAAAAAAAGGGTATACACAAACTTATGATTCTGGTTTTTCAAAAGGTTGCGGTTATGATAAAAAAAGTTTCGTTATCGCCAATGCATTAAATCAATGCGAATTATTATTAAAAGAAATCTACACCATAAAAGAAAACAATTTTGAAAAATCAAATCAAGAACTTTTCGGTCTTGGTAATGCAGATGAAATTATTCCTTTCTTTTCAAGAGGTGATTTAAGTTTCAATGTATTGCAAAAAATTGGTTATAAACAAAAATGTATCAAAACAACAAAGAACCATGACGTTTATGAATTTTTTAAATAATAAAATTAAACAAAAAGGAGACAATAAAAATGAAAGATTTAGACGAATTTCAATCATTAATACAAAATGATGTTATATATACAACAGATAGTAATGGGGAAAAATATAACACCACAGATAGTGGAAAAAAAATATTTTATGAAACATATACAGGTAAATTTGAACAGAAAATTACAATGTGTGCGCTTGATTTTTACCTTGAAAATGTCAATAGAGTCACTGCTATTGTGTTAACAAAGAAAAACTTTGAAGTACATTGCACTTGTTATGATGGTGAAGAAGAAAAGGTAATATATAACAATTATCCAGAAAAATATATTATTTTAAAAGTAAATAAAGCATATATTATATAAAACATAAAAACCACCTAACAAAAAAAGGTGGTTTTTTCTTTACAAATTTCAATATATATGTTATAATAAATCATAAACAAAAAGGAGATAAAAACATGAAAAACATACGCACATGCCAATGTCCTGAATGCAAAAATATGGATACTTACAGTTGGTATCGTAGAATTAAAATCGGATTTGAAGAGTTACAAAAAGAATTCCCTAATCAAGACTTTAACGATTATCTTCTCAGTAAACATAAATGTCAAAATTGTGGAGAAATATTCTATACAAAAACCAAGGTTAATATCATTTACAATTCTGATGAAGATCAGATGCTTTCCGTAGATGAAGCAAGATACGAAGGGTTAATATAACAAAAACAAAGGAGATTAAAACAATGAAAAATGAAGCATATGTATTAACTTTGGAAACATTTAAAAAAAATATCGAAAACATTATCGATGAAAGTAAACGGCTCATTAATTCTGGTGGTGTAAACTTGGAAGGGTTCAATGAACAAATGGCGTTAACTGTATTAATGGTAGCTGTTGAAAACAAATTTGGTCATCGTGTTTCCAAAAAAGATCAAAAAAATCTTCGCTGTTTTTAAAAGGAGAATGGCAATGCAAATTGAAAACATTTTTTCAAAAGATGAATTGGAAAGTTTTGAGAAAAAATTTTTGCAAATGGAAAGTGCCATTGAATCAACAGCCAATGTTCGTAATCGTTTTTTGAAATTCATTGAAGATAATTTAAAACCATGTGAAGAAAAACATTTCCTTCAATTATACACAATTAGCAAACAAAATACAATTTTTATTTGTTATTCTAAGGAACATTTGGTAACTACAACCAACAATAGACCGTGTTATTTTGTTAATAGTATAAAAGAATTTGATTTAATTATTAGTTGTTTGATGAATGAATATAGCGAAGAAGAAACAGAACAATTATTAAAAATAATTATTTAAAACATAAAAACTCCTTTAATTAGGAGTTTTTTCTTTACAAAATTAAATATATATGTTATAATAAGCTATAAACAAAAAGGAGATAAGAAAAATGAAAATTAATTTTAATATTAAAAAAGATGATGATGGAAAAATTACATTTAATCCTATTCCAATCACCTGCGCTATTATTGGGTACTTTCTAACAGCAAAGTTTCTCTTTATTGTATTCCAATCTTTCCCACAATTATACCATATTAAGCCAGAAGATATTTCTCCTTTTATCGGCGTTTTTTTAGGGTTTGTAAACACTTGGAAATTAAATGAAGTGATTGCAATTTTATCACTTACGCTATACTTTGTAAATGTTTTTTAAAAATTAATTGAAAATATATACGTTATAATAAACTATAAAATAAAAAGGAGATAGTAAAGTGAAAAACAATAATTTGGAAATTAAAAATGATCATGTTTTATTTGTTGATTTTAATCATAAAGCAAACATAGAAACCGATAGTAACGGTAATCAGTATTTTGAAATCATAAACCACTATGCAGACACAACGTTTGTTTTTGGTCAAGAAGATCAAGCTATTAAAGCTATTATTGATGGTTTTGCAGATGGTTTAATTGAAAGAAACGACAATTATTGTAGTGGATTAGTGCCTGTTAAATTTATTGATGAGAAATATGGTAAGAAAGTTAGAAAACAAACTTTAGAAAACTTTGAAAATGTAAAATTCAATTATTGCATTAATTTATTAGTCAACCTTGAAGATGGTATATATTCTATTCCAATTACTCAAAATAATACTAGCACTTTTAAAACTATGCAATTGATATTAAGTCCAACAAAAACAAAACAATTATGTTTTGATACTAGACAAGATGCTGAACAATTTATTTCCACATTGGAACAAGAACTTGAACAAGAATTACAAACAATTACAGAAGAAAATATAATCAAATTTGCTCAAAAATATAATAATCATGTTTTTTTAAACATGATTGCAGGTAAAAAAACAAAAATATGGGAATTTTCAATTACAGCAAACATGATTTATTAAAAACAGATTAAAAAAGGAGAATGACACATGTTCATAAATCAAAAACCATTTCCAACATGTAAAATCAAAAGTAAAACAAATAAAGGTTATGAATCAAATAAAGAATTCATTTGTATCATTGCAAGTGACAGATTTGAAAATGAATTGTCTATTAAAATTTGCACTCCATATCGGGAAAAAGTTAAAGATGAAAAAGGTATTTTAACAGATTTCTATAGTTGGCAAAGTGAATGCGGCGAAATCATTTCTCATTATCGGGACGGTCATGGAGATCACGAATCAGTCATTGATTGGATTCCATTAAACGATAATTCTTCTGAAGCAGTTATGTTTCGCGAATATTTTAAAAAACAATCTGAATATGCTACATCAAGAAAAAATGGCGATTTTTATTAAAAGTGCTTTTAAAACACCCCTTTAATTAAAGGGGTGTTTTTTATTTACAAATTTAAATATATATGTTATAATTAATTATAAAATAAAAACAAAGGAGAAAAAAATGAAACCCACAAAAAATTAAAAACAACATTGTGTATCAGTTAAATTTTTTCATGATGGTAAAGTTGAAGCAAATGTGTTCGTTCCTGATGAATACCAACCAATTTTTTTTCACAAAGCAGAAAAAGATTATGATGAATACATTTATCTATTTGAAAACTATATTGATGCAAAAAGTTTTGCAAACGAAAAAAGACAGCAAAATAAAAACTAAAAACACTAAAAAAATCTTTACAAATTTAAATTAAAATGTTATAATAAATCATAAGGTAAAAACAAAAAAACAAAAAATAAAGGAGAAAAGAAAAATGAAAAAATGTACAGTATGTGGAGCATTCTTGAAAAAGGATAACGAAATCGGTCTTTGTCCTACACATGAAGCAGAAATGCTTCGCGCAAAGGTAGCAGAACTTGAAGCTAAAATCAACAAAACACCGCAAAAACGAGGCCGCAAACCTGTGAACAACAGTGTTCACTCTATCGCTGAAACATTGGAAAAAGTTTTCCAAAACGGTGATACCGCAGAAGCACGTCAAGCTTTGAAAGATTGGTTTGATGCAGAAGAAAACACTAAAAAAGCCATTAACTCTTTGAAAGAAGTTAAAAAGATCGCAATTGAAATGGGTCTTGTACCTGCTCCCGGCAAACGTGGCAGAAAAGCTACCAAAGTTAAACAAGTGAAGCAAGTGGATATTATTCCTGCTGAACTGGATGGCTTGGAAGTAGGCAAAAACGGTAAAGTGAATACTGTTGCAGTATATAATCACTTGTGCAAAAACGCTGACCAAAAAACCGTTAACGACTTGTTTATTCACTTCTACGATTTGACCAAACAAGTTGTTGAAAAATACGGTTCTCTGCAAGTTAAACAAATCGCCGTTGACCTTGGATTTGTTGATATTGATTGCACACCTAAAAAACGTGGTCGCAAAGCAAAAGTTGCCTAAAAATAAAAAAAAACTTTACAAAATTAAATAAAAATGATATAATTAAAATATAGAAAGGTGGTGATTGCAAATGCACAAAACCATGTGCTACATCATAAAATAATCAGGTAAAGGGTTAAAGGAGATTTTTACAGCGAAAATAAAATTGCTTTAATAACAAATTGCAAGAAAAAATATTAAATTCATTGAAAAGGAGAAAACATATGCGCAAACTGTTGCGCTTCGGGAAAATTCCTTTCCTGTAGCGAATTAATCAAAATATGAAAAAATAGAGATATATGAGATGAAAAATTTAATCAAGTAAAGAAGGAGGACAAAACATGCGCAAACGGTTACGCCTTGGTAAAATTCCATTTATCTGACGAATCAATTTAAATATGAAAAATAGAGATATATGAGATAATAAATTTTCAATCATGCAAAAAAGGAGAATGAAACATATGCGCAAACTGTTGCGCTTCGGGAAAATTCCTTTCCTGTAGCAAATCAATCAAAATATGAAAAAATTATGAGATGTAATGATACTAAAAACGGGGGTTATTTCCCCGTTTTTATTTTACTAATGAATTGTAAAAATAAAACAAAAAAGGAAGTAGATAAATGGAACAAATAAAAATCAATAGTATTTACAAAATTAACAATAGGTTTTGCAAAATTGATAAAATCCATCACAAGTACATTTATTATTATTTTTTAAATTCACCAAAATTGCAAATAATACCACGTATGATTTTTGAATTAAAAGCAAAATTATTTTACAATAATTAAAAAGCTATTATTAAAAATAGCTTTTTTTATTTACAAATTAAAGCAAATATGATATAATTAAAACAAAAAAGGAGATAATTAAATGAACATTGATAGCGTTTGGCAAGTAACAACAGAATCCGATGTTGAAGGGGAACATAATCAGAATTTAGGTACTTTCACAGGAAAACTTCATGATATTGCATTTCATTTAGCTAAATTCCAATATTACAAATTGACCTTCACTGAAATTGAACTTCCTAAATTGACTTATAGTCCAACAAAAGACATTGTGAATATTACCGTTTACACATTGGACAGAGATTTTAATATAAAATTAGCAAATGCACATTCTTTTGAACGGGCAAAAATCATCCAAGACGCTTTTAATGAAAAGAATATTGAAATCAACGTTTCTCCAAGTACCATGTTCAATAGCGTACAGTTGAATTTGAGATCAAAAACTGATGAATTAAAAAAACAGCAAGCACTATCAAAACTCACCGATGAGGAAAAACAATTATTAGGACTTTAAAAAAGAAAAACTTTCCTTTACAAACGTAAAACAATATGTTATAATAAATTATAAGAAAAAACAAAGGAGATAAGAAAATGAACATCAACGGCAAAGAATATGAAGTAAATCAATTAGTTAGTGTTAATAACAAAACATATGTAATTGATGATTTTTGGGATGATTATGTTGTTTTAACTACCAAAGATTGTGAAAAAGAATATAAAGTACCTTATGATTTTTTCAATGTTGATTCGGTTGAATTCACCTATTTAGCCTATATGGTTTATCAAGCGTTCGGATGTTGCGGAGAAGATAAAACAGTTGTTTTTATTGGCACACTTGAACAAGCAAAAGAATACATTGCACAACAATGTGTAAATTATGAAACTAATTTTTTCATTGAAGGGGTTTTTATTGACAATGTTGATTTTGCAAAAGAAAAAGTTGTTAAAGATAGTTCAAAACTGAAAATTGATTTTAACACATTTTAAATAAAATCACAAAAACCATCTAAACATTTAGATGGTTTTTTGTTTACAATTTTAAATAAATATGTTATAATTAATTATAACATAAAAGCAAAGGAGATAAAAAATGAAAATAACAACAAAAACAACAGTGAAAACAGTAGTAGTCAAAGAGGGAATTATTTATTTAAATAAATTTTTCACTGTTACTAAAGAAACTATTACTGAAAAAACAAACCGAACAGGTAAAACCAAAGAAATTGTTTCGGAATATTTGAAATATACTGGCAAACAAAACACAAAAAATTTGTTTTTTGCTCTTGTTGAAAAAAATTGTTTAGATATTATTTTAAACAATGATTTTTCAACAGCAATGGATAAATTAATAAAAGGACAAAAAGAAATTAAAAAACCATTCACTTTTATACAGGAGAATGGGGTCGATAGTGTTATGGTCTTGGGTGTTCAACATAGCAATCATACATTTTATGATGAGAATTTGGAATATATTCCAACTCTCATTTGCTTTGATTATATCACAGCAAGAACAAACAATTATAATTATGATTTAAAATTAATGCAAAAAGCACTTGAACAACGTACCGATATTACATTTATTACTGACAAGCAAGGAAATATTATTAAAGAAATCCCTCATTACAATGCTGATTTTGAATGCTTTGAGTGTATTGAATTTCTTTGGAAACCTAATTCTTTGAAAGAATATAAAATGTTTATTGAACAAGAATACCATAACAGATATGATCAAATTATCGAAAAAATATTCAAATTGAATCGTTTACGTTTAAATTTGGAAGAAGGGTGATATTATAATGACGAACAAATTAATTTGCCCTGATTGTGGAAAAATTAATACAGTATATGTTTCTTTAGGTGGGCTAGTTTGCAACAAATCAAATCAACTTTTATTATTGCAAACTTGTGCAGGAGAGCATAGGGAAGATTTGGAGTTTCCTATTCATTATGAAAACAATAATCTTGTAACTACAATTAATAGCACAAAATTTGTTATTAATAAAATATCTGATATTGGCGAATGTGGCGAATGTGGTAAAAAAACACAATTAAAAGAATTGATAAAAAAGTGAACCAATATTGGTTCACTTTTTTATCAATTAAATAAATATTTTTATTTACAATTTTATATTAATATGTTATAATAAGTCACAAGATAAAACATAAAAGGAGATAATAAAGAATGAAAAAATGGACTAAAGAAGAAATTAAAGAAATGTTGAAAACAAATGATAAAGCTGTTTTACGTGGTATAGTGGCAATTTATAACAAACAAACATCAGAAGAACAGCAAATAAAAGAAACAAACGTAACAAATGGTAAGGGGTTTAATGGAGTCGATGCACGTTTCCTTAGTAGCCTAGCAGAGCAAATAATGCAATCTAATAGACTAACAGAAAAACAAATAGTATCAGCCAGAAAAGTAATTTTGAAATATTCAGGACAATTAGCAAATATAGCAAATGAAAAACTATCTAATTAGGTAGTTTTTTCTTTACAATTTTAAATTAATATGTTATAATAAATTATAAAATAAAAACAAAGGAGATAATAAAAATGAACTTACCTAAAAGGATGGAGTATTGTCATAATTGTAATTTTACATCTGGTAAAATCGTTAGCGAATCGAAATCATCTTCTGGTAAAAGTATTTTTACTGTACAATGTGTCAAGTGTGGTCAATATTGGGAAAAAAGCGTTGAATACCATAACCATTCAACTCTTACCAGAAATCAAATCAAAGAAAGAACAAATAGTAACAGAAAAATAATTAACGAACTTTATAAATCGCAAGGTTTTGAAGAACCATACAAAGAACCTGAATATGAATATAAAAATGGCAGATTGAAATTGAAAAACAAATAAAACAGGGAGATAATTAGCAAATATAACAAATAAAAAACTACCTAATTAGGTAGTTTTTTTCTTTACAATTTTAAATTAATATGTTATAATAAATTATAAAATAAAAACAAAGGAGCGGTAATAATGACGAACGAACAAAAACTAACGGCGGCACAGGAGGTTTGGCAAAAAACAATTGATATGTGTAACAAAGTCGGTGATTGTAACAAAAACTCATGCCCATTTGATACCTCTGACGATAGCGGCGCAGAATTTCCTTGTGTATTGAATCATATTGAAACTCTTATTGAACGCTTTAAAATGAACAATAAATAAAAAGGAGATAAAAACATGAAATTTGAAATTACAACAAATGTAAACGGCGAAAAAATTGCATATTTCCCAAAACTTGGTTTCTCAAAAAAAATCATTTCTGATGATTTTGGGAATGAATACTTTGAAATCTTTAACCCTTACATGGAAAAAGAAACATCGATTATTAAATATTCGTTATTTGCAGGTCAGGAAGATATTGCTATCAAAGCTGTTCGTGATGGCTTTGCCGATGCACTTTTGCAAAAAAAGAATATCTTTTTAGGTCAATCTTCACTTTCTCCCGTTAAATTTATCAATGAAAAATACGGCGAACAAATCAGAAAAACAACTATAGAAGGTTGGAAAAATGCCGCTTGGAAATATTACATCAAACTTTCTTCTTCTTCAATGAGTAGCGGCTTACCGATTACCAAAGAAAACAAATTAACCTTTTTGAATGAATCTGAATATTTATTGTTTGATACCAGAGATCAAGCCAATCAATATATCGACAAACTACAACAAGAGTTTGAAGTAATTATGAATGCCGAAAAACCTCTTGAAAATGAAGAAAACATGGAAAAGTTTTTCGACAAACATAAAAACAGTGTTTTTTCTGAAATGCTTTTTGCAAAAACAAGAAATGTAAATGAAGTTTTTACTATTTACACAAAACTTTGCAAATAACCAATAAAAACCACCTAATTAGGTGGTTTTTTCTTTACATATTTAAATATATATGTTATAATAAATTATAAAATAAAAAGGAGATAAGAAAAATGAATAATAAACCTTTTGATTGTGATACTGTTGTATTTGATAATGGTGTTTTTGTGGAGGATTTTAAAACCAATATTAATTTTAATCATTTTACAGAAGAAGAATTGAAAAACGCCATTTTTTTTCCAAAAAAATCAAACATTAATTACCTAAATTTCTTTTCAGAAGATAGTGCAACTTTGTTTTGTGTAACCGCAATTATGAAAGATGGCGAAATGATTTCATGGAAAAACCAAACAAAATGTCAAGCAGAATATTTGCTTGCTATTGATAAAAAAATGTTGATGGATGAAAATGAAGTTTATATTAATTTGTTTCGACAATCAGATGGCAAAAATTTCCTTTTGCACTATTTAAAAACCAATATTAAATAATACGCATAATCTTAACAAATCATTAAAAACCACCTAATTAAAAGGTGGTTTTTTCTTTACAAAATTCAATATATATGTTATAATTAATTATAAAACAAAAAGGAGATAATAAATATGACAGCAGAACAAAAAGTTTATTCCATTATCGAAAATGAGAATTTGTATCTATATAAATTTGTTTCAAAAAAACACGCCACTTCTGAAATTAAAATCAGTTCCAATAACGGCGAACTTACTTTTATGGGTTTTCAATACGATACGCCAATCAAAAAAATCACCAAAGAACAGGCTATTTGTATTGTTAAAAAATGTTGCCAATCTTGGAGATTGCTTTCGTTTAAATAGGCTTATTTTGGTAAATATAATATAACATAAAGGGAGATAAGAAGATGAAAAATTTAGATCAGCCTTTAGTTGCTAAACTTGGCGATACTGTTTATGGACTTGATATGGAAATAAATAAAGATATATCTTTTAAAAAAATGTTCAGTGGGACAGTGATTGAAATCAATGGTGCTACCGATTGCACTACTGGATTTATCGTTTTAACCAAAGATAATAAAGAAAAACATGCTGTACAGGAATTGTTTTTTACTGATAAAGAAACTTGCCTAAATGCACTCAACATCGTAAAAGGGAAAACATTCATCGATAACAACTGGTACAATGAGTATTTAAAAATTGTTCAACATCTTATTCGCTATAACTATATCATCAATACTGCTTGTGTTTATAATGATACCATCGATATTGAATACAATGGCGAAATTGAAACAGGTATAATTAAACGTGTATTGTTTAACTTTTCATTGATTGAAACCTTGAAACCTTGGAACAATAAGAAACATGTACAAATCTTATTGCCTGATAAAAACATCATGGTTAACGATATTAGAAGGTTTGATATAATTAAACTGTAAAGGGAAATACCACATTTTCCTTTACTTTTTATTTTATATATAGTATAATAAAAGTAGATGATAGGGGTCTGATTCGGAGGGATGCCGTTTTTTATTTATAAGAATATTCTGAATATTAAACACAAAAAAAGAGGTTAAATACCTCTTTTAAAATGTTGCTGTATGTGTTACGCTTTTCCCTTCTTTTTCAGCTAATACAACTGTAATTTCATATGCCTTTTTTACTTTCAATTGTTTGGCTAATTTCTGTTGTGCTTCATATGAGGTATTTGCAAATATCTCATATTGTTTTCCTTTGTGAAAGCCAATATATCCGTTCATTATTATTTCTCCTTTTCTCTTACTCTATTATTAATTATATCATTTTGTTACTTATATGTAAAGAGAAAAATAAAAAGTGATTTTTTCTTTACAAGATTAAATTAAAATGCTATAATAAATCATAAAATAAAAACAAAGGAGATAAACAAAATGAAATTTAAAGAACTGAGGTATAAAGAAATTGCATGGTGTGAAACTTGCAAAAAGTATGTATACGGTGGACGCAGTGAAGATTGTAATCATGAATTGTGCTTAATTACTAATAACGAGCATCAAGATTTTTCTCTTCTTTGTTTTTTAATCAACAATGGTTCTGCGTTTACTTTGCAAGTTGATAAAGCAACAATGGAACGTATGGTTAAAAATCCTGAATCAATTCTTTGTTACTATAATGAAGATTTGAATTCTTGGGATTTTGTTGAACTTGACAATGAAGATATTATTGTTTACGGAAATATTAAATTCAAACATTGAAAAATAAACTACTAAAACCACCTAATTAAAAAGGTGGTTTTTTCTTTACAAATATAAATTTATATGTTATAATAAACTATAAATTTAAAATAAAGGAGATATATAAAATGAACAATTTTAAAAGACTTAGTAACGAGGAATATTGCGAAAAATTCTATGAGTTTTTGAAAGATAAAACCCAAAGCCAAATCGTTCTCTTTGATACAGATTTTAGTGATAAAAAACTTTACGGGAAATTATATTCCAAAGTTATCTGCGGCGAGTTTACCGTTATCTATTCTTCTTCTATTGTATATCAAAACAATTCATTTATCAATGATATCACCAATTCAAGAAATGAATTGCAATATACTGGCGTATATGTTGAAAAAGTTGATAAGTTTTTTGATGTACCATACAAACTATATGATTATAAAAACACTTATCAATGGATAGGCGAAAATCTTGGTACAATCAAAAAGCAATTCATTGATAACTGCTTACAAACAATTATTGATGAATTACAAACAACATATAAAACCACAAATGATATTCCCGATACTCTTATTAAAAAACCAATCAGCGAAGAAGAAATCGATTACATGGATTGGAAAGATTGTTATACAAAAAACAAAAATCTACAATTCACTCCTACTATTGATAAAGAATTTAAAAACGAAACAATTCTTAATTATATTCTGGACAATAAGAAAGAAATTAATGACTTTATCAAAGAATTCAAAACAACAGAACAATATTTCGGTATAATTCGTTATTTGAAAAAATATTATCTGGCAAAAAACAAACTAGATAACTATAAACCAGACGAAAAAGCACAAATTAAAAAGAAACTTTATGAAGCACTTATACCTTTGGAAAAATCTGTTAAAACAGTAAAACTTCACATCATGGGGAGAGATGAAAATAAACGCACATATTACAAAGATAGTATCGAAGGACAAATCATTGAAGCATCTTATTCTATTATTTATTTGATTCGGGCATTAAATAACAAAAATTACGACATTTCAACTTATCAGGCTACTAATTGGAGTATTAAAACAGGTGAACGCTATAACCAAGAACCAATTGAAAAAATTTATCTTGAAGATATTACTAAAATCACTTCCAATAGAACAGTTATTTACGAAAAATAAATCATTAAAACCACCTAATAAAAAGGTGGTTTTTTCTTTACATTTTTAAATATATATGTTATAATAAATTATAAAATAAAAAGGAGATAAGAACAATGAATAAATCCCAAATGGAATATACACTTACGCTTAAAGAGATGACTAGAGAAAACCTTTCACAAGAAATCAAAGCTATCAACGCAATTATGTTAATTATCGATAAAATCAAAGAAGTAACACTGAAATTTGACAAAAAAGTTATCAATAAAAAATTCTTCACTGCCATTCAAGAAATCTGTACAAAGGAATATCATTGCAATATTAATTTTTACCAATACAAAAAACAAACACTGAATTTTGAAATTTTTTTACACAATGTGTCAAGACAAAGAAATTATTATTCCAATGAAATTCTAGCCACTTGTTTGGATGAAAAACGGCTAAATGCAGAAAATGCATTGGAAGAATTTGAAAGAGAAAAACAGGCTCTGATTACAATAAAACAACGATTTGAAAATGATCTTTCCAAACTGGATGAATTGGCAGAAGAATATATGAAAATTTATGATATGATTGACCAATTCAACAAAAAAACTACATCAGTGTTTCGTGAACAGTTAAATTTTAAAATCTTTCGCTAAAAAAAGAAAACCACTATATAATAGTGGTTTTTTCTTTACAAATATAAACTTATTTGATATAATTGAATTATAAAAAGGAGGTAAATAACATGATAAATAAATATAAAATACCAGAACAGTTTTTCAACACTCTCTTAAATAAAATAGAGAAATTTAACCGGAAAGCTATTTCATTAAATTTGCAACCAATTACCATTACCAAACAAGAAGTATTTGATAAAGACAAAAACAACAACATTATCAAATATTGTACAGGTGAAATTATCGGTGAATTGCCAAAACTATCTAATTGGCAATTCATTGCCACCATACAACATTTTGATGTTGGTAATGTAATCAATAACATTAGCGGAAACCCTGTACCAGAATACTTTCGTACTGTGCAATGTACTTGTGATCATTGCAAGACAAAACGGGCAAGAAACGACACGTATATTATTCAAAACACCATTACAAAGGAATTTAAACAAATTGGCAAAACATGTTTGAAGTTATTTACTCGTTCTACTGATACAAGAAAATTATTTTGGTATATGGGAATGTTTGAAGATTTAAACAAAGAAATAGTTAACAATGAATCTAGTGCAATTTACTATGATGTAATTGAAATATTAGCAAGAACTAATAATTTGGTTGAAAAATATGGCTGGAAAAGTTCTACACAAGCAAAAGAAGAATCACAAATGAAAAATAAATACATCCCTTCAACAGCAGATAAATTGAGAATTTACATGAATTCAAATTGGACAAAATTACCTAGTGATAAAAAAGAATTTGAACAACATCAACCAACCGAGAAAGATTTTTTAGTAGCAGAAAAAATTCTTGAAACCGTTCTTGCGTTAAATAACGAAAATGACTATATCTATAATCTTCAAACCATACTGAAAACAAAATATATTGAAAACAAAAACATAAACCTTGTTTGTTCTGCAATAGCTGTTTATTTAAAACAACAAACAAAAGAAAAATCAAACAACAACAATTCAAATCATGTTGCAAATATCAATGATAAAATAACTGTCGAAGTTGTTGTTATATTTAAACGGGCAATTGATACAGCATACGGGGTAAATTATTTATACAAGTTTAAATCTAAAGAAGGAAACATATTGACTTGGTTCACCACAAAAAACACATTAGAATTAAATGGTGAATACGAAATCAAAGGAACAGTAAAAGAACATCATGTATTTAACAATATAAAAGAAACAGTATTAACTAGAGTTAAAGTTATTGAAAGCTAACTTTTAAAAGTTAGCTTTTTTATTTACAAATATAAATAAATATGATATAATTAAAATAAAAGGAGATAATCAAATGCAATTAATTATTGGCGAATTCTATAAACTTCATGATGAAATTGTTCAGCTTGACGAGAAGCATAGCGAAGAAGTGTTTTTTTATAACGAAAAAGGCTATTTAGTTTGCATGAGTAGAAATGAATTTGAAAAAAATGTATCACTAATTCAATAATTTATTTACAAATATAAATAAATATGATATAATTAAAATAAAAAGGAGATAATACAATGCAATATACACCGGAAGAAAGGCAAGTTATTTCAAAAACCATCATTAGTCAAATGGGTGGATTTGGAAAGTTAAAAACCATGATCAGTGCCAGCTTGTTTCTCACTTTGGAATCTGGTGTGCGGTTTAAATTCTGCGGTAGTCGTAAATTCAACAAAGTGGAAATTTGCTTATCTGAAAATGATACCTACACAATGAAAATTTATCATGTTTCACCTTCAACTATGAAAGAAAAAAATGTTGTTGAATTTAAAAATGTATATTGTGATCAATTGAAAAACATTTTTGAACAAACAACAGGATTGTATTTATCAATTTAAAAAACTAAATCAAACGATATGTTTTTAAATATATCGTTTTTTCTTTACAAAAATAAAAAATTATGATATAATTAAAATAAAAAGGAGATAAACAAAATGAACTTGTCTTATTTTGAAGAAAAAATGAATGCAATTGCACACCCTGACAGAAGTAAATTATTAAAAGAAACAATTAAAAACATTGAGGAAAATTTTGTGGGAACACAAATCCAAATCAACGAAGAAAAAGAAAAAGCAAAACTTGCTGTTAATGAAAAATACCGCAATCAAATGGATGAATACAGAAAACAAATCAATCAAGTTTGGGATGAATTTAAACAAGAATTGTTTGTTGAATCTGGCATTTATTGTCATGATATCAATGAACAAAAAAAACAAGAAATCAATAACGCTATTTTTGACAAACTTTATAGAACAGATTTTTATAAAATGAAAAACAAATTTGAAGCTTATGTGGATATTGCCGAAACTGTTATTAAACTTATTAAATAAAAACAGGGGTAATTCCCTGTTTTTCCTTTACAAATATAAAATGTTATAATTAAAATAAAAAAGGAGAGAAAAACATGCAACAACCTTGGTTAATTCAAAGAGGTGAATTTAATAACACCCAAGACAATGAAATCAATGGCTTGGATTCTTTAGTTAGATTTGATTATATGGGTAGTTCTGAATTTGAATTCGGAGCATTGCCACAATCATATAAACATATTTTGAAAAATCATCAAACTTACAAATTTAAAAAAATCAAATTAAAAACAAAAGATGAAACACCAAAATATATTTTTATCTTTGCAGATAAAAATGATTTGGAAGATGTTTCTATGTGGATAAAAATCTTCTCAAAAAAACCATATCATAACACCAAAGAAGTTGTCGGTATTTATGAAGCAATTAATGGTTTAAAAAAATCATATACAAAATGCAATTTCTGGTGGGATATTGAAAATCATTGGTTTGCTTTTATTAATACTGAAAACCAAGAAAGAATCAATATCGCCATTCAAAAAAACATTGAAAGAAATGTTCCTGATTTAACAAAATAAACGGGGGATTATTCCCTCGTTTATTTATTTACAAATATAAAATAATTTGATATAATTAAAATAAAAAGGAGATAATTAAATGCAAAATAATAATCTAACTGAACAATTAAACCAATTTATTGAAAATTGGAAAAACGCAACTATTAATTGGTATTACAATATGCATAAAGCATACAAAGCAGAAAAGGCAAGACTTGATGAAATTATGCCAATACCAAAAACAATTGATTCAGCAAAAGAACAAATGGCACAATATAAAGAATTAGAAAAATGGTGGAGAAAACACAAAGTAAACTATAACGACAAACATTTGATTATCAGTATTCACAATGAATACCAAAAAAATAAAGTATTAGAAAACACTGAAAAAGAAGCAAAAAAAAGAATCAAATTGTTTTTGAAAAATATAGAGGAAAAAGCTGGCACTATTCAAGAAGCTTATCTTCAAATTATGAACGGTGAAATCAATGGAACTATAAAAGGAACCATTGCAACCGTAACCATTAATACAATCACCGCTGGCGGCTACAATATCCAAAGGTTGCACTATAGAACATTAATTAAAGTATACGAAAATAAAACCACTAATTAATCAACAATCTTATAAATCACAAAAACAAATAATCATAATTAAAAAGGAGATATCAAAAAATGGCAACACAGCTTTGGGACACAACGCAACATTGGAAACAATTGGCTTGGGATATTCATAATTTTTTAAAAACCAATCACACGCCAGAAGAAATGACGGAAAAATTAAAAGAATTAGAACAGCTTGCATGGCAAGAATACAATGATTTAAACCAAGAATTTTATTAATTTACAAACAATATACCATTTAAAATTAAAAGCCGACATAAAAAAGTCGGCTTTTTTCTTTACGAATATAAATAAATATAGTATAATTAAATTAATAAAAACGAAAAGACGGTGTAAATAAAATGAAATTTAACGAAATAAATGATTGCGACGAATGCCCACTAAAAGGCGATCATTGCCAACAACATCCAGATTCATTTCATCCATGCGAACATGGTGATTTATACGGCGAAATGGAACTTGATGAATTAGTCGCATTTTTCGATGCAAGAAGAAAAACTTACGAGCAAAAACTTGAATTGCAATATGAAAAAGAAGAAGAAAAAAAACGAAAGGAAAATGAAAAACAAAACAAACGCAAACAAACAAACAAAGAAAACTATCTGGAAAATAAACAAATATCAAATTGCCGAAAAATGATAAGAAAATTAAATCAAAACATATTCGCCCTTGAATCAATTATCGGTGTTAGTCAAATAGTGAATAGCTTCACCAATTCAACAACTATCGAATCATTAGCCAATAGCAATCATCCAAGAATTATTTATCTAAAAGAAAAAATTAAACAATACGAAGAAAAAATTGTTGAACTCAACAAAATAAAAAACGAAAGGAAGAAAAAAAGAGGTTAAATACCTCTTTTTTTAATGTTATTATTTTCTTTTTTGTTTTACAATTCTAATAAGCTCTGATATTCTCATGTTAAATATGTCTAATTTTTTTGCTAACTCTTGTCGTGCTTCATGTGAAGTATTTGCAAATACTTCATATTCTTTTCCTTCAAAATAACCTAGATATCTGTTCATCGTTATTTATCCTTTCTATTACTTTATTATTAATTATATCATTTTGTTGCTTTTATGTAAATAAAAAAATAACTTTTTATTTACATAAAAAATATTTGACAATTGTAAACGAAATATGTTATAATAAATTATAAATTAAAAACAAAGGAGATATATAAAATGAACAATTTTAAAAAACTTAGCAACGAGGAATATTGCGAAAAATTCTACGCATTTTTAAAAGATAAAACACAAAATAACATTGCTCTTTTTGATACAACATTTAGCGAAAACCGGCTCTATGGAGATTTGTATTCTAAAGTTGATCACGGAGATTTTATTGTTATTTTTTCTACTGCTGTTGTGCTTAAAGACAATGACTTTATCAATGATATCACAGAATCAAGAAGTGAATTAAAATATTCTGGCGTGTATGTGAAAAAAGTTGATAAACTTTTTGATGTTCCATATAAAATCATAGTCAATAGCAAAGAAAACAATTACCACTGGCTAGGCAAAGGTCTTGAAACCATTAAAGAACAATTTAATAAAAATTGTTTGCAAACAATTTTTGATGAATTACAAACAACATACAAGACCGCTAATGATATTCCTGATTCGTTCATTAATCAACCTATCACTGAGGAAGAAATTGAAAACTCCGACTGGAAAGAATGTTATACAAAAAACCAACCTTTTGAATTTAAACCCATTATTCGCCATGAAATTTCAAACAAAAAAATTCTCAATTACATTCTTGATACCCAAAAAGAAATGGAAAACTTTGAAAAAGAATTCAAAACAACAGAACAGTATTTTGGTTTGATTCGTTATTTGAAAAAATACTATCTGATAAATGAAAAAATCAACAATCACAAACCAGACGAAAAAGAACAAATTAAGAAAGAACTTTATGAAGCACTTATCCCATTAAAAAGCTATGTCAAAACAGTAAAACTTTACATCATGGGGAAAGATAAAAATAAAAACAGACGTTATGAAGAAAGTATCGAAGGACAAATTATTGAAGTATCTTATCCTATCGATATGTTAATCAATGCATTAATTTATGGAAACTATATTTCCACCTATAAAGCAACCAATTGGAGTATTAAAACAGGTAAACGCAATAGCCAAAAACCAATTAAAGAAATTTACGCCGAAGATATTACTAAAATCACTTCCAATAGAACAGTTATTTACGAAAAATAAATCATTAAAACCACCTAATAAAAAGGTGGTTTTTTATTTACAAATATAAATATATATAGTATAATTAAATCAGAGGATGGGGGTCTGATTCCGAGAGATGCCTTTCTTTAATTATAAGAATATTTAATTAATTATATATTATTAATTTTTTCTTTACAAATGTAAATTAAAATGCTATAATTAATCATAAGGTAAATGAAAGGGCGGTAATAAATAATGAATGTATATGAAATCGTTACCCAAAAAATCATCGACCAATTAGAAAAAGGAACTATCCCTTGGCGTAAACCTTGGAATAAAACAAATTGCGCTGTCTCTTGGGATAACCAAAGACCATATACAGGCATTAACGCTTTCATCCTTCCACAAGGTGAATATGCTACCTTTAATACCATCTCAAAAAACGGCGGTAAAGTTAAAAAAGGAGAAAAATCACATATCGTAGTATTCTGGAAAATGATTCCTTCTGAAAAAACCAACCCTATCAACAATAAAATCGAAAAAACTACTATCCCTCTCCTGAGATACTATAACGTTTTTGAAATCAATACCCAATGTGAAGGTCTTACTTCCAAACGTAAAGCATTCGATAATATCCAACATGACAAAATTCAAGCTTGTGAAGAAATCATAATAGAATACCAAAATAAACCTGCCATCTATAACGGTAATGAAGCTTACTACAAACCCATTACCGATGAAGTTTTTGTTCCTGATATTGACCAATACGAAGTTAAAGAAGAATATTACTCTACTCTGTTTCACGAACTGGCTCATAGCGCAGGACACAAATCCCGGTTAAATAGAAAAGGTATTACTGAAGCCAGCCGATTCGGTAGTGAAGCATATTCTCAGGAAGAATTAGTAGCCGAAATGACTTCCGCTTTCCTTTGTGGATATGCTGAAATTGAAAATCATACTCTTAAAAATTCAGCAAACTATATCCAATCTTGGATTAGAAAATTGCAAAATAAAGATTCCGAAAAATGGCTAGTATATGCCGCAAGTCAAGCAAAAAAAGCATCCAACTATATCCTTAATATCAAAGAAGAAAAACATACCGAAGAAGAATAAAATAACTAAAACCATCTTAACAAAAGATGGTTTTTTTCTTTACAAATTTAAATATATATGTTATAATTAATTATAAACTAAAGTAAATTAAAGGAGTTGTACAAATGAATTTTAAAAAATATCGATATGAAAACATTGGATATAATATTGAAGAACCATTCTCCCATTTAAACTTTTATATCAAAACAGAATTAGGTATTCATTCAATTAAAATCAAAAAAGACGTGGAATTATATTTTAAAAATCTTTGTGATAAAATTGATTATGTAAACCTTAAACCCTATGAAGATACATTTATTGTATATGGTTTTATTAAACATGGTGAAACTCCTGTTTTAAATGAAATGTCAAAAAACAATAATTGCAAATTAGTAAAAGTAATTTCTGCTTATGTAGAATAAAGGATGGTGTAATTATGTCAAATGCTTGCAATATTGGCGGCACTAAAACAGGCGAATATTGGCGAACGATTGAAATGTTAATGCAAAAAACTAATAAATCAGCAGAAGATATTATGTATATTTTATATTTTTTGCACGATTTACAATATGACAATAAAGATTTAAAAGAAATGGCAAACTTAATTCATGAAGATTTGAAACAAAGAAAAAAGATATAAGTTATTAATTTTTGCTTTACATTTGTAAAATAAAATGCTATAATTAATCATAAAGTAAAAACAAATAGAGGTAAATAAAATGCATTTGCAAAGCAAAAATGGATTATTAACTGTAGATATTGAACTTACCCATATCAAAGGAAATAAAAAACCTTCTTTCAGTGTAACAGGTAATATAAAAGACGATGTTTCTGGGTGCATTCATAAAGAAATCCTTAAAGAATTCCCTGACTTAAAAGATGTTGTTGCATTACACCTTGCCGACGATGACGGAATGCCTATGTACGCACTTGAAAATGGTTGGTATTGGATGCAACAAAATAAACTTGACTATTGCGCAAATCTTTGGCGAACTTCTATTCAAGAAGTAGAACAATTAAAAAATACCTGCCAAACCAAAGAACAATTAAATATCTGGATTGAATCACAAAAAGAACGTTGGCTAAATGAAGCTAATGACGTTATCAAAAAATACAAACTTACAGTCAAACATATATACAGATAACAAAAGGAGGAAGATTTATTATGAATCTTGAAGAAGCTAACGAACGGCTGAGAAATAAAATTACACAAGAACAACTTGATAAATTAACCGACCTTTATATTATCCTTGATTTACATAAGGATGTTTTCTGCAAAATTGTTAATGCTGTCGGCGTTCAAACTTTATTGGAAAAACAAAAACATTATGCAAGGCTTAACCAAGCTGAACAAGAATTATGCGCAAAAGAAAAATATCTTTACGCAAAAGCCAGACTTGATGATTTAGAGTCTGAAAAAACACTGCTTCAAGAAATTATTGATAATTATAACAATTTTCATATGACTTCTCTTTTTCACTTGACAAAAGGTAAATAAAGTGATATAATTAATTATAAACTAAAAGAAAGGATGTGATTCCATTGCGCTAAGTTAAATAATAAATAGAAATTATATATAAAAAGAAAAATAATAAATAAAAACTGGGAATGCAGAAAGTTTTGTATAGCTAAAATCTGCATTCCCAGTTTTTGCCTAAAATAGTCAGAATATTCAGATAATTGCGAACCGTTCCCCCTTAAATTTTATGGTATTTTTTCTAGGGTGTTTTTAGTTGGCTAAAGGATTAATAATACCCCCCCTCCCCTTTGTAAAAAGTTAAAAAATTTTTGGTAAATTTTTCTAGGGTGTTTTTATTTACCCCCACCCCCTTATTTAAAAACGGTAAAAATTTTTGGATAAATTTTTTCTAGGTGTTTTTGTTTACTTTGTTATGCTGTTATGTTATAATGTTTACATTAATAAAACGGCATTTATTCTATAAAAAAATAAATTACATTTTATAAACGGAGGAATTAATATATTATTACATACCTATAGAGATAAAAATGATAACAGTATTGATATACATCATAATCATTATTTTGCTGAACGATATTTAACACAAGATGAGTTTAGTTATTTATATAATTTATTAGGGAAAAAATATGAATTTAGTATACCTATGGTAATTACTAAAGCAAAAGAAAATATTAATTTAA